>JAABUX010001385.1_pt1 | contig 36940 bp, 29 predicted proteins | sample 5561851 | NCBI WGS metagenome assembly JAABUX01 (sample SAMN10711883, study PRJNA513361) | rock metagenome | isolation source: Antarctica rocks | place: Antarctica: Victoria Land, Richard Nunatak red sandstone | collected 2016-01-03 | reverse complement strand
TCTATGATCGCCTTACGGGCGTGTCCCGTCTGCCGTCCCTGGCGACCCTCATCCTGCAGCAGGCCGCTCGACCGCCTGCGCCGCTCCTCGCGGCCGCCGCCTGATCCCCGACTTTTCGTCCTGATACCAGTAGCACAAAGACCATCTGGAGACAACACCTTTTTGTTAACACTGCGTTAAGAAAAATGGCAAGAAAGCTATATGGTCCTCTCGTCGAGCGACCCTCGGAATGCGTCAATCCTTTAAAGTAGGGGAACTAGAGCGCTAGGGCGGCGGCGGCGCGCGCGTCTTCGACGTCCTGGGCCATCTGCGCGAGCAGCCCGTCGAGCGTGGGGTAGACGCCCTGGTCACGCAGGTGGGCCACGAACTCCAAGGTAATTACCTCGTCGTAGATGTCGCGGTCGAAGTCGAGGATGTACGCCTCCACCGTGGTCGTCTGGCCCTGGAACTGCGGGTTCATGCCGACCGAGACGGCCGAGGCGAAGCGTTCGCCGCCCGGCAGCACGGCGACGGCGGCATAGACGCCCGCCGCCGGCACGATCTGTTCGCTCGGCAGGCCGAGGTTGGCCGTGGGATAGCCCAGTTCGCGCCCGCGCTTGAAACCGTGGACGACGGGAGCGGTCAAGGTGAAGCAGCGCCCTAACAGATCCGCCGCGACAGCCATGGCGCCGTCGTGGATCGCCGCGCGCACGGCGGACGAACTGACGCCCGCCGCGCCGGCCTCGGCGCCCTGCCGCGCGACGACGTGGACGGCGAACTCCGAGCGCGCGGCGCGCTCCAACAGGTAGGGGATGCCGCCCTCGCGGTCGTGGCCGAAGCGGAAGTCGTCGCCCATCCAGAATTCGGCCAATAGTAGGCCTGCCTCCAGCTTATCGATAAACTCCCGCGCGCTGAGCGCGGCGAAGGCGCGCGTGAAGGGCAGCACGGCCAACACGTCGGGATCGAGCGCCTCGAGCAGCTTTATCTTCGTGTCCCTACCCGTGATCTGATAGTCGGTCAGGTCGGGCTTGAGCACGAGCGCGGGGGCGGGGTCGAAAGTGATGATGCCGATGTCGAACCCTAGTTCGCGGGCGCGGGCGCGGGCCTGATCGAGCATATAGACGTGGCCGCGATGCACGCCGTCGAAGGCGCCGATGGCGATGACCAGGGGGCGCTCGTGACGCAGGTCGTCGAGGGAGACGACGACCTTCATGAGGACGCCTCCGCCATCTCCGACGCGGCGGGCAGAAAGACGCGGTGCGGCTGCCAGGCCCCGCGTCGCGCGTCGTAGCGCCCGAGGCCCAATAGACGTCCGTCCGGCGTGTACAGGCGCACCTCGCCCTCTGGCGCGGCGACGTTCTTTTCGCCCCCAGCCACAAAGACGCTATTGCCGTGCAGCGCGGCGGAAACGGCGTCCTCCGGCACGACCACGACGGGCAGCGCGGCGACCGCGTCGTCGAGAGAGTCGACGGCGGAGGCGATCTCACCCTCCTCGGCCAGCCGCCGCAGTTCCTGTACGCCGCGGGAACGGGCCACGGTGTAGGGGCCGCTGGAGAGGCGCCGCAGCGAGGCCAGGTGGGCGCCGCAGCCCAGTTCCTCGCCAATATCGCGCGCGAGGGCGCGTATGTACGTTCCAGCGCTGCACCACACGATCACGTCGAGCGTCTCTCCTTCTATCGCCGTCAAGGCCAGTCCGTCGATGCGCACCTGCCGCTCCTCCATCACCGGCGCCTCGCCTTGCCGTGCCAGTTTGTAGGCCGGCACGCCGTTCTTCTTGATCGCGGCGTACGCGGGCGGCGTCTGCGCGATCTCGCCGAGAAAGCCCGAGAGCACCGCGGATATGCGGTCGGGACTTATCGCCCCCACTGGCCGCACCGTGGTCGTCTCGCCCTCGGCGTCGTCCGTCGTCGTCGTCGCCCCCAGGCGCAGGCGCGCGGCGTAGCACTTGCGCGTATGCATCAAGGCATCGGACAAGCGCGTCGCCGTGCCCAGCACGACGAGCAGCACGCCGCTAGCCAGCGGATCGAGTGTCCCGGCGTGCCCCACCTGACGCTGGCCTACGAGGCGGCGCACCAGCCCGACCACGTCGTGCGAGGTCCAGCCGAGCGGCTTATCTACGCTCAGGATACCGGAGAGCACCGGGGGAGAGGACTTAGCCACGCGGAGGAAAACCTTTACGGCGACACGATCGTGCGGAGGTGCTCTGGACGGTGCGACTACTACCCACGGGGCGTCGCAAGCTCTCTATAGCGCGCCAGCAGACGCTCGCGCGCCACATCGACCGGTCCGTCGAGGTCGCAGCCCGCCGCGCGGCGGTGGCCGCCGCCGCCAAAGGCTCCCGTCAGCAAGACGGCGTCGACGCGCTCACTCGTGCGGATGCTGGCCTTGAAATGCCCCTCGGCGGCGGGCTTGAGCAAGAAAGCCAGGTCCACGCCGTCGATGCCGCGGATAAACTCCACCACGCCGTCCAGATCGGTTGTGGCAGCGTTGCAGGCGCGCAGCATCTCCGCCGTGGCGATGGCCGAGGCGGCCCGGCCGCCGTCGTCCAGGCGCAGCGTGGCCAGCACCTGGCCCCAGAGCAGCGCGGCTTGCGGTTCGCGGCGCAGCAGCAGATTGTAGGAGACGAGGGCGGCGTCCGCGCCCGCCGCCACGAGGGTGGAGGCGACGCCGAGCGCGCGCGACGACGAGTTGGCGTTCTGAAAGGAGTGCGTGTCGTTGATGATGCCCGTGAGCATGGCCATGGCCATGTCGCGCGTGAGCGTCACGCCGAGCGCCGTCACCAGATCGTAGACGATCTCCGCCGTGGACGCGGCCGTCACGTCTACCAGGTTGACGTCGCCGTAGAGAGGGTCGCTGGCGTGGTGGTCGATGTTGACGAGCGTGCGCGGTCCGTCCAGACGCAGGCGCTCCAGGTCAGCCTTCATCGTCCCCAATAGGCCGGGGTCGGAGACATCGACCGAGACGAGCAGGTCGGGATCCTCCGTCGGGCTCGTCACGACGAGGGCGCTCTGAGGCAGAAAGAGCAGTGAGGGGGGCAGGGGGTCGGAACACGCGATGGTGGGCGCCGCGCCTCTCGCGCGCAGCGCCATGGCCAGGGCCAGCGCCGCGCCAATAGTGTCGCCGTCGGGTGAGCGGTGGCAGAACAACAGCGGCCTTTGGGCGGCGCCGAGGACCCGCGCGACCTCTTCGACGTGGGCGTGGTCGGGCCGCACGCCTTCGCCGAGCGGCTCCTCGGCGGGATCAGGATTCATGACGTTCACTATCTTCGACCTCGCGGATCACCTTGAGCACACGGTCGCCTTCCTCTATCGAGTGGTCGAGCACGAATTGCAGCTCGGGTGTGTGCCGCAGCCGTAGATCCACGCCCATCTCCCGACGTAGAAAGCCCGCCGCGTGGCGCAGCGCCTCGAGCGACTCTTTCTGTACGGCGGGTTCGCCCATGACGGAGACATAGACCTTGGCGTAGCGCAGGTCGGGAGACATCTGCACGCGGGTAATGGAACTCATGAACGAGACGCGCGGGTCGTTTAGTTCCGTCTGGATCAACTCGGTCAAACGGCGACGCAACTCGTCGCTGACGCGCTCGGCGCGGTGGGATGATGATGCAGGCACGACAAGCGCCTCCTTACAAGAAAGCAGTGGAGGGGCGGACCGGCTTGATGCGCCAGCCCACCGGGACCGTCTGCTTAGCTCACTAACTCACGGCTGAACGACTCAAGCACGTCGCCGATGATGAAGTCGTCGTAGCCGTCGACCGTCATACCGCACTCGGTGCCCGCGCCAACCTCACGGACGTCGTCGCGCACGCGGCGCAAGGACGTCACCCTGCCCTCGCCCACGTTCTTGCCGCCGCGCATCACGCGTATGGTGGCCCCACGTACGAACGACCCATCTTGCACCAGGCAGCCCGCCGCCTTGTGGCGGCCGGCGGGGAAGACGGCGCGCACGTCGGCATGGGCATGGACGACGTCGGCGTAGACCGGCTCGAGCATGCCCTTGAGAGCGGCCTGCACGTCCTCGATCAAACGGTAGATGATCGTGTAGAAGCGTACGTCCACGCCTGTCGTCTCGGTGGCGCGGCGAGCGGCCGGGTCGAAGTTGACGTTGAAGCCGATCACGATGGCCTGCGAGGCCGCCGCCAGCGTCACGTCCGACTCGGTCACGTCGCCCGTGGCGGCGCGGATGAGTCGGACCTTGACGGCGTCGTCGCCGAGTTCTTGCATGCTCTTCTGGATCGCGCCGATGGTGCCTTGCACGTCGGCCTTCACCACCATGTTCAACTCTTTGACCTCGCCGGCTTGCACGTGACTGAAGAAGTCGTCGAGCGCCACGCGCTTGATCGGCGCGAGCGCCAGAGCGCGCCGTTCGCGCGAGAGGGCGCCGGCTAGTTCGCGCGCCTTGCGCTCGTCCGCGAAGACGCGCACGGTGTCTCCGGCCTCCGGCACCTCGGATAGACCAAGGATCTCCACCGGGAACGAGGGCGGCGCCGCCTTCACGGACTGACCGCGATAGTTGAACATGTTGCGGATGGGGCCAGCCACGGAGCCAGCCAGCACGTAATCGCCCTTGTGGAGCGTGCCGGTACGTACGAGTACGGTGCAGAGCACGCCTTTCTGCACGTCCTTCTTGGCCTCCACGACAGTGGCGATAGCGGGACGGTTGGGGTTGGCCTTGGGCTCCACGGAGATGTCGGAGACGAGCAAGATCGTGTCGAGCAGGTCGTCGAGTCCCTCGCCCGTTTTAGCCGAAACGTTGACCGATGGCACGTCGCCGCCAAAGGCTTCGACCACGACGTTGTACTCGGTAAGCTGCTGCATCACGCGGTTCGCGTCGGCGCTAGGCCGGTCGATCTTGTTGACGGCGATGATGATCGGCACGTTGGCGGCGCGGGCGTGGTCGATCGACTCGATCGTCTGCGGCATCACGCCGTCGTCGGCGGCCACCACGATGATGACGATGTCCGTCACCTGGGCGCCGCGGGCGCGCATGGCCGTGAACGCTTCGTGGCCCGGCGTGTCCAGGAAGGTGATCTTGCGCATCTGGCCTTCGCGCTCTTTCTCTACCTGATACGCGCCCACGTGCTGGGTGATGCCGCCGGCCTCGCCCGCGGCGACGCGCGCGTTGCGGATCGCGTCGAGCAGCGAGGTCTTGCCGTGGTCGACGTGCCCCATAATGGTCACGACGGGGGGGCGCGACTCGAGCAGCGCCGGATCGTCGCCCAGGTCGATGTAGCCGTCCGGCTCATCTGCCTCGTCCTCGGTGGGCGCGACGTCGAGCACGGTGATGCCCAACTCGTCGCAGACGAGCGACGCCGTGTCGAAATCGATCTCCTGGTTGATCGTAGCCATCATGCCGTTCTTAATCAGCACTTTAATGACCGTCATCGCCGACTGGCCCGTGAGATCGCCGAGTTCCTTGACAGTCATAACTGCCGGCAGCTCGACGGATGTAGGGCGTTCAGCCGTGGCCGTACCGCGCCCCGCGCCCGCCGGTCGGGGGCCGCCTCCGCCCGGACGCCGTCCGCGCCCTCCGCCGCCGCCCGGTCGAGGACCTCCACCGCCGCCCGGACGCCGTCCGCGCCCTCCGCTGCCGCCCCCGCCACCTGGTCGTCCTGCCATGTATGCCTCCTTGTGTGCATGTCTCCGCGCTCCACGAGGTCTGTCTCGGTCTTGAGACGACCAGGGAGCGCATAGAATGATGCGTTGTTACTGTGCTACGGGCACAGGATCTAGTTTTTTCTCGGGCAGCCCCTCCGCATAGTGGTTGAGGGCTCCCCACATCTCAGCCGTCACCGTCACATCGAAGGCGTGGTCGAGGCTTTTGCGCGTCGCCGCGAGGCGCCAGCATTCTTGCGCCGGGCAAAGATAGGCCCCACGCCCGGACTTGCGCCACGTGGGATCGACCTCGACCGTCCCGTCCACCAAACGCACGAGCCGGACGAGATGACGCTTCTGGCGCATCGTCCGACAGGCGACGCAGGAACGTTCGGGGATATGTTTGGGCATGACCTAGCGTTCTCCTCCACGCGGCTGCTCCGCCCCCGAAGAGCTGACCTCGCGCGCCACGTCCGACGCCTTCTTGATGTCGATATGCCACCCGGTCAGGCGCGCGGCCAGGCGCGCGTTCTGGCCCTCCTTGCCGATGGCCAACGAGAGCTCTTTGTCCGGCACCACCACGGTCGCCTTCTTCTCGCTCTCGTGGATCTGAGCGTGGACGACCGTGGCTGGCCGCAGGGCCGCCGTGATGAAAGCTGCCGGTTCGAGGCTCCACGGCATCACGTCGATCTTCTCGCCGCCCAGCTCGTTGATGACGTTTTGGATGCGCACGCCGCGCTGCCCGACGCACGAGCCGACGGGATCGACGCCGTCCTGGCGCGCCGCCACAGCCACCTTGGTGCGCACGCCCGGTTCACGCGCCAGCGCCTTAATCTCGACCGCGCCGGAGCGGATCTCCGGCACCTCCAGCTCGAAAAGGCGTTTGACCAGGTTGCGGTGCGTACGCGACACCGTGATCTGCATACCACCGCGCACGGTCTTAAACGTCTCGGTCACGTAGACCTTGAGGCGCTGTCCCGTGCGGTAGTGCTCGCCGGCGGCCTGCTCCTGCGGCGGCATGAGGGCCTCGACGTTGTCGAGGTCCTGCACCGTCAACACGATGCCGCGCCCGTCGCTGCGCTGCACCACCGCCGTCACCAGGTCGTCTTGCTTGCGCGCGGCGGCGTCGAAGAGGCGGTCGCGCTCGGCCTCGGTGATGCGCTGAGTGATGACCTGCTTGGCCGTCTGCGCCGCGATGCGTCCGAAGTCTTTCGGCGCGTTCTCCATCTCGACTTCGACGGTCGCTCCGATGCCCGGATGCGTAGCCATGTGCTCGACGTCTTTGAGCGAGACCTGCGTGCGTGGGTCCTCGACGTTGATGACGACCTGCTTCTCCGCGTAGACGCGGAACTCGCCGGTCTCCTCGTTCAAGCGCACGTGAACGTCCGGTACGGACCCGAACGTCCGCTTGTAGGTCGAGGTCAGGGCCGACTCGATGGCGTTGATGACCGTTTCCTTGGCCAGCCCCTTCTCTGATGTGATCTGGAGTATAGCGGTCCCAAAATCGTTACGCATCGCTTACCCTCCGTCCACCGTCTTAAACTAGCTTTTACAACACGAGAAGTGGGCATATGGCCGCCCACTTCTCTTTCAGTCCTTGTTATGAACGCCGTCTCGCCCACATCTCTCGACGCGACACGAGACGCCGGTTGGAGAAATGTACTGCCGTCCGTCCTCTGTCTATCGCCAAACGGCGTGACGTGGGACGCTCCAATCCATTGTACGGACTTACCGCCCGCTCCGCTGCTCCTTAGAACAGCAGCGGGCTCACCTTCTCCAACAACTCGTCCTTCGTCAACACACCGACCAGACGAGTAATCGGGCGACCATTTTTAAACAAGATCAACGTCGGCACATCCTGGATGCCGAAGGACGCACTGCTCGCGGCGTTTGTATCAATGTCCACGCTCGCCACGCGCAAGCGTGCGTTCTGGTGGGCCGCCACATCGCCGAGCATAGGGATCATGGCCTTGCACGGTTCGGACCAGGGAGCCCAGAAGTACACGAGCACGGGCTTCACCGCCTCGTAGACCTCGGCCTTGAACGTTGCGTCGGTCACAGCCACCGTGCGCGCCATCAGCGTTCATTCCTTCCCGTCTACCAGCTAAGACGACCTGACGCCCGTGCCACACCCACCTCTCGTGTAAGAGCAGGTGGAGATACAAGCGTTGCTAGAGAAATCCCTACCTCGGAACAGGCGTCCGAAGGTGGACCGCTAGGTAGAGTGTACGGAGTCATAGTCGACCTGTCAACGCTAGTGTACCATATTATGTCGAGACGAGAACGGCTTGACGACCGTCGATCTAGGCTCCTACTTCTGCGTACGGCGGCTGGCGCCCCCTGCATAGTTTCTGGCGCCGCCCCGGCAATTCTCGCGAGACACTCACCGTCACGTCGGCGTAACCCGATCCCATTGAAGCGGTAGGGCGCGTTTCACTTACGCGCGGCGGCGTGGATGATGCCGAAGATGCGTGGCGGGAACGGGGGCGCCGAACGTGCCGTGTCGATGCAAACGTAGACCAGCCCTTGCTGGTCGGAGTCCCCGTCTCGGTGTTGAGGAGCGTCTCATGCCCTTGGATGAACGTCCGCGCCAGGAACAGGCCGACGCCGTGGCGCTCGGGCGCGCGCGAGACGCTATGGCCGCCGCTACGCGTCCTCCACCGCTCTGGCGCCACCGCGACTTCCGCGCTATCTGGGCCAGCAGGACGGCCTCGCTCTTCGGCGACCAAGTCACCGGCCTCGCCCTGCCTTGGCTGGTCTTGCTCCAGACGCACTCCGCGTTCGCCGCGGGCGTGGTCTCGGCAGCGCGCTACGTCCCGGTCCTGGCGCTGGCGCTCGTCGCCGGGCTCGTCGCCGATCGCGTCGAGCGGCGCGATCTCGCCATCGCCTGTGATAGCGGGCGCGCCCTGGCGCTCACCATGGTCGCCGCCCTCGGCCTGCGCGGTCTCACCCCACCCCTCTGGCTGCTCACGATCGTCGTGGTCGTGCTGGGTGCGGGCGGCCTCTTCTTCGGCGTCGCCTTCGGGGCCTGGCTGCCCGACGTGACCGGCGACGAGCGTCTGAGCGAGGCCAATGCCGCCCTCGAAGCGTCAGACGCGGCCAGCGTCCTGGCGGGCACGCCGCTGGCCGGACTGCTCGTCGCGGCCGTTGGTCCCACGTTGGCGTTCGGCGCCGACGCTCTCTCCTATGTCGTCTCCGCGCTGACCCTCGCGCGCGTCCCACGAACCCAATGGGCTACACGGGGCGCACCAGAACGTGCCGCGCACGAAAAACGTCTGCGACCGGTCGTGATAGAGGCCGTCGCGGGGTTCCGCGCCATCCTGAGCACGCCCGCGCAGCGCCTCCTCAAGGGACCGGGAACGGCGCTCTATCTCGATGCCGGAGCCATTGAGGTGTTGCTGGCGGCGCTGACGCAGCTTCACCTGCATCTCCCGGCCTGGCAAGCTGGCCTGGTCTTCGGGGCGGCGGGTGTAGGCGGGCTCCTGAGCAGTACTGTCGCGCCGCGCGTCTACGCCTGGGGCTGGCGGCGCGGTCTGGCCCTCGCCTTGTGCGTCGCCGCCCTGGGGAGCCTGGGGTTAGCCGGGGCCAGCCTGCTCGACCCGGCGCCCGGCTTCGCCGTCGCCGTCGTGTCCAACCTCGTGCTGGACGGCGCGGTCGCGCTCGGCTTTGTCCTAACCGGCACGGCCAGCACAAAGCTGACGCCGCGCGCCCTACGCGGGCGCGTCGGCGCGGCGGGCACGGTCTACGCGGCGGTGGTGCGCGCTGCCGGCGCGGTCGGCCTGGGCGCACTAGCCGCCGCTGTCGCCCCCCTCGCCGCCTTCAGCGCGCTGGCCGCCTGCTGCGCTGTCGCCGCACTGGTCGCCGCCCTCGTGCGCCTTCCCACCGAGACAGCATATATGTAGAGAGGAGGATGAAGGCTTGCGCGGCTCTAACCGGTTCGATAAGCGCCGCTTCTATCACGTTTCCATTGCTATGGATATGCTAGTTTGACTCTATACAAAGCTCCCAGCTCCCACGAGTGGTTGGAGGGGGCAGTAGCCACGACCACATCGGAGTCCAGGGCAGCGGACGGATAGCAGGACGCGACAGCCTCGGCGCAGGGCTGGTACGTTGAAAAGACTCCACGTGCGGATGTCGGTTGGGTCCATACGCTCGACCTGAAGGGATGAGTGCTTTGCCAGATACATTGAACGCGAACAAGTTGAGCGCGGCTCTCCGCTATATCGACGCCTGGATCGACTATAACTTTCAGGACGCCAGGATTCCCGCGCTGAGCGTCGCGGTTCAGCACGGCGCCGCGCTCGTTTATTCGCGCGCCTGCGGGCTTGCCGACGTCGACGGGCTCGTCGCGTTGACGACGGATCACACCTTTCGCATCGCCTCGCACTCCAAAACGTTCACGGCGGTCGCCGTCTTACAGCTGCGCGACGCCGATAAGCTGCGTCTGGACGACAAGGTCGGTGCACACCTCCCCTGGTTCCACTCATCGGTGGACGCGCGCGTCGGCGCCGTCACCGTCCGGCAGTTGCTCAACCACACGGCCGGGGTGATACGCGACGGCGAGGATTCGGATTACTGGCAGGCGTTGCGCGGGTTCCCCCACGAGGAGGAACTAAAGGCCTACATCGGCCAGAGCAGGCTCATCTACAACACCGACGAGCGCTTCAAATACTCGAACTTCGGCTATGCCTACCTGGGGCTGCTCATCGAGGCCGTCGCGGGGACGCCCTACCGGCAATACGTGTCCGACGCGATTATTAAGCCATTGGGTCTGGCGTCGACCGGCGCGGACCTCGACCGTCACGCCGAGGAGACCTTAGCGCGCGGCTACGGCGTCGAGCTGTTCAACCGGAAGCGCAAGCTCTACGGACACATCGACACCCACGCCCTGTCGGCGGCGACGGGTTTCTATGCCAGCGCCACAGACGCGTGCCGCTACTTTGCCGCGCAGTTCTATGGCCATGAGGTCTTACTATCCGACGCCTCGAAGCGAGAGATGCAGCATAGCTACTGGCAGCCCGAGGGCGGGAAGAATAAATACGGCTTGGGGATGATCGGCCACGAGAAAAAAGGCTGGACGCTCTACGGACATAGCGGCGGGTTCCCCGGCTACATCACGGAGAGCCGCTTTGACCCGACGCGCCAGCTGGCCGTGACGGTCTTGACAAACGCGTCCGATGGTCCCGCCGAGAAGATCATCGGCGCCCTCATCAATATCGTCGACACGTTCCAGCTTGCCGCCGAGCAAACAGACGACCAAAGCGTCAGGCTCCAGCAGTTCGCGGGCCGCTACTACTCTTCCCGTGGGGCGACCGACATCGTCTTGGTAGGGGATAAGCTGCTGGCTATCGCTCCATCCGCGTGGGCGGACTTTGAGGAGGCCGAGGAACTGACGCCGACCGGCGACAAGACCCTCACGATCGAAAAGGCCGGTGGGTACGCGTCGCCCGGCGAGATGGTGCGCTACAACTTTGACGGCGCTGGTCAGGTGGAAAGCGTCGTCAAGGCAGGATCGAGCCTGTATCCTTTCGAGAAAGCGGAGGCCCTCGGCCTGTTCTAGGATCCTGTCCTTTGCTTACCCTTGGCTAAGCGCGCCATCGGTGTCGAGAATCTAGGGCTAACGGACAAACGATGAGAGAGGATAATGATGCGTATCGACGCGATGAACTGGTCTCAACTCGACGCTTACCTGCAAAACGACGACCGCGCCGTCGTTCCGCTCGGCTGCACGGAGCAGCACGCCTATCTCAGCCTGGCCACGGACTCGATCCTGGCCGAGCGCATCGCCGTCGAAGCGGCAGAGCCTTTAGGCGTGCCTGTCTTCCCCGTCCTGGCCTACGGCATCACGCCCTCGTTCCTGCAGTATCCGGGCTCGATCAGCCTGCGTACGACCACGTATCTAGCCGTGCTGCGCGACGTGCTCGACTCCTTGCGGGGCCAGGGCTTCCGCCGCATCGCCCTCGTCAACGGCCACGGCGGCAACAGCCCGGCCTCGGCCTTCGCCAGCGAATGGATGGCCGACTACCCCGAGACGAAAGTGGTGCTGCACAACTGGTGGAACGCGCCGCTGACCTTCGCCGCCGTGCGCGGCATCGACCCGGACGCGTCGCACGCCTCCTGGATGGAGAATTTTCCCTGGAATCGCGTCGCGCTGTCGCCGTCGGAGAAAAAGCCGATGGTGGACATCGCGTCGTTCATGGGGCGGCCGCCGCGGGGCGTGAGAGAGATGCTAGGCGACGGGTCGTTCGGCGGCGCGTATCAGAAGCCCGATGAAGCGATGGCGGAGGTCTGGCGCGTCGGCGTCGAGGAGGCGCGCGCCGTCATCGCGGCGCTCTAGACGCCCGCGAGAGCAGCTTCTAGAAGCGCGGGGGCGCCGGCTCTCAATCAGTGCGCTGGCTCGGTCAGCGAGCCGAGCCGGCGCATCTCCGGCCAATAGCGCGCCACCAGCCACACCACGAGCAGCGTGCCCACGCCCCCGGCGGCGACCGCCGCCACGGGACCGAGCAACTGCGCCGTCAGACCTGACTCAAAGCCGCCGAGTTGGTTGGAGGCGCCGATGAACAAGGAATTGACCGCGCCGACGCGTCCGCGCATCTCGTCAGGCGTGCGCACGAGCACCAGCGTAGAGCGGATGACCACGCTGATGTTGTCCAGCGCGCCGAGCACGAACAGCATGGCGAACGAGAGCCAGAACGATTGGGACAGCCCGAAGACGATCGTGGCCGCGCCGAAGCCAGCCACGGCGATGAGCAGGGTCGGTCCGGCCTTGGTCAGCGGCGGCCGGTGGGCCAGCACGAGAGCCATGCAGACGGCGCCGACCGAGGCCGACGCCTGCAACCAGCCGAGACCGAACGGCCCGACGTGCAGAATGCTCTTGGCGAAGACGGGCAGCAACGTCGTGGCCCCTCCCAGCAAGACCGCGAACAGATCGAGCGTGATCGCGGCCAAGAGCACTTGAGTCCCGCTCAAGAAGCGCAGGCCCTCTTTCAGCGACTCCACGATAGGTTCGCGCCGGGAGGAAGACGACGTCTTGCGCGCGCGCGTCTTGACCCGCACGAGCAAGGCAATGAAGACGACCGAGGCGATCGCGTTGAGAACATAGATCCAGGTGGCGCCGTGGAGCAGACCGATAAGAAAGCCTCCCGCCGCTGGCCCCAACACGGCGGACAACTGCCACGAACTGCTGCGCCAGGTCATGGCGTTCTCGAACATGGCCGAGGGGATGACCTGCGCGACGAGAGCCGAGGCTGCTGGACTCTCGAAGGCGTTAGCCCCGCCAATGACGGCGAGGCAGCCGTAGATGGCGAATAGCGAGCCATGGAGCGCTGATAGAGCGGCCAGACAAAGCGATCCGAGAGTGAGAACGGCCGAGGCGGCGAACACGATCTTTTTGCGGTCGTAGCGGTCCGCTATATGGCCGGCGGGCAGCGACAAGATGATGATGGGGATGATCTGCGCTAACCCAACGCCGCCGAGCACGAGCGCCGAGGCGGTGCGTTCGTACAGCTCCCAGCCCAGCGCGACCGTGACCATGGCCTGGCCAAACTGCGCGATGAATAAGCCGATCAGGAGCAGGCGAAAATCGATGAGGTGTAAGACGCCGTAGGCGCCGCCCGTTCTACCAGCGCCGTCAGAAGCGATGATCGTGCTCCCGTCAATCACATCACTCCCGACGATCCGCACGTCCTCGCCTACCTGATTCAAGCCTCGCACCTCCTCTTTTTTCTATCGTCTGCTACGACCACGCTCACCATCCAGCCTTTATTATTCCTGATGGGGACAACCAGCGTCATGGCTGCCCGCGGCACGCGCCCGGTTCCTGTCCTGCGCAGCCCACGCCTTGGCGTAGAGGCGGCTATCTATCACGGCCTGTCGCGCCAGGGTCGCCGCCCGGCCGAGAGACGCATAGTATAATGACCTCACGTCACTCGTCAAAAACGGGACTGGTGGATGTGAGGAGATAAACAGAAGATGGCTGCTGAACCAAAGAGAGTGAGCATTGACGGCTCAGCCGATATCAGCGCTTTAGCTGAAGAAGTAAGGAGTACGAGGGAGGTCAAGATACTGCAACGAAACAATGAAGATGTAGCCCTTATCACGCCAATCGTTATCGATGATGTCGAAGGAATGAGCATGAATGATCCGCTTTGGAACATCGTCGGCATCGATTCATCGGGCGAGAGAAGCAACGTCGCGGAAGACAAATACAAGCACTTCGACGATGTGTATGAAAACGTTCGATGAGTGGACGAGATAACCAATCCCCTGCCAATGTTTTTGGCGACACATCAGCATTTGTTGCTCTTGTACGGACATCAGAGAGTAGATGCCAAGACGCCCGTTCACTCCTTACTCAGTTTGCTAAAGCGAGAACGAAATTCCACACATCGAACTTTGTTATTGCCGAAAGCCCTGCCTTTTTACTTTCTAAATCAGGTCGGGATGTAGCGGCAAACGTCCTGAACACCATTGAAAAAAGCGCAAGCAGGATAATCAAAGTTAGGGTGGAAGAAGAAGTTAGGGCGAAACAAGTTATCTTACACTACAAGGACAAGAGCTTTTCCTAATACGGACGCTACAAGTTTTGCCATCATGGAAAACCACGATCTCCCCTATTGTTTTACCTTCGACAGCCGCTTTAGACAATATGGTTTTTCTACGCCTCTTGACCTTGTATAAGATATGAGAATGCACGGCCGCGTTCGCCGTCCGTGTCGTCATGCCGCCGCCGATGCCGAGGGTCACTGGCTGGGTGAGCCTCCAGACGTCTCACGCACGAGTTAGGAGAATTGTAGTGCCGGAAGAAACAATGATAGAGGGGGTCGTGGGGCCGTGGCCGGAGCTTGACGGCCTGACCGTCGTGCAGCTGCAGGACGAGATGGCGGCAGGCCGCCTCACTGCTGTAGACCTCGTCACGCGTTATCAAGAGCGCGTCGCGGCGCTGGACAAAGCGGGGCCAGGGCTCAACGCGGTGCTGGAGATGAACCCCGATGCCGGAGCCGAGGCCACGCGCCTCGACGAGGAGCGGCAGGCAGGGCGCGTGCGTGGCCCCCTGCACGGCATCCCCATCATGTTGAAAGACAACGTCGATACGGGCGATCGCATGATGACCACGGCGGGGTCGCTGGCCCTCGCCGGCGCCCCCGCGCACCAGGACGCCACGACGGCCGCGCAGTTGCGTGAGGCGGGCGCGATTTTGTTGGGCAAAACGAACATGAGCGAGTGGGCCAACCTGCGCTCCAGGTTCTCATCGAGCGGCTGGAGCGGGCGCGGCGGCCAGGCTCATAACCCACACGTGCTCGACCGCAACACCTCGGGGTCGAGTTCCGGCTCGGGCAGCGCCGTCGCCGCCGCCTTCTGCGTCGCTGCTCTGGCTACGGAGACGGACGGCTCTATCGTGTCCCCGGCCAGTGCCAACGGCGTCGTAGGCATCAAGCCCACCGTCGGCCTGACCAGCCGCGCCGGCGTCGTGCCGATCTCCTCGACACAGGATACGATCGGCGTCCACGCACGTTGCGTCGCCGACGCCGCCGCCGTCCTGACCGCCATGGCCGTGACCGCGCCCGACCCGCGCGACCCCGCGACGAACGACGCGCCGCCGGCCATGGACTACGCGCGGGGACTCTCGCTCGCTACGTTGCACGGCGCGCGCATCGGCGTCGCGCGCAACCTCGGCTTCGGCGCGCGCGAGAAAGTGGACGCGGTCATGGTGAAGGCGCTGGACGCGCTGCGCGAGGCCGGCGCCGTGCTGGTCGATCCCGCGCCGCTGCCCTCAGATCTCGGAGCGGCCGGGGCGGCGGAGATGACTGTTTTGCTCTACGAGTTCAAGACGACGCTCGACGCCTATCTGGCGACGCGCACGGACGTGGCGCTGACCCGCGAGGGCTTTCCGCTCTCTATTGAGGGCGTCGTGGCGTTCAACAAAAAGCACGAGACCGAGGAGATGCCCCTTTTCGGCCAGGACCTCTTGGCCGCGGCGGCGGCGCGCGGCGATCTCTCCGAGCAGGAGTACCGCGACGCCCTAGAGCTGAGCGTACGCCTGTCCGGTCCCGAGGGTCTCGACGCCGTCCTGGATGCGTACGATCTGGTCGCGCTGGTCGCGCCGACTGGCGGACCGGCCTGGCTGACTGACCCAGTGAACGGCGACTCGTACAGCGTAAGCAGTTCGTCGCCCTCAGCGCGCGCCGGCTACCCCATCGTCACGGTCCCGGCGGGCATGGTCGGACCGTTGCCGGTCAGCATCTCGTTCATTGGACGCCGTTTCGCCGATGCCGACCTCATCGCCCTGGCCTACGCCTTCGAGCAACACACCCTGGCCCGCCGCCCGCCGCGCTTCCTCCCGACGGTCCTACGTTAACATCGTTCGGACCGATACAGTTCAGCGAGGCGGGGCCGACATCGGGACGCAACTGAAGGTGGAGAAGAGGCCCACGATCTTGAACGGGCGCCGTGTGGCCTCTTCTTACTTCGTGGCCGTGGCTTTCGCCTCTAGGTCGTCGCGCGTGATGGCCAGCGCCTGGTTGGGAAGCATGGCCCAGAGCGCGAAGACGAAGACGACGAGGCCGATGCCCGTCACCGCGAGGAAGGCGCCGAACACGTAGACGACCAGCGCGACGCCGATGGTGCGCAACGGCGCGGCGGCGACGAGCACGAAGGCGTTGCGCAGCAGCGGTCGCCAGCGATAGCCGCGCACCATCAGCGGCCAGAGATAGAGTCCCATCAGCAGCCAGAACAAGAGCAGATACAAGCTGACCACGCTCAGCACCTTGAAAAGCACGACCTGCTGCCCCGCGTACCAGATCGTCACGTACGCTAGGGCGACGGTGACGACCGCCTGTCCTAGCGCAAGGAGCACGGCACGCCTCCAGAAGGCACGATAGTCGCGCCAGAAATCACGCAGCGACGGGGCGGAAGTGTCTTCGACCACCTGCGCGCAGTAGTGCGAGGCCGCGGCCCAGGCCGGCGCCGCGATCACCACGCCGACCACCAACGGACCAAGAAATTCGATGCGAAAATGACCGCCCAGCACACCGAGCAGCACCACCAAGAACGGCAGCGAGACGGCGAACGTCATGAGGTTGAGCAGTATCAAACCGCCGATGTGGTCGTAGAACGAGAAGAACAGTACGACGCTCGGGCGGCGCGGCGGCCTGTCGTCGTCCAATGGCGTGAAAATCGCGCCGGGGCTGGCCTGCCCCTGCCGCTCTTTCAAGCGCGTGACGCGCTCGCGTAGGTCGCGCTGGCGTTGCTCCATCTCGTTCAATTTTTTGTCTTTCCTTCGTCGCTCTTCACGTCTACATCCCCTGCGCTGAGTATGGCGCCCCGGCCGCCTGCATTCAACCTGGAGGCTCCGGTCGGCGCGATCGACCGGCGTGACTATACTCTACACGGCGTCGGTCTATACGCCGCGCCGCGTTCGGGCCAGACCGCGCCAGCAGCGTAAGCGCCGGTTCTCGGTCGAGCGCGCGGACGGCCGCCGTGGGCGTGACGCCTTCCCTCGTCGTTCGTGCGCGTCGTTCAACGCGCCCGATCGTCGCCCATGAGGTCGACCGGCCGGCCCCGGCGCGACGACTCGGCCACGGCGAAGGCCATGGCCAGCGTACGCAGGTTGTCGCGCGCGTCGGTGCGCGGCCGCCGCCCTTCGTCGAGCGCGGCGGCCAGATCACGCAGGACGGCGCGCAACGACGACTCGGCGGGGTCGCCATCGTCCGCGACCGCCGGAATGAGTGTGATGGTGTCGGGTGCATGGCTGCGGTAGACCCCGTAGCCCTCTCCCAGATCCGCGAGGTGCAGCGCCCCCTCGGTGCAGTCGATACGCCAGACGCCGGGCCATGGCGTAGTCAATCCTGGCGACGCGAGGGAGCCATGGTAGGCCGCCTCGACGCCGTTGGCGAAGGTGAAGGAGCACGACACGACGGTGTCGCCGCTGTAACGGCTGCCGACCGGTCTCCACGTATGGCCCGACGCCGTCGCGGCATCAGCGTCGAAAAGGTCGCGCATCATATCGAAGTGGTGGATGGCCATCTCCAGCAGCATCGTGTCGTCCATGTCGAGCTGATACGGACGGCCCGGCCAGGAGCAGTCGAACGTCGTCTGGGCGAACGACGGCGCCCCGACGAGGCGTTCGCGCAGCGCCCGCCGCAGCGTAGCGACCACTGTCATGTAGCGGTAGTTCTGATCCACCACGAGACGGAGCCCGAGGGCGTCGGCGCGGTCGGCAAGAGCGTGCGCGGCGGCAAGATCGGTCGTAAATGGCTTCTCCACGATAACGTGCTTGCCGGCGTCGAGCGCCTCGTCGCAGAGCGCCGCGTGCGACGGGGAAGGCGTGACGAGGACGCAGGCGTCGAACTCGACCCCCGCCGCCGCCGCCGCGATCGAGTTGAAAAGGCGCTCGGGCGGCAGATGCAGTTTCTCGCCCGCGGCGCGGAGGTGGGCGGGCTGAGCGTCGACCACGCCCACGAGCGTCCAGTCAGGAGACGTCGTCGTCGCGTCGAGCCAATCCAGCCCGATCCCACTCGGTGCGACGCCCACCTGCACGATGCCTTTTTGCATGATAATCCCTCTTCTTTTTTCAGGCCGGCCCTCTCGAGAGTTGACAATAAGACGCACTGTGCGTAAGATGCACGGCAGGGAGCCGAAACGTTTTGGATTTTACTTTAGTCTACGCTCTCAGCGCCGGCATCTTGCATGAATCTTGGTCTCCCCGCCGCTCCAACGCCCGCGGTTTTGGGTGTAAGCTGTAGGAAGAGCAACTACTGAGGAGGCAGCCTATACGACGACGTTAGGTTGGTTCGCTGCTTATAGAGCAGCGTCGCGTTCATCGGAAACGGTTAAGCCAATAGGTGGGCGGGCGCGCCCCCTTACGTGGCGACTCGTATGGTGAGGCCGGCAAAAGGCGTCATCTCTCTTCTTTACTTCAACGGACCTGTCTGGACAAAAGGCAGCCAGCCGTACGAGTTCGACAGCGCCCCACTTCTAAGCGGAGAACGATCTCCGCGACCGTCGTCTCTCCCGCATGAGAATGGCGGCCATGTCAGAGCAGACGCTCCACGAGAGTGGAGCAAGAAGAGGCATTAAAGACTATGAAACGTTCGCATCGACTTCGCCTTCTCCCCGCCGCCGCGCTGATCGCGGTCGGCGCCGCCGCGCCTACTGTCGGCAGCTTCAACGCCGCGCACGTGAGTGCGGCGTCCAGCGTCAACCTACGCTTCGCCAACTTCTTCGCCCCCGCGGAGAAAGTGGAGTTTCAGAATCAGATTCTGCCGGCGTTCCACAAGTTGTACCCTAACGTCAACGTGAGCCTCGAGAACATCCCCGACTCGCGCGTCAAGGCCATCACGCAGATCGCGACCGGCACCGGCGCTGACGTGACCAACCTCGGCGACGGTGACGTGCTGTTCTACGCCGACAAGCACGCCTTGAAGGACCTCGTGCCCTACGTGGGCCAGAGCTTCCTCAACCAGTACCTGCCCGCCACCCTGGCCATCGGCAAGGTTGGCGCCCACGAGTACGCCCTGCCCAAGGACTACTCGCCGGTGGCGGTCTACTACAACAAGGCTCTGTTCAAGGCCGCCGGCCTGGCCTTCCCCTCGACCGGCTTCACCTGGACGCAGTTCCGCAACGACGCCCTCGCGCTCTCCAAGAAGAGCGGCACGTTCAGCGTCGGGTACGACCCGGCGTGGTCGCGCCTCGCCGACGCGGTCGTCCGCTCCTTCGGCGGCAAGCTGGTTTCCTCTGACGGCAAGCACGTCGTCGGCTACATGGACAGCCCGGCCACGGTCAAGGCCGTGCAGTTCTGGACCAACCTCACGACGGTCGACCACGTCTCCCCCACGCCCTCGCAGTTCGCCGCGGCCACCAACGGCGGCGCCGATCCCTTTGCACAGGGCAAGGTGGCCATGGACATCACCGGCGTGTGGCCGTCCCCGACCTACAACACGACAAAGGGCTTGAGCTACGGCGTGGCGCCGTTCCCGCAGGCCTCCGGCGTAGCGCCGACGAACACGATCTGCTTCGCCGGCTTCGGCATGGCGTCTACGACGCACTACCCGCGGGAGGCCGCCGCTCTCATTAAGCTGATGAGCGGACCGGTTGGCGACGCCGTGTGGGGCAAGGCTGGTCTGCCCTCGGTCACGTCCGTGGCCAACAGCCAGCACAACGACGCCACGCGCCTGGCCTTCATCAACGCTGTGAAGAACACCACGACGGTGCCCGGCGACCTGACCGGTCCCGACGCCGGCGCCGCGGTGGGCATGACGATCAACGAGGGCCTGACCTTGATCGACAGCAATCCTGGCACCTCGGTGCAGCAGGTGCTCGGCATCGAGGCCAAGAAGGGGCAGAAGGAGTTGGCGACTTTCGGTCAGTAGGAGTCTTTCTCGCTACGAGGGGCGGCGACGCAGCGTCGCCGCCCCTCGTAGCGAGGGATGGCGGCAGGCGCGAGGCCTCGCCGCGAGAGTCCGTTCTTTCCCTCAGAGACGAGGCGGACGGACGTGGGAAGAAGGAGAAACACCATGGCGCGCGCGATGGTTGGAGCTAACGTCAAACCTCGTGGAAGAAAACTGTCTAGCCGTGAGTGGCGCGAGGCGCGCACGTTCTATTTGCTGATCACTCCGTTTCTCATCGGCTTCTTGTTCGTCTATCTTATTCCTGGTGCGGTTGCGCTCTATACGAGTTTCACAACCTGGAACATCAGCGACCCTCCCACTTGGATCGGTCTCGATAATTACACCAATCTTTTCACCAACGATGCCGACTATCTTCAGGCCGTTAAGATTACCGCTGTCTACGCGCTCATGTTCTTGCCGGCCAGCCTGATCCTCTCGCTCGTGCTGGCCATGCTGATGAACCGTGACCGGCCCGGCATAAAGGTTTTTCGCGCGATCTACTACGCGCCGTCGTTGCTGGCCGGCGTCTCGGTCGGCGTCCTGTGGATCTGGATTTTCGACCCCCAGCACGGCATCCTCGACCAGTTGCTCGGCTTCGTCGGGTTGCCGCACATCGATTGGCTGCACAGTACTTTCTGGGTTGTTCCCGCCATCGTCATCACCAGCTTATGGGGTATAGGCAACCTCATCATCATCTACCTCGCTGGCCTCAAGGGCATCCCGCAAGATCTCTACGAGTCCGCTGGCATCGACGGCGCCGGGTGGTGGCCACGCCTGTGGAACGTGACGATTCCGCTGCTGACGCCCACCATTTTCTACAATCTACTGACGGGCTTGATCGGCGTGTTCCAGGTTTTCGACGGCCCCTACGTCTTGACGGGAGGCAAGGGTGGGCCACCGCTGCTCTCGGGCTCCAACATCCTGGGCTCCTCTAAGTTCTACATGCTCAAGCTGTATCAGGACGCGTTTGGCAGCAGCCTCGACGGTAAAGCTTCGGCCGAGGCCGTCATCCTGTTCGTCTTTATCGTCATCTTGACGTTGATCGTTTTAACAACCTCGCGTCGCTGGGTGTACTACGAGGGCAACGTCGTCACGGGTAAATCGTAGAGGAGGTGTGTCGTGGCGCAGAACATTAGTACAGTCTCCACCGTCGGTCGCGTTGGCGTCGCCCCTCTTGCGGGCGGCAGCCGCGGCACGTCTCGCCGCGTCGGCGTCGCGCTCATTTATATCGTGTTGGTGCTGGGCGCCTTGACCGTCCTGTTGCCCTTCTACTCGCAGATCGCGACCTCGCTCAAGGACACGAACCAGATCGCTGTGGGCAGCAGCCTCTCGTTTCCGAACCCCATTCGATGGCGCAACTATATCGACGCTTTCACGACGCCGGGCACCTCGTTCGGCTACTACTTCCTCAACACGATCTTAGTCGAGCTCGGGGTGTTGGGCGGCACCCTGTTGACGACGACGATGACGGCCTATGCGTTTGCCCGCTTGAACGCGCCGTTTAAGAACCAACTGTTCTTTCTCGTCCTGGCCTTGATCGCCATCCCTGGCGTCATCTTGCTGGTGCCACAGTACTTTATCTACAACAAGCTCGGCCTGGTCAACACGCTCTGGCCGCTGATCATCCCCGCGTTCCTGGGCGGCTCTCCGGCGTTCATCTTCTTGCTGCGCCAGTTCTTCCTGAGCATCCCCAGCGAGATGGGCGAGGCGGCCGTCATGGATGGGGCCAACACGATCACCACGCTTTTCCGCATCTACGTCCCCCTGGCCAAGCCCGCCCTCGCCACCGTGGCTATCTTCGTGTTCATCGGGCAGTGGCACGACTTCTTCGGCCCGCTCATCTACCTTTCCGGCGAACATAATCTCACGCTCGCGCTAGGCATCAACCAGTTCGTGGCCAACCAGTCCGGCGGAGGCTCACAGTCGACGCCGTGGGATCTGCTGCAGGCGGCGTCGATGGCCATCGTGCTGCCCCCGCTGCTCGTGTTCATCTTCTTCCAGCGCTTCTTCATCGAAGGCATTACTCTTGGCGGCGTTAAGGGTTAGGACGGCGCCAGCCGCCGACAAGGTTGGTAAGGTTGGTATAGCTGTACCTGGACCGCGCGTGAGGCCAGCGCGACGGACGCCTCTGGGCTTGCTCGTCGCCGTCGCGCTGCTCTCCGCCGCCGGCCTGGCTTGGGAGGTGACGCTGACGCGGCTGGCCTCCGTGCTTCTGGCCTATCACTATGCCTTTGTCGCCGTCTCGCTAGCCGTCTCGGGTCTCGGCCTCGGCGCCGCCCTTGTCTACGCCCTACCGGCACGCGCGTCACGAGCGGTCGCCGTCTGGGGCGGCGTGGTCGCCACCGTGCTGTTTCTCGTCACGGCGTTGCTGCTGCCCGCCGCGGCCGAAAGCGGCTCTCTCGTCCTGTTGCTAGGCCTCGCCCTGCTGCCGTTCCTGGGCCTTGGCGTCGTCTTCGCCGCGATCTTCCGCCTGCAAGGCGGCAATGCACCTCTCGTCTACGGCGCCGATCTCGTGGGCGCCGGTCTGGGCGCGGGCAGCGTGGTGGTGGGCCTCGATCTGGTTAACCCCTTCGCCATGCTGTTCGTCCTGGGTGTGGTCTCCGCGCTGGCCGCACTGCTCTTGCACGCCTCTCTGCGTGGCGTTGGCGCGCCTCCCGCGCCGCGCACCCGTCGCGCCGGGGGCATTGCCGGCCTACTCGTGCTGGGCCTCGCTCTCGGCGGGCTGATCGTGCAGGTCGTAGGCGCGCCGCTCGGCGTCGACTACGCTCACCTGCGCGCCGCGCCGCCGGACAAGACGATCGTCGCGGTGCTGCGCGACCCCGGCCAGCACGCGCGCACTATCGAGACGCGCTGGGACGCCTTCGCCCGCACCGACGTGGTCGCGACCGCTGACCCTTCGCGGCGTCTGGTCTTCACCGATGGCGGCGCAGGCACATATATGGTTCGCTGGGACGGCAATCCGACCTCCCCAGATGTGATGCCGCTCTTGAACGACCTGGAGACCACGCCGCTGTTGCTTGGCCCCTCCAAGAATCTGGGCAATGTGTTGGTGATCGGCGCGGGCGGCGGCATAGACGTGCTGCGCGCCCTCGTCGCCGGCGCCCACCACGTCACCGCCGTGGAACTCAACGCCGCCACCGTGGCCGCCGTCCGCGCGGAGGGCTCCTACAACGGTCATATCCTGGACCGTCCCGACGTGACCACGGTGGTCGACGACGGGCGTCACTTTCTGGCCCAGACGCATCAGCGCTTCGACGTCATTATGCTCAACCTGGTCTACAGTGGGGCGACGCAGGGTCAGGGCGCCGCGCTGGCCGAGAGCTATATCTTCACCACGGAGGCGTTTCAGTCCTACCTAGCGCACCTGACGCCGGGCGGCAGGATCGGCGTCGTGGGTCACCAGGGGCTGGAGGGACTACGCGCCTTCACCACCGGTCTGGCCGCGCTGCACCAGAGTGGGCTGTCGTACCCGCAGGCGCTGCGCCGATCGGCTCTCCTGTTGACCAATAACAACACGCCCGAGGCGCGGCCCTCGCTGATGATCTTGCAAAACGACCCGCTCACGCGCGCGCAAGCCAACGGGTTGCAGTCGCGCGTGGACAACCTGGGCCTTCAGCGGCTCTGGGAGCCCTTCCACTTCATAGGCGCGTTCGACGCCATGGCCGCGGGCACGCAGACGCTCGATGCGTTCTTGCGGGGCAGCCCCTACGCCATTGGCCCGACCGTGGACGATCACCCCTTTTTCTTCGACCTTAATTTCGGCCTGCCCAACGGGCTCGGGGCCGCGCTCTGGTACGCTCTCGCGCTCGCCCTCGGTCTCGTCATCGTGGTCTTTTTCGCGCGCGAGAGCCCTGAGGAGCGACGGGAGAGCCGACAAAGAGAAGACGGGGAAGATGCGCGCGCGACGACGGCCTTGACCAGCGCCGCGCGGCGCCCACGCGGCGCTATCTGGGCGCTTGGCCTCTCCATGGCCCTGCTCGGCGTCGGGTTCCTGTGCGTCGAGGCGCCGTTGATACAGCGCGCTATCTTGTTGCTGGGCGCCCCCGTCCTCGCTCTGGTCGTCGTGTTGGCATCGCTGCTGCTCGGCGGCGGCATTGGGTCTCTCGCCGTGGGCGCCCTGGCCTCACGCGTCGACTATCGACGGCTGTTGCCGGTCGTCGCGCTCATCGTGGCCGCGCTCATCGGCGTCGAGACGCTCCTGTTCCCGCTCGTACAGGGGAGCATCCTGAGCATGGGCGTGGCCGGCGCCTCTCTCTCCACCGCGCTGTTGCTAGCGCCGCTCGGTCTGGCTCTAGGCGCCCCGTTTCCCTTGACGCTGCGCCTGAGCGCGGAGACCCTACCGGGAGACGTGGCGCTGTTCTGGAGCCTCAACGCGCTCTTCTCCGTGCTGGGCGCCGTGCTCGCGGCGGCCGTGGCGGTCGTCGCCGGGTTCGACGCCGTGCTCGCTCTAGGTGCGCTCTGCTACGTCCTCGTCGCCTTTGTACTATCTTTGTCGCTCTTTTTCGCGCCCGGACACGTGAGGGCGCGTGACGGACGCCCTGCCGAGCGCTCCAGCGCGCGGAAGCCCGCCCCGGTCTAGCACCGCATCGGTAGGCCGGGAGACAGGCGGGATAGGCAGCTTCGAGACACACGCTGGAGCAACCGCGCCCCTCCCGTCACGCAGGGCCGCTGGAGGGGACGATCGGTATTATCGTCAAGACCTAGAGCTACTAAGAAGGGATGATCTATCGTGATGCCGCCGTCTTCACCATCCGACACGCCGGCCATGGTCATCGTTAAGGGCGAGACGTTGAGCGATCCGTATATCACGGCGGGAAGCCGCGCCTATGTGATCGGCACGCAGACCGGCGGCTTTCCCGACATGGGTTCGCACGTCCCTGGCGAGATGGGCGGCGTCTGGACGCATCCCCTCAAACTGCTCGACGGCTTCTGGCTCAGCCTCGACGGGATCTGGCTCCCTGAAGCCGTGCGCTTCGTGAGCGGGCCGTTCTGGAGCGCACACGACTACGACCTTGCCGACGGCCTCTTTCTCCGCCGCATGCAGTTTGCGCCCGACGGCGAACGTGCTCTGGTGGTGCGCTATACGCTGCGCTCGACGGTAGGGCGTTCGCTTACGCTGCGCCTGCTCGCGCGCTCCGACCTCCAGGGCGTCTGGTTCTCCGAGGAAGACGGGCTGTACGCGGGCTACGACCACGCCGTCTATCGCGACGATCTCGACGCCTGGCTTTGCCACGACGACCGTCACCCCTGGTGCGCTGTCGTCGGTGTCCGTGGCCTCATCCCCACGGGCCATGAAAGCGGACGCGATCTTTGGGGGCCGGAAGAGACAACCGGGCGCGGCGTCTCCGTGGCCCTGGACTACGCGATGACCCTGGAGGCTGGCGTCGACGTCGTGGTCGAGGTCGTCGTGGCTGGATCCGACGACGGCCCCATGGTCGCCGCTGAGTCGTTCGAGAAGGTGCGCGACCACGTCGATATGCTGTGGGCGGCCAAGGCCGCGCGCTATGCCGCGCTGCTCGAACGCAGCGCCCTGCGGGTCCCCGATGCCGTGATCGGCGCGGCCTGGGACTGGGTCAAGTGCAACGACGATTGGCTGATCCTCGACGTTCCCGGCGTGGGACGCGGGCTCGGCGCCGGGGCGCCCGAATACATGTGGTGGTTCGGCTGCGACAACGCCTACGCCCTGCTTGGCTGCCTGGCGCTCGGCCAGCACGAGACCGCCGTGGACACGCTCGATCTCCTGCGCGCCCTAAGCATCGCGGGCAACGGCGAGAGCGGGCGCGTCATCCACGAGGCAAACACGCGCGGGACCGTAGCCAACCGCGGCAACTCACAAGAGACGCCCCAGTACACTACGAGCGTCTGGCGGACCTTTCTCTGGACGGGCGACCTCGATTTCCTGCGCCGCGCCTACCCTTTTTGTCGGCGCGGTCTGCTCGAGTGGACGCTCGGCGATCGTTGTCCCGACGGCGATGTATTGCCCTACGGCTACGGGCTGATGGAGGTGGAAGGACTCAACCTCCAGTGCGTCGACGTGGCCGCGGCGACCGTTTCCGCCCTCGACGCCCTGGCCGCCATGGCGTCTATCTTAAACGATCAGGCGACGGTCGTGCGGAGCCGCGACCTAGCGGAACACGTCCGCGCGCGCATCGACGAGGCGTTCTGGCTCGAAGACGAGGGCCTCTACGCCGATATGCGCGGCACGGCGGCCGAGTTGATCCCACGGCTGCGCGATTGGATAAGCCGGGCGGAGCAGCCTAATTGGACGGGGCACGCCTATCCGGAGGAGGCGAAGGCGCTGCGCCGTCTGTTGCGCGAGGCCGAGGCCGCACCGGAGCAAGAGCACAAGCGCGCCTGGCTGCTGCGCAACTGGAGCATCTTGAGCCCGCTGGAGACGGGCCTCGCCGCCCCCCAGCGCGCACGGCGCGTGCTCGACCTTATGGAGACCGATCGCTTTACGGGCCGTTGGGGCATGTATCTTAACGGGGAGGAGCGCTCGGCGGTGATGAGCGTGAACACAGGCGCCCTGGCCTCCTGCGCCCTAGGTTATAACCGCCCGGACATCGCGCTGCGTTTATTGCGCACACTGACGGAGACGCTGCCGTTGCACATGCCTGGCGCGCTCTCGGAACTCTCTCCCGACAAAGGCTGCTTCGTGCAAGCCTGGTCCGGCTACGCCCTGGCCTGGCCCGTCGTCGCCGGCATGTTCGGCGCGAGGCCCGACGCCTACCACCGGCGGCTCGTGTTGGAGCCCGTCTTCCCGGCGGAATGGCCCTCGGCGCACCTGGCCGGCCTGCGCATCGGCTCAAACACGGTCGACCTCGACTGGGACGGCGCCTCCTTGACCGTGACCACGCGCGACGACGATTGGATCATCACCTCCGATACCGTCCCTCTTCACATCGTCGTGGCTTCACGGGACGCCCAAGCGTGAAGGCGATCAGGGGCGTTTTATTAGAGCGCGGTAGGCGGCGGCGCGGTGGAGGCGCGCACGGTCAGCGACGGCGTCAGCAGCCGCTGCACCACTGGAGCGTCGGGCGTCTGGATGCGGTCGAGCAAGAGCGCGGCCGACTCTTCGCCGAGACGTCGGTTCTCTTGACCCATGGCCGTCAGCGGCGGTTGCGCGTGTTCGACGAGGATATTGTCGTCGAACGTGAGCACGGAGAGGTCGTCCGGCACGCGCAGGTCGCACGCCCGCGCGGCCCTGAGCACGTTCAAGGCCAGAAAATCGGCGGCAGTGAAAATCGCCGTGGGGCGATCGCGGCGGGCCAGCAGAACCGTCACGGCATCCAACGCGTCCGTCTCACGCAGGGCGTGATGGACGAGCGTCTCGTCAAGGGCGATGCCGGCCTCGACCAAGGCGCGATGGTAGCCCGCGTAGCGGTAGTGCGAGAAGCCGAAAGTCGGATCGACCCCGAGATAGGCGATGCGGCGGTGCCCCAGGGCTACGAGACAGCGCACGGCCTGCACCGCGCCGAGCGTGGAGTCAATGTCGACGAAGGCGTAGTCTTGTCGCTCCACGGTGCGCCCGAACGCGACGAACGGCAACTGCTGGCGTTGCAGGTAGCGGATGCGCTCGTCGTCGCAGCGCACGTCGCAGACGAGCATCCCGTCGACGCGGCGTTCGCGCACGAGACGCTGATAGGAGTGTTGCACGTCTTCACAACCTTCCTCAGCAGCCAGGGAGACGACGAGATCCTTGCCGCGTACGGCGCAGACGGAGGCCACGCCACCGATGAACTCGAGCCAGAAAGCGTCGTAGCAGCGGTGCAGCACCGCCGGGATGGCCAGACCGATGGCGTTGGTGCGGCTACGCTGGAGGGAGCGCGCCACGGCGCTGGGGTGATAGTCGAGGTCGCGCGCCACGGCGCGTACGCGCGTGCGCGTGGCCTCGGAAACGTCGGCGTAGTCGTTCAAGGCGCGCGACACCGTGGTGATGGAAAGACCAGCCTGGCGCGCTACGTCTTTGATCGTGGCCACGCACGTCGCCTCCTTCCCCTGGTGAATCGCGTTGATAGTCCCATCATAGAGAAGCGTCGCCCGGGCGTCAAGCTGGCTCCGCCGGGCCGGAGACCGATCGAGAAGCGGCGCTAGGCGCCGGCGCCCTATCACTTAACCGGGCCGGGATGGCCCTTAACCAGGAGCAAGATGCAAAAACCAGGGGGGGACGCGTAGAGCCGTTCCTCCCCTCAAGATAGAGAAGCGAGAGCAGCAAGACCATGGACGAACTCGTACTGGCGGAGCAAGGAAGTTTTCTTACCGCGAACGCGCGCGGCGATATACCCGTCGACGACCCTGGAGCTCTGGGGTTTTTCTGCCGCGATATGCGCTTTCTCAGCGGCTTCACCTTGCGTCTAAACGACGAGGAGATCCCTCTGCTCGGCGTCGACGCGCATGGCTACTGGCAGACGCTGACCTACAGCACGCCGGAGGTCGCCTTAAATAAGGGCAAGACGCTTCCGTCGAACATCGTGCTGCGCCGCACGCGCTATCTGGCCGCGGCCGAGCGGCAGGATGGCCTGCCCGCTTTGCGTGAGCGCATCGCCGTGACGAGCTACAACCGCGTCCCCATCGATATGACCGTGGACCTGACCGTCACTGCCGATTTTCGCGATATCTTCGACGTGCGCGGTTTTCTTCACGGCGCACCCGCGCCAGCGGACGCACCAGCGTTCCCCCGCCGGGACACGATCGTCTTGATGCACCACGGACGCGATCGCGTGCGGCGGAGCACGGTCTGCACCCTGGACCCTGCTCCCGCCCTACTTGGCCCTCTGGAGACGAATGAGGGCGCTAGGGCGCACTACAACCTCGTCGTCGCGCCGGGGACGACGTCGACGATCGACCTTTATATCGAGCCCTTTATCGGCGAGGGCAATGAGGGCGCTGAAGCCGCTCCGACAATCTCTTTCGACCTTGGACTGAGCGAAGCTGTCGCCTCGCACCGGCGTTGGATCGAAGAAGAATGTACGGCCATCGAGACGGACAACCCCGCGCTGAACGCGACGATCGCGCGGAGCGTGCAGGATCTCCGTCTCTTGTTGCAAGATCAGTCGACCGGACCCTATATCGTGGCCGGCGTCCCCTGGTACGCCGTCCCCTTCGGTCGCGACGGCATCATCACCGCGCTCCAAACCCTGATGCTCGATCCAGACCTCGCCGTGGGCACGCTCCGCTTTCTGGCCGCCCATCAAGGCCGCGCGCTCGACCCCAGCCGCGATGAGGAGCCCGGCAAGATCATGCACGAGATGCGCGCGGGCGAACTCGTCGGTGCGGGACTCGCGCCGTTCGGTCCCTACTACGGTACGGTCGACGCCACGCCGCTCTACCTCGTGCTGCTCGGGCGCACCCTGCAATGGATCGACGACGACGACCTCGTCCGGGCGCTGGAGCCGACCGTGCGCGCCGCCCTGTCCTGGCTGGACGCCTACGGCGACCCCGATGGCGACGGCTTGATCGAGTTCGAGCGCAAAGCGGGACGCGGCATCACCAACCAGGGCTGGAAGGACTCCGCCGACTCCCTCCAATTCCCCGACGGCTCTTACGCCGACGCCCCCATCGCGCTGGTAGAGGTGCAGGGCTACGCCTACGAGGCGCGTCTGGCCGCCGCCGCCGTGTTGCGCCGCCTGGGCGACGAGGGCGGAGCGTCCCTGCAAGACAGGAAGGCGGCAGCCCTGCGCGAACGCTTTAACGCCGCCTTCTGGCTCGACGCCGAGTCGTTTTACGCGCAAGCTCTAGACGGGTCCAAGCGCCCGGCGCCCGCCGTCACGAGCAACGTTGGTCATGCCCTCTGGTCGGGCATCGTCGACGAGGAGCGCTCGGCCCCGGTCGCCGCGCGCTTGCTGAGTGCGGATATGTGTACGGGCTGGGGCGTGCGCACCCTCTCCTCCCTTTATCCCTCGTACAATCCGTTGAGTTATCACAACGGGTCGATCTGGCCCCACGATGTCTCCATCGTCGCGGCGGGCCTTAAGCGCTACGGACACGACGACGCGGCGGCGACGCTCCTGGCCCAAACCGTCGACGCCGCGCAGGGCTTCGTCGATGCGCGTCTGCCCGAGTTATACGGCGGGCTGCCGCGCGGTGTGGCCGAGCGCGGCCCAGCGCCCTATCCCGTCTCTTGCAGCCCGCAAGCCTGGGCGGCGGGCTCGGTCATCTTGTTACTACAAAGTGTGTTGGGCCTGGAGCCGGACGCGGCTCGCGGGGTAGTACGTCTGCGTCCCATCTTGCCGCCGGGAGTGCGTCGCGTGGCCGTGCGCCGCCTGCGCGTGGGCGCCGTTCTGCTCGATCTACGCATCGAGCAAACCGAGGACGGCGGCTACGCCGTCGAGTCCACCATCCAAGGGGGCGGTGGGCGGCGCACGATCGTTCGCCGGGGCGAAGAGGCCGTCATCGCCTTGCCCAACGCGGTGGTGACGGCGGGGACGGCGCGGTCTTGAAGCGTCGCCGTGAGCGCGAGACTAGTCTCGCGCCGCCTTCACCAAGGACAAGCGTCCCGTCACTACCATCGTCTTCTACGGGGCGAACATCACCCGAATGCCCGTATCCCTTGGTATATCGCGGGCCACGTTTATCCCGCACATCGTGCCGCGGGGGAACGAGGACGGCGACAAGACTCTGAACGACTTGCGGCTGAAGGGCGACGGGGGCGAGGCGCCGACGGCGGAGGATCGGGCGCCGTTGACTTTACTGCCGCTGATGGGCTGCTCTCAGGCGATGGAAGATATGCTGCCCGAGGCGACGCGGGGGATGATCGTAGCCGCGCTCCTGGGCTTGGCGTACAATAGGAGGGAAGCAACCACATGGACGCCCATGCCCTCGAATCTTCTCCTCTAAGCAAGACCGAGATAGCGCCGGCGAGGTCCGAAGCCTGCGCGGGCGACGCGGGCGCGGGTTGAAGAAGCGGAGCCACCTGGTATGCTTCATCTTGATGTTGGACTCCCATTTCACTCTTTTATACTCCACGGCGGAGCGCAGCATAGCATGAAGCAAGGAGCGTAGTACACGACGGTGGATCTTCGACGCGGCCTGCACGTCTTGCGCCGCTGGTGGCTCGTGCTCGTGGTAGGGACGCTTCTCGGGGCTGGAGCCGCCTACGTCGTCTCCAAAGCTCAGCCGAGCGTCTACGAGGCCACGGCCCTGCTCCAGGAGAACGCGGGGCTGCCCACGGCTGGTGGTGTCGACGACCCTCAAGCAGTGCAAACATCTTTGCTGCGCGCTGTTTCAGATGCCGTATTGATTCATACTATGCCCGTCGCTCAGGCCGCGATCTCCGCAACCAGGCTGGGGGCCTCGGTCGACCCCGCCGCTCTCCTCAAGAACTCAAGCGTGGTCGCGACCCCACAGTCGCCCCTCATCACCATCCGCGTGCGTTGGGGCGACCCCAACATAGCTAGTCGTCTGGCGACCGCTCTCGCCAAGGCGTTCGTCGTGCAAAAAGGCAACGCTATATCCGTTCCCTTAACAAGGGTGCTGGCGCTTTTGCGAAAACAACTCGCGCGGTACGGCGGCGACTTGGCAGCCGCGCAACGGTCGTCCAACGCGACGAGCGCCCAAATAATCATTACCTCCGACCGACAGCAGATAAACAGTTTGCTAGTCATCTACGATACCGCTCAGTTGAATGCGCTCGGCGCCACGAAAAGCGTCGCCGTGGCGCAAGAAGCCGTCGCGCCCGGCGACTCGGTCTCGCCGCGCACGACCGTCAACGTGGCCGTCGCCGCCGTACTCGTGCTGCTGGTCTTGATCGCCGTCGCGGTGCTCTCCGAGGTGTTGAGCACCAAACCGCGCGACCCCGCCGAGGCCGCCGCCGCGTTGGGACTAGAACTTCTTGGCACGATCGGGCCGGCGGGCGTGGGCGCCGTAACGCCTGTCCTTGCGGCTCCGTCGTCGTCCGCCGCCGATGGGTACCGCCTTTTGCGCGTGGCCCTCGGGCTGGGAGGCGACATGAGTGAGGGCGGCGTCGTGGTCGTCGTCACCGCTCTGCACAAAGGCGATGGCGCGACGACCGTGGCGACTAATCTGGCCGCAGTCGTCGCGCGTGGTCAGGAGCGCACGCTGCTCATCGACGCCAACCTGCGGCGTCCGGCGCTGGCGGAACGTCTGGCCACGCCAGGCTCAACGGGACTCTCCGACCTCCTGCGCGGCGAGAGCGACCTACGTCCCCTGCTCCAAGACGGGCCTCTGCCCATGCTGCACGTCCTGGGCGCGGGTACGGCGCCCATGGACGCCGTCGATCTTCTTGGCTCCCCTGCTTTTGCCTCGTTGATAACGAAATTGCGCGCGGTGGTCGACTTGATCGTGATCGACGCCGGCGCCCTCAATGTGGCCGATCCTACCCTTGTAGCTCAGCAAGGCGATCGAACGCTGCTCGTGGCGCGGATGGGCGGCTTGGCGACAACCGGCCCCACCCTGGAATCAGATCGGAGGCGGGTCGACGCACTCGTGGGGCCGAGGACGCGACCGACAGCGTTGGCCCTCACGCTGTTTACGTCTCCTACAGCCTCTGAGAAGACGCGCCGCCGAGCATCGTCCGGCAGCACACCATCCAATCAAGCGCCAGGAGACTCGAGACCGGCGCCACGCGACACTATCGAGAGGGCGTCGTCTGAGTCCGGCTCCGTCGCCGGATAACGATCTACGCTATGCCGCCACGTTCGCTGCGCGTGTCCTCTCGTGGACGTGGTCTATCACGACCAGCACGCCCGGCGCGCAACCCCGTCCGGCTTATCTACCCTACCTCTCTCCATGACGCGAAGCCCGAGGGCGACGACGTCAAACCGCCTATCACGAGCAAGAAGTCGCGCCCGCGGTCGCGCACCCGCCGTGCTGTCACTCTCCTGCTCCTGCTCCTAGGCCTCGACCTGCTGTGCTGCGCCGGCGCCAGCGCGGTGGGAGGCTACGAGTTGTTGCAAGTGCGGCAAACCCTTAAAGGCCCCTCTCTCACGGCCTCGCGGAGCAGCGGCCTCGCCTCGACGGTAGGCGCCGTCGATGAGACTATGCATCGCGCCGCGGCGGCGTTTGGCGTGGCTCGTTTCTGCTGGCTGCCGTGGCGCCCACTCGCGGCGGCCGTGGCGCTAATCCATCCTGCCCGCGCCGCCGCTGCTATCGGGCCGTTGTTCGATATCGCGGCTGACGGCGCCTCGGCGGGAGCGCACGTGCTCGACGGGCTCGTACCGGCTGCCGCCGCTCTCGACGGACAGAGCACGGCCGCGGCGTCGAACGGCGTTAGTACACGCCTGACCTCCGGTCTCGTGCAAGGCCGTCCCGACCTCCAGGCTGGACTCGGCGACCTCCAAGCGGCCGAGCGCGCCGCGGCGTCGCTCGATCTTGCCGCGCTGCCTCGCTCGGTGCGCCTCAGTCTGCGCCCTCTGCTGACGCTGCTGCCCTCCGGTGAGCAAGGCATACGCGCGGCTATCGTCGCGCCGACGTTCCTGGGCGCGACGCGGCCGTACTACTATCTGCTCGCGCCCCAGAACCCGCTCGACTTGCGCGCGACGGGCGGCTTCGTGGGCACGGCTGTCTTGCTCAGGGCTTATCACGGCGACCTCAAGCTCGTCCCCTCGCAAGCGTCGACCGATGTGGACAGCGCCCGCAAGACCTACGTCGCGCCGCCGTTGCCCCTCCTGACCTACCAGCACCTCAGCAACTGGTCGTACCGCGACGCCAACTGGTCGCCAGACTACCCAACCACGGCGCAGCTGCTGCGCCTGTTCTATCACGCCGGTCAGGGGCGCTGGGTCGATGGAGTCGTGGCCTTCGACAGCGCGCTCGTGCCCATCCTGCTCGACCTCACCGGGCCAGTCAGCGTTGCCAACCCCGATAAAAAAGGCGCGTTCGTCGTGCTCACGCCGACAAACGCGATCGCCACCATCGACCACTACGTTAATGCCGTACATCCAGGGGCATTGGATAAGACCTTCGCCGGGGCGGTGTATCAAACGGTCTTCCATTTGCTCATCCATCTCCACGGGGGCCAATTGTCGCGCGCGGCGACGCTTCTGCATGGAGCGTTGACGGACAAACATCTATTGCTCTGGTTCCCCAACCAAGATGTTGCACCGTTGCTCGCGCGACAGGGCTGGGCTGGAGCGGTCGACCCCACGCACGGCGTCTACCTCTACGTCGTGGACACGAACGTCCACTACAACAAGATCGACGACCAGGTCCATGAGACGATCGCCTACCACGGCGTGCTGCGCGCCGATCGTTCAGTCGCCTCGACCGTCACCATCACGTACGTCAACGACGCCTCGCCGGCCACGCTGCGGCCGCCCCAGAACAACCCGATCGACGAGGATTTCGTCCGCGTCTACGTCCCGCTAGGCAGTCGCCTACACGCGTCGTCCGGCCTCACGCAACCATGGACCGCCCAACGCGACCAGGGTAAAACGCTGTTTTCCGGTTATCTGCGCATCCCGTCGCATGGCCGCGCCACGGTCACGTTCTCCTACACCGTTCTACCCAATGCCGTGGGCGCTGGCACGAGTATGGGGCTAACGGTGCAGAGACAACCGGGCGCGGCCCCCATCCCGTTGACGGTTGATTTCTCCGCCGGAGCGCGTGGGCTGCATGTCGCGGGAGGAGCAACATCTTGGAGTTGGCGCGGGACGCTGACCCAAGACCAGCATCTCACCATCCCCGTGTCGGGCGGCTCCAACCACCCTCTTGCCCTGGCCTACGACGCCGCGCCGGTCGTCGTGGCGCCGGGCGCGGCTATCGATCCCTGGACGGTGCTGCCGCCAAACTTATAGGTTGGGGCGGCGGCGCGACTGGATGTCCATCCACCGCTTTCTCTTCTGGAACAATCAGCACGCTGTTGAACCCGCCGTAGCCGTCCGGCACCTTGCGTGGATTGGCGGGATCGTCTTGCCAACGCTCCCCGTCGATCAAGAAGCGGTAGGCGTAGGTTCCAGGGTCGAGCGGAGGGTGTGTCACGGACCACACGTCCTTGTCGTCCTTCGTCGCCGCGAAGCCCGGCGTTTGCCACTCGTTCCACGAGCCCACGACCTCTACAGCATGGGCCGCGACATCGTGTAGGGCGAACGAGACGCCCGTGGTATCGAGGTACGGCGGGAGCGGCCGGCCGGCGAGGGGGCCGCCATCGGCGTGCAGCGCGAGGGTCACGGCCTGACCCGCATCGACGGCTCCAGCGCCCTGCCTGTCTTGCAGCGCGTCAGGAATGGGCCGGGCCGCCGCGATCAAGAGGGCGCGCAGCAAAGCGGGGGTAAGGCTCGGGTTGGCCTGGAGCATACAGACGGCCACCGACGCGACGAGGGGAGAGGCAAAGCTGGTCCCCTCCACGAACTTGTAGTAGGGCGAGACCAAGCTCTCCGCGGCGATGCGCTCCTCCACCTCTGCCGAGTCGTCGCCGCCCGTGCGGCTCTGGTACAGCGCCAGCGCCTCCGCCGCCGCGTCGGTATGCGGCAATAACGGGGCGACGACCCAGACGCTCGGGGCCGTCAACTCTGGTTTGAGCATACCGTCGGCGGTCTGTCCGTAGTTGCTGTGCCACAACGCGATCTGCGCGGCGTCAAACAGATCGTGGTCGTCCAGGCCCCCCACGGTCAGCGCGGCGGGGGCCGTGGCCGGTGGAACAAGGCGACGCACGCCATCGTTGCCCGCCGCCACGACCACGGTCATGCCCAGCGCCGTCAGGTCGTCGACGGCCACGTCCACGGGGTTGCCAGTAAGAGGTGAGACCTCTTCGCCGCCGAGCGAGACGTTGACCACTTGGACGCCAAGGGCTGGGCCGTTCTCCCCCAACCAGCGCAACGCACGGGCGATCGACTCGTTAGTGATGGCGCCGTCCTCGTCGCGCACCTGGACCAAGACCACGCCGGCCTCGCAGGCCAGGCTACGATAGAGCCCATGGCTCAAGGAGCCCGCGCCCGCCGCGACGCAGCTGGTCATCAAGCCGTGCCACTGGCTGGAGGCGCCCGCGTCCCACCCCGGCCACTCGACGGGATCGCCGTCGTGGAACGTCACGCTGTAGGGAGGATCTTGCGCCGCATCGACCCAGGCGCGGATGCGGTTGGCCGGAGCGGTCAAATCGGGGTGCGGGTAGAACCCTGCATCGACCAGCGCCAGCGTGACGCCGCGCCCCGTGTAGCGCCCGTCGGCGTGAAGGCGAATAGGCGTGGGCAACGCGCCGAACTCGCGTTCGACGTTGAGCGGCCACGACGAGGTCGTGCCGTCGTGGCTGGCCCCCTCACTCTCCGTCAAGGCCTGAAGCACGGCCTCGTGAATGCAGGTAGGGCAGGCGCCGTCGCCGCGTTTCCAGCTAGGCCGCTTCTTGACGAGACGCTCGACAATCGCTTGCGGCAGCCACGCCGCCTCGTCCAGCTCGGCCCCCGTAGTCGAGGCGCCGCAAATAGGGCACGCCGCATGGACGGGCCTAACGGCGTCCATGACGCTCATGACGGCGTCTTCCGGCGTCGGAGTTATCGTATCGTTCATTCATCTCCTCGCATCTAGACGTTTTATTTAGTAGTCGGTCGCGTCCTGCTTTAGCAGCATACCGGCATCGCTGTATTACTCCAGCGGCTTAATCGTGCAGCTCTCTTGTGCCGGAACTGTTCCGAGATGCGGCGGTTTGCAATCTGAGCACACCCCCACCTCTCCACCATGAGGAAGGACGTTCGCCGCCGTCCGGTGCATCGTCTTCGTCGCCGTCTTATATAGCGCCGCTGTCGTGCGCGTGGCTGGAGCCGCGACGCCCGTCCCCTGGTGTGCGTTCATGAACCCCATGACCGCGATGAGCATGACGACGACGAGCGCACTCCCTACCTGGAGTCGCTTGACTGCTGACATGAGGTTGCCTCCATTCCATTCGCCTATTATGAAGTTACGGGGTAACTGTTCAGGGGGGGCGCGGGAGGCGTATCTGGTAGAGTCAGGCTATGACAGACGCAGACCGCATCGCCGCCCTTGAGGCCGAGAACGCCGCGTTACGGGAGGCCAACACGGCCTTACGTGAGG
>JAABUX010001384.1_pt1 | contig 36963 bp, 39 predicted proteins | sample 5561851 | NCBI WGS metagenome assembly JAABUX01 (sample SAMN10711883, study PRJNA513361) | rock metagenome | isolation source: Antarctica rocks | place: Antarctica: Victoria Land, Richard Nunatak red sandstone | collected 2016-01-03 | reverse complement strand
GTAAAAGGCTGTGTCGAAGGCGGCGCGGCAGGAGAGGGTGGTGGGGTGGATGGTGTGGGGGGTTATGATGTCGGAGGTTGGGAGGGGGGAGGAGTCGGAGGTAGGTTTTGGGGTGGGGGGGCGGAGGGCGGTGAGGAAGGCGGTGAGGTCGGGGTTGGGGTCTGGGTCTTGGGGTGGGGTGGTGGAGGAGGAGGGTGGATTGGTTGTGGTTGGAGGATGGGGTTTGTCGGTGTTCGAGGATGTGGGTTTGGAGGAGCTGTCGAGAGGGGTGGTGTCGGAAGTATGGACTGTGGTTGTGGATTGGTTATTGGAGGCCGCCCAGAGCCAACCCATCGGTGCGACTGGTGAAGTCTGGAAAGGAGATGATGTTGATGTCTGCTCGAATACCCGCTTGTCTAGAGACGATAGATATGGAAAGGACGTAGCGAGGGAGCTTGATATGGAAAGGACTACATTCTGTCATCCGATATTCCCAAGACAAGGACCAGACCTTGACCCTTGTGTGGTGTACATCAGGCTACAAGACGGGCACTTGAATATAAGCGCGATCCTATCCAAAGTCTTTTCGTCTTCTGTGAACAAGACATAACTGACCCAGCCAGCTGCTTATAAAGTGAATTCTAATAGTAACATATGCAAAGCTTGGCAGGTACCAGATCATCTCATTTCGGTTAGCATATCTCCTGGCGTCACGATCGACTGCCAATCGCATTGTGGGCTTTAATATCTGCGACCATTCCAGGACTACTAACCAATTAGACGTAACCCCTTTTGATGGCGGCACTTTCAAGGGGTGCCATGGGGGCGCCAATTCGTCCCAATCTTCACCCATGACACTGCTGTTCGTCTTTCTGCTGTATTACCGTCCCTCCTTCACAGCGTCGTGCACGCACATCTGCACAGTACACTCATTCAACACCACAGCCATACGGCACCATTCGCTCATTTGCTAGCTGGCTAGCAACCATGTCACTCATTCTCTGTTTTTCCCTGCTATCAGCCGTCATTGCTCCAGCTGCTGCGCAGACCTGGACCAACTGCAACCCTCTCAACCAGACCGACTGCCCTTCCAATACGGCGCTAAGTATCAGTAACGCGACCTTTGATTTCACCAAATCCTCCGCTCAATCAAACCTGTGGAATATCACAGCGGGTAATATCGTGTACGGACCAGAAGGGGCGGAATTCACCATTGCGCAAAAGGGCGACGCGCCAACCATACAGTCCAAGTTCTACATTTTCTTTGGGGAAGTCGAGGTTTGGCTGAAGGCCGCGCCTGGTCACGGCGTTGTGAGCAGTACGGCTCCTCCCGCATGCAACAGCATGATAAAACAGTATTGATCTTGAAACAGCCGTTGTCCTCGAGTCCGACGATCTTGACGAGATCGACCTCGAATTTGTTGGCAGCAATACCACCCACGTGGAAAACAACTATTACGGCAAAGGCAACACGACCGATGCCTACAAGCGTGCAGACTGGTATCCTATGGCCGCCGCGCCTCAAGACGGCTTCCATAACTACACAACTCGCTGGACAAAAGAGTCGCTGGAGTGGTACATCGATGGCAATAAAGTGAGAACGTTGGCATACGCCGATGCAGACGGGGGCAAGAGTTACCCGCAAACACCAATGAATGTTCGGATTGGTATCTGGGCGGCAGGAGACTCGAAGAACAGCAATTATACTGTAGCTTGGGCGGGAGGAGAGATCAAGTACGACAAAGGCCCATATACGATGTATGTGCAAAGTGTCAGGGCCACGGATTACTCGACTGGATCAACATACACATACGGTGACAAGACTGGCGATTGGGAAAGTATCAAGATCGCAAGGTAAATCCATGCAGCCTCCACCTTGTTTAAGACTTTAGCTCACAATGCGCACAGCGGCAATTCCACAATAGCAAAGATCCTCTCCGAACCCCCACCAAAATCCATGAGACAGCGCTGGAACGAACTCTCCCAAGCAGCCCAGATCGGCATCTACGCCTCTATCGGGGCCTTCATCGCCCTCACTCTCGGTCTCTGGACCCTCTGCTGCATCAAGGGTCGCAGGGCTGGGAAGAGGGAGGCGGCGCTTGCGGATGCGGATTTCGAAAAGGATACGGCGGAGCTGATGGCTTATAGGGCGCAGATGGGAGGGAGGATGGGCAGTCAGTATGAGAAGGGTAGGGCGAATTCTACGGGGGTTTAGTGGGGTGGGTGGTGATGGGATGGTGAGGAGGCTGGACTTTATGGAGGGAGGATTTTTGTGCAGAGATGTTAGTGAGGTGAGAGGGATCTTGCATTTTGTGGCTAATTTTGACATGTATTTGAAGATGGTAGGAGTAGTTGAGACAGTGGACTTATGATATCAATGTATCATCCTTTCTGAACCGTATTGCTGTCGTCCCACTTCGCGCAGTGACGACAAATCGGAAGCCATCTCGAAGAGGGGTCGAGGGTCGTGTCATGAAGGGCACACAATTACAGGTAAGCACCCTGTTCCTTATCCTATGACCGAATACAACATATGATATCAGTATCCTCTCCTCTCTTCGAGAGAAGAAGCATCTAAAGCGCTATATAGCTGTATTATTTATCTTTGCGTCGAGATAGAGAAGTCGCAGAGGTTTATGATGTGGTTTTTACTGATATCATTGACTTTGAACTTGAGGTTGAGGTACTTTATTTGCTTTAGGGAGGGGGTGTGGGGGTATGTGGCAGTGTGGGTGGCATGGGGGGGTCTGTATTTTCGGAGTGAATGATTTGGGAAGAGTGTTTTCTATGGAGGATGGGTTATGTGGATGAATATCGTCCTTGGACCGTGGAGCAGTTGCTTGGGAATGGGGTTGGGAGCTGTGATATATATTGTTGAACCGTGTTGTGTATAAAGGGTCGTGGGCTCTGGTTCTTTCGAGTTCAGCCATGCTACTTGGCTCTCCATGAATAATCTCACCAAAAGGCGGGACTTGATATTGCAATTCTAGCCCTATCCCTCGGATTTTTCGTGTTGAGAACTAGGCATCGTTACCTGTATCCAATAACATGTGTTCTGGGAGCAGCGGCGTTAAAGGAGTTGATTGGTTATTCTGGCGTGCGACTGTTGTGAGGGATATGCAGATCGATTCATGGAGATACCCATCATTGGCTGTTCGGCTTTAGCGACTTTCGAATTTCCTTGGATGTTGGGCTGATTATTTTGTCATCACAAGAGGGCTGCTTGACGCTCTGAAATGCCGGAAACATCATCGTCTTCTGGATGCTGAGAGATGAAGCTTCCGATTTTGTCATATGCTTCCGTCGTATTTACTCACCGTTTCTACATATAAATAATGTAGCAGACACTCTCCTAGACCACCCTGGCCTCTTCGTCAGTTTCTATGCAGTGAATGGCGTGTCCTCCCGAGTGTCCGGAACGATGAGCTGCCATCACAACATAACGAAGCTTAAGTATGGTTCGGCCATCTTGACCGGCAGTTTGAGATGTTTGGATCCGTTATGATCGAATGCCTCCTTCCCTACGCTGAAGTTTCGATGGCATGTGAGGGTATTTATTTGGGATTGTTGGTGGCTGGGAAGAGACATACCATCGTATCTTGGAAGCTGCTCTTCCGAGAGTGGCTCAGCACCATCGATCACCTCGCCATCCACATCCGCCTTACATCCCTTCCCAGTCAACAGCCGCTCGGCTGCCTCTTCTTCTCCATCCATTCGATCTTGCAGGGGAACATTCTCACCGTCGGCACACCCTTGGGAAGGTTTCTTGCCCTTATATCGTAGACTCCATAAGTAACTGACGGCATGCACGACGCCGACGACCAAGAGAAAGAGGATGGTTAGAACGATAGCTAGACTTAGTATTACGCCGATGGCTCTGGCTAAGAAGACGAGGATGATCCATTATTATTGTTAGTGGAAGAACGCAGTTTTGGTGGCTGACTATCTGATTCCACCGGTGCAGATAGTACTTGGTGAAGGAAGTGGCATGCCTGGATTCTCGTCGCCGTCAGGATCTCATACTGCTGTCATTCCTTCTTTGTTGAGTGGGACATTGCACATGAGAGATCAATGGGACGATTATCGATTGGGGAGCATCACGTGACAGAATCGATTATGCGCTAAACTAAACTAGAACTAGTTCTAGCGGAAGTTTTGACGGCCATTGCGATCATGTTGTATTGTCAACTTTTCATTGCACTTAGAACGTCGTCCGTCATTCACTTACCAAGCTTCGACCGTTCGCTCACTTTTTTCGCAGGCTGTGACTGATGACAACCTGGCCCGAATTTCCTCTGAAACAATTGGGACTGAATTTTGGGAACATGATGGGAGGTGTGACCCGATCAGGTCGAATCCCTCAAAGGACGAGTATGGCCTACTGGGAAAATTACGCTCCCCTGCTATGATTTGCGCGCTTTTCCCTATAAAAGAAGAACTTGCGCTCTCGCAAGCGGCTGTAGATATCGCTTGTTGTTCCCCGTGAACGCCAACCATTTGCGCTTGAGATTTCAATCTTTACGGTAACCTCTGTTCAGCAGTCTTCGGGACTTCGTCGAGGTACTGCTCACCTCTCCTTACGTCTGTTCATCGCATTACCATTCTTTATTTCAACATGGGGCTATCTCTGCTCAAGTTGTTGGCTGCCGTCAATTTTTATGTGACGTTGGTACATGGAATCTTACCCATCACCGAAAGATCCGGAGATGCGCTTCTTCTTAGCAAGCCAATAAAGTGAGGCGCTCCACACATGAATTAATCAGACCCAATGCACTAAGCTATATCAGTATCACGAAGCTTGGTTCACCACTACCACCCTGTCCTCCTGGGTTTAAGACCGATCTCGATTGGGATGTCTTTGTGCAGCTAGATCCCAATGCTGTATATGTTACTGCAATCAAATTAATGTATGGACTGAGTCAACAAGGGTGGTCTACTACTGTGGACTTAGTACACAACCATCTCAATGTTGTGGATCAGCCAGGTTACAGTGCTATCATCTACACAAACGATAGCCCACCAAGTACCGAGCTGACAACTGGTCTCGCCGTCCGAGCGTTATATGACGTAGTTACGTCCATGGCTACTCAGGAACCAGGTTTCTACAAGGTGGCAAGCAATATCAGGTTCAAAGGACAGGCCGTTGGGAGAATTCTCATATCGAGAAGACACCCAACCCCAACATCTTTATCTTCAAGCGACCGCAACCATTCAAATACTACAACAACGGTCGATGATCTCCGTGGTTACAACCTTCCATCTGCGATTGCTAGCTTACGAGCTGACTCTGGTCTGATCCCTGATCCGGATTTGGACTTCTTCACAATCATATATCACTACGATGGTGACAATCTCCACAGTCAGGAAGTATTCAGCGCAATGTTTGCTGGGCTGGCAAGTGTGGCTCTATTCGACAACGACGGTCTATGTCCTTGGCTCACAGTGGTCAGCTCCTCTGGCAATGTCATAGTCCGTTTTACCGAGCGACCACGACAGAAGCTCTTAGGGTGGCACATCTCTCGAACATTATACTTGCTGGTATACCGCTTGTTCCTTGTGCAGCGTATTTTCCAGGTGATGCGGTTCACATTGTTGTACCATGGTAGACCCATCGGAGATGGGTTCATCAAACGCATGCCCTCAGGAGAAGAAGCTAGCGCCCTGGGGCTCACAGCTAGCCAATGACAGCATCATCATTCTGACATCATCTACGCACTCTCATCGTAGCGGGATACAAGGGATATAATGCTTCTGCTGTGTTGCTTTCCTGGTCAGGTAATTTCAAATAACTACGCTGATTCACATGAGTCCTAAGGCACTGGAACATAAGACCTAACTTCCAACACCGAGTACTGCTAAGAATATGTGGGTACATTACTCCGTATGGAGTACTTTGCCTATTTGTCAACTGCGGGTACATGCTGTGGATATCCTTTTCGCCGTGCTTTCTCTAGCTGCGTATATGTACCTTTCCCGAGGCTAACATCTCCTTTGTTCAACAATCCGTTACAAAATCTCGACTTGCTCTTCTTCCGGGGAAATTCATTCAATAATTTCTGCATCGCTCGTTGATCTTTTTCTCCTATATATATTCACTCTTGTTCCTCTCGCTCTATATATAAAAACAAACACCCTCAAACCGTTGCTTTGCGACTAGCTTCGAGCCCACTGCCCTATGACCATCTTATTGCAGCCTCAAAGAAATCGCAGACTTTTCTCCCAAGAAAGGCCGAGTCTGCTTTGTGTACGTCCACCCAGCACAAAGACTTCAGCAGATTGTAGTTGGGAATAACGCTACGGACATAACGAGGCAAGGACAATGATGCTGGCCGTACAATTTCCCCATCACAAAGAAAGACGGGTTCGAATATATCTGTCTTTTCGAGTAAAAACTCCCTTTTCATCCATCAGTCATCTGAATTCTAAACATTACGGTAGAGCACGGAATTTACCACAGTCCAGAACGAACATCCAGATCGATTCTGGTAGCACTATGTACAGTATCATTTACAGTATAGCAATGAAACCAGTGCGTCCTCTAAGGTCCACTGGCGACTCCCTACGACCGACCGACATTCCTCTTACAGATGTACGGCAGCAGGATTATAGAATACGCAACCGGGACCAACTTGACCATGAATCTTTCGGCGTCAAACAACAGAAAGTAATATGCGAGGACTTGAAGATCCCCATGGCACCCTGTCCGAACATCGAAGGATGGGATGGCCAGCCCATCGTAGCCGTGCCCGCCGAGCCATTGTACATCCCGTCAGGTCCCGTGTGGGATATTCCTTTCTTGCTCCGACACCGTTTCCTCAACTGGGCATATCGTATACTTGAAGCTGAGTTTGCCACACGTGCAGCGGATGCGGGATTGGAGTTCGGCAGCATGGATACCATGCAGTGGAAGAAGCTATTTTTGAACAACGAGACTCTCGATAGAGGTGAATACACTCTGAGACGTGGTTGGATTTACGAACGAGTTATTGAAATGGCTGATCAGATCAGGCATGCGGCTGAACATCGACGAAATATCGGCTTCGACGATATGCGGTGCGGATTGACTCTTCCAGAGGTCTTCGGACATGATGCTGTATACGCAAAGATCATGTCAGTATTTGGGCTCGTCCGTGTTGCCGGCAGAGCCACCGCACAGGATGATCCCCAAACGTTCCAGACCCTCACCGAGATCTTTGGGGACTCTAGAAAATGTGGCACTACTACCGAGCTGTACACCAGCATACAGTACATCATCGAAGCAGCCATATTCCAGTACACCGAGCGCTATCATCCCGAGATCCTAGCCGAAAAGGGGTGGACCGTCCCAGAGCAAGGTGAGATGCCTCTGTGGGAAGAGATGTACAAGGAGAAGAAACTCACGGCGAAGCAGGATGTGTTTCCGGATCTAGACGATTCCTTGCTGAATACATGTCTGGATCGTGCGCGCACACTGCGCAATGTCGCCGCTCATCGCTCAGCCCGTGGCCGGGAGACTACACCGGTATATATCCACAACGCGATAAAATGCCTGATGCTTCTTGGTAGATTTGACGCAGCTATTGAAGTGGAGATTCTTGCTGAGCAGTTTCTCACAGATAATAGTAGGGAAAGTGTACTCAAGCGTCTTGCGGGTGAATATCTCGAAGCGGAACTGCCATCTACAGATGACCCTCTGCCCAGACGACGTGAGGAGAGGAGACGTGTTGCCATCGCTCAAGCCTTGACGGACGCCTCTTTCTCCGAGAACACCCGTCAAAAATCGACATCAGGATCTGACTGGGGAACTTCCACACCTGTCGACACTCCATCTCCAAGATCCGAGTCCCCTAACTCCTCGTCAACAACCTGGGGCGACTCACCACCTCCCAAACCCCATTCCCCAACAACCAAGTCCCCGAGCCATACTCCAAAAGCTTGGGATCACTCAACCTCCCCAGATCCCCTCTCGCCAACCACCATGGCCCGTTGGGGTATCGAGCCTCCCAAACCCCCACCTAATCCATCTCTAATCCCCTTGCCAATCGAAGTCCGCCTCACAAGGCCAGACATCACAGATATCCTTCTCGAAACTGCCAACCCATCCATGCATCCTGTCCTGAAGACCGTTCCGGCGCCATCCGTATGCTCTCTCTGGGACCCACTATCATATACAGAAGATACTGAGATCTCATGGACGGAGGATAGGTATGAGATGTGCGACCTACCTAAGATCAGTGCCGAAGTACAAAGGTTTAGAGTTGGGTTCGAAGCTGAGATGCGGAACTTGGAAAGCAGCGATATCGCAACCATACCATTAAGTGCTTACCAGAACCTCAAAACTGCTACCGCAACCAATATCATTTGGACTGCGCTTGAGCACAAAACCCCATCTCCAGAAGCCATCGAACAAGAACAAGATAACTCTACCTGGAGAACCGACGTTTCCAATTACTACGCCCGAGTCTACGAGACGATGCCAGACTATGTGCATCTTTCTATTCGACGGGAGATTCGTTTGTATGAGGGGAAGTTGAGGGAGGCGCCTATGGATGATGTTGTAGAGGATGAGGAGGAGGAACCGCCTGAGGTGCCGGAGGATGATACTGCGACGTGGAAGTATGATAAGCGTGCGGATTGGGATCGTGGGGAGGATGAGGGTGAGGGTGAGGGTGGGGAGAGGGATGGGGAGAGTAATACTTATGGTGATGCTGGGGGTGATGACGGGTGGGGTAAAGAGGGGATGGGTGGTGGGGAGTGTGATGGTGAGGGTGGGGAGAATCATGAGGCGAGTGATCGGGAGAGTGATGGTGATAGCGATGGTGGGTGTGGTGAAGAAGAGACGTTTGATGAGTGATAGATTATATAACCAGTGTTTCAAAACGATCGCAGTACTTACCTAGACTAGATTCGCAGGCGTAATGTGCCGTTCCTCCTCTCAAAATGCTAGACACTTACGATAGACAGTCGCCCTCTTAGCACCCCGCAACTCGATTGCTGGGTATTGCGTATGTACATGCTGTAGATATAAGCGTAGGAATCTTGGGTTTTGTTCTTGATATATCGAGAGTTTGGGTCGTGAGATATTTTCTCGTGTTGATGCTTTTATTGGGATCTTTTGGGGTGGGGTTTTGTGAGATTTCGCTTGGGCTTTTGATATGATTATGTCCTTGTTCATCTATTTTTTTGAGGATATGCCACGCTCGTTCCCGCAACGTTTATGCTGGAGATTTCTTTGGAATTGATGAAATTTGTTTGCTCTGGAGTGCTGGGATTTACATATACAAGTGGTGAACCATCGAGGGAATAGGGTACTTTGACGGCTACCGTGAATGCAATGACGCAAGGACATGGAGAATCCTGGATGGTATAAGCTGAAGATAGTATTGATAATTTCCTTAGTTCGCTCTTGATCTCGTAATGTCCCAGTCAATGATATCTAAGGTTTCATGGCATGTCTAGCTCTACGCTTTGAAATTGTACTTTAGAGCTTTTGGGGAAGAATTGATGAAAGAGGCTTCGCATGCGTGTTGGTTCATTATTGATTGCTGATCTGGACACGATCATGAGAGCTGTCCACGATTTCCCGTCACTACATAGCATAGATCAACCTCAGCATGATCCATCTGAGGAGTATGTGCAAGTATTCCAACAAACCTCTAATATTCTGATAATGAGCATTACATCGCCAGCTCTTATGAGCTCGTGATACAATTGAGCGCTTGGTGTGTGGAGTGGCTCAAGGCTCAAGGCTCAAGGCTGAATGCAAGGATTGTCCAGCAGGAGAGCGGGCCGATGATGTTCTGCCTTTGGATGGAGTAGCATCAAGGTCTGATCATGTGCTTCTGAAATTTCTTCAGCAATAATGTCAGGAGGTCAACAGCTGAATCTTTTTTTAGGCCGTTCCGCAGGTTTGAGCGCCAAACGAATCTCTGCCATACGCGCCTCTATGAGTCGAAGACAGCTGGGGTGATGACTCTGATCAAGGCCGTTGCTATGAAGAGATATACGAGTGTGGAATGATAAAACCCAGCATGATAAATAATTACCAACTATCTCGCAGATTCCTTGAAAGATAGCGAGGCTGCTGCTGACATATGATCGAAGAGCAAGGTCACGCATATATGCACTTACATGTGGAATGGCAGACGTAGGGTATTTGAACATGAACGAAAGATAGTAGAGATGCAAAGTGGGACCGGCTGCTAAGGGGAAGAATGATTCAGTGACTCTGATTGGGCCCAGCTTCCACCATTGAATCAAAAAGCGAACAAGAACCCACTGCACGAGTTCCAACTATACGCTGGTGTGATAGGTTGAGGTGTGAACTCTTGTAATAGATGCTTAGTGCGGGCAAAGCTTGTAGTATACTGCTGGGTCATTCACTCTCCATGTCGCGGCATCATGTCCAATTTGATAGCAATTTTGTCATAGGGAAATGTAAGAAGCCTGTGTTTGATATTTCCCAGTCAAGTTCAGATCAACCAGCTTGAAGCTTTGTAAATTGAGTAACTATGTTCTCGAAATTCAACCCTTAGATGATAAGGGATTCATTACCAACTATTGAGATTCAGGTACACTTTGTGTAGATAGCAGAGGTATTAGTGATCACCCACTCGTCAAATACCTAGTGCACACATGCGGCACCGATCTCAGCAGGAACTAGAGGTGAGCGATCCACACACAAGTATCATAGGCCACGATTTGTTGATCGAGAGGGTGTTGATGTGAAATAGCGGGTGTAATCTGTTAAGGCCTTGGCCATGAAACAAGCTTCGCAGGCCGCACGAGACGAATTTCCAATCGCGGGATTTTGATGCTTTACATGCTGCAACGACATGGGCACATCATGTTCGATGTGATCAGGGCATCGCACTAAGACTGATCGAGTTGCATATTCTTGTATTTGTGCATTTGGAGCTCTCCGATCAAGGGACTCGCTTACTTTAGCAATGTCCCTTTCCGAGAGGTATTCGTTGGATCAAAGTTGCTAGCGCAAGTAGCTTCGGGTCGTCAATTAGCTCTGCGAAGCTGCAGTAAGGGTGCATTGGACGGTAACAGGCAGTTGCCCTTTTGGTATTCGACGCTGTGTAGGTCTTGAGGTCGCTGGTTGCGATTCCCTAAGATTTGGAATGCACAGTCGAATCTAAGCGAACAGAACGCTTTCGTCTAGTTCATTGATCTCCTTCTCTCCAACCCCTGTCCTCAGTCCTAGCTCGCCCCTTTTATTCCTACTTTCCAGCCCCTGCTCACTCCGCCTGTTGTATCTCCCCGCCTTGCTCAATCTCAGCTCCGACCGTATCTGGTTCGGACTGACGAATTCCTTGTTTTCGTAAATGACCGGTCCACCAAAGCTCGACTCAAGTATAACGATGGGTGTAAGCACAAAGCGTGGACCAATCTCTACTAGACTGATATTGGTACTGCCCGGCTTTTTGCTGAGCTTCGTTGAAACACTATGGCCATTCGTGAGCTCCCCTATAGGTTTCTCGCTCTTTGGGACTGCAGTCTCGCTGATCTGAAAGCACCGTATCCATATCTTTCCATCTGCAATCGTGAAGCCCATGACGTGGTCCACGAATGGCTTGGTTTTTCGTGCGCCTTGGGGCACGCCAAAGATGTGTGTGAGAAGTTCTTTGATGACAAGTAGGTGTGGTGCGGACGTGAATCTTGAATCAAATGAAAGTATAGGTCGGGATCCTTTGAGGCAATTGCCTGGGAAATGGAGTTCGGACATTGTATGTACTGTGAGGCACGACGGTCAGCTGCATCTATTGATACTGTGCATGTTCCTCACAATTTTGAAGATGCATCTTGACAGTCGGTCCATTCGGCGCTTTGCTCATCCATATGTAGAGATCTTTGCCCTTCCTCGCCTCAAAGAACAGAATGTTATTGCAATTGTACAGCTCGGCAAGTTCGTTGAGCTGGTAGAGCTTTGTCTTTGTGTCCAGCTTCGCGTCTTTGCGACTGTGTGGGAGTAGGGAGTGAATGTCGTTAAGAAGGTGCCGGTGCCGGTGAGTAACTCCTCGAGAGCTAAGGATCAATACCCGTTGCTTATTCTTCCTACCTTCGCTAGACGGGACCCTGTCGGTGGTAGTGCGTGACAACGATTTGTATACTGTAGCCATAATGTCCGGAGAGTTGCCTGTATCCAATGGTATTGTCAATTTGATAATTTGATAGCGCCGAGGAACGCCAAGATTTCGAACCGAGGTTTAAGCGATGCGCTCGCTTATCACCGGCTGAAGTGGATTACAATGTTGAGGCTCCACTCTGAAATGGCACATCCCTCTGACTGGGCTTCTCGCCACTTGTCCTCGCCCAAAGGTAAGCGTGGCAAACTAACGAGTTCAAGGTGGTGGGTACGATATTCATGTGTATGCATGTGAAGGTCTCGAATAAACTAGAAAGGATGCTCCCCTGTCCGTTTGTATGGCGACTCTGCAACAATGAGGGAGTACATATCAATGAATATGCAGTGGTCAAATGCAGTGTCTCTTATTCAGCATACTGATGTTCATTTCATGAGTAAGACTGTTATGTCCCTCTGCACAAAGCCGTTGCCCAGTATTCATAATATGCTTTTCCAAAATTTGCTTAATGTTTTCAACCGTTGGCTCCCTTTCCAATTTGGGCGACGATATTGGAGTCATAGAAAATTCATCATCCTTTCTTTCAAGCTATAAACCTAATCGGACATTGGAGTCCCTGCTTCTTTTATATATATCTGCCATTTCTTCCTTTCTGTATGTCTATGCACATTGCAGATCATCGTACCATCACCACAACCTCACGTGAGCTCGTTCACAATGGCGAACATTCGATCATTCTCCATTTCGGCTCTCACAACGAGCATCTTCCTGGCTATTTTGATGCCAACGATATTTGCGCTTCCGGCGAAACCATGGTCCTCAATCTCCATGAGTCTCGCTGTTGCCTCGTCAGGTGCATACTGGCAAAACACGTCAATAGCGAGGCCCAACGGTAATATTACCCTTACTCAGCCTTTTATAGTTGCAGGGTCGGCCTCATCATCGCCCTTGTCGTTCATCACAAGTAATGCAACCAAGGTCGTGACCTTCTCTACCTCGTATTCGCCTGTCACTCCTCTGTATCGAAATATAAGTGATTTGGTCTCACCTGTAGCGCAAGGCGGTAACATCAGCACGTCCTCAGCTCCTGACCTGCGATTTCTCTCCTCTCCGTCTCCGGTGTCGTCAGAGGTTCAGGTGGCAACGGAAAACTCCACTGTATTCAAGAAAGCTCCATTGCAACCGGAATCATCAAGGCGGATTCCCGAGCTGCCATTGTCGGGTTGGGAAGGCCTTGTTACAATACGCTTGAATACGGACAATACAAGTACAACTGCTGGTACTGTTTTACCATCTTCGGCAGCTCTGCTCGCTTCCACCATCCACTCACCAAATTCGAGTATAGTCTCATACCATTCTTCCTGGTCCTTTCCGTCCACATTACGGCCAACGATGACCGAGTCTTGCTCATGTGGGGGGTGTACATCATCGAGCTGGTTTACAGGCAGGCAGAATGCCACGGCGTACTCACCAGACACGACTGTCGGCGCATCTCGATCATCAGCAAATGCGACTGTCAACGCATCTCGGCCAAATTGGGCCTTTCTGTCTGGACTGTCGCCAATGAGAACTGCTTATTGCCTGTGTGAGGGCTGTACGTCATCGAGGTGGGCCACGAGCATACCGATTGCGACTGCAGGGGTTGCACCGTCAGCTCCAGCGCCTCTTTTCACTCCCACAACGATTGCAACCAATTCAACAGCAAATTTGTTGCAGTCATCGTGGGCCGATGAGTCCACACTACCGCCCTTTCCGAAAGGTTCTTGTTCATTCGAGGGATGCATGTCGAGCGTGCAGCCAACTCCGACAAGTCAGCACATCATTGAGCCAACGACTTGGGGCAGCCTGCCGCCAGCTCCACTGTCGTCAACTAGTGACATGATTTGGTCAACATCCTGGGCCAATGCGCCGCCGACTCCCGAGTCCACTACCTACCATACCGTTCTGACGTGGACCAACGTGCCGGCGCCAACACCACTGCCACCTTCAAGGCCTACAGTCACCGTGTGGATCGCTCGTCCAGTATCCACAGTCGCCACAGTGTACACGATAACCACAGTCTCTGTGATGACGGGAGCTCCTATCATCAACACCATATACACTACAACAGCCGCTCAACCGCAAACTCCAACGATGCCGGTACCGTCAGTGGTGGTAGTGTTCAGCACAGTAACATCGGTAAGACCAGCTCCGCCGCCTCGACAACCCCCATGTTCAAAGCACAGGCCTTTTGACTGCTGCATTTATGAGGATGGGTACAAAGACGGCATCCGTGAATGTTACGGACCGGGGCCGCGGCCAGGCCATCCTCAGTGTCATTGGGCGACCATTGGGTGTTGCGCCGATTATGTGAAAGGCTACTTCATCCCCGGTAGCTGCCGTGATTGCGTCGAGGTTTGCTGATCATGTGGTCTGGACGAGCGAGGCAGCGAGCTCGGATGAAACAAACAACTTGCTATGCTTGCGTCGGGCTCTGCTCGATACTAGCCCAGTCTCATCTCTTATACGAGTTTCTATGAGCTGATCTCAGGGACGATCCAATACCTAGCAGCCACAGGAAGCCACCGCCCGAATCAGCAGCTCACTGCGATTGTCATGATCAGAAAGCCTAAGCATGGGGTGAGAGAATATTTCTCCGAGAAGCTCTAGGATTTGACATCTTGTGAGTGAGCACTCTCGGATCGAGTATCGCGGGAGTCAAGACGACAGCAAGAACCAGTCTCATGGCAAAGTGGCTTTGGAAACGGTGAATAACCAAAACTGAGCCTCGGGTATCTTGACACACCACTCGATCTACTGGATTGTGAGTTCGACCAACCACCCCCGGTTCGACAATTGCAGCATGACGACTCATTAATTTCCTCGATGTTTCACTTGATCATACCCTTCAGCTATAAGTACGACCAGCAAGCTGATCGCCCACTCAATCTAGGAATACATAGTGCGCTCCAGGTATAGTAGGCACACGATCTTGGTTCTTATATATCCTGCCATTTAGTATTGCTATCATTCGTTCCTCCAACTATGTCATATTTGCGATGAGCTTGTACTCGAATAGCATATTGGGTTTCAGTAGAGTATGTGCCTGCGTCTTTCTATCCAAATCTCATCGTCAAGTCTGCGAAGGATGCAATTCAGATGGATCGCATTTGAAGTCAAGAACCCACTTCCTCGTCGCATCTCGGCATTCGAAGAATCGCGCTTTTTGCGCAGTATCCGCCTGTCAAAGGCCCACAATGGCGATATTGAGGGACATAGCTTCCAGCAGTGAGTCTCCTCTGCCAGCCTCCCACTCCGTACGTATCCCAGGATCCCCAAATTTGTAAAGATATTGCGTCACATGTATCATTCACACACCATCCTTTTCATCCTAGCTCTAACCATCACCTCAACCCACACACTTACCCTCCCCACCCCCCCACCCGCACCCCTAACCTTCCTCGGCATAACCTGCTACCACCTCCCCCCCTCCACCTCCACCGTCACCCCCCTCACATGCCAACCCCTCTTCGCCAAAATGTTCGCCCTCGGCAACCCCTACGAAACCCACACCTGGCGCAACGGCATGCAGTTCCGCACCAGCCGTCACGGTCCCTGCACCATCACGTTGTCTTCTGCGGCGGAGGGGGATCGCGGGAAAAAGGTGAGTGTTTCTGTGGCGGATGTGCATGGGTATGCGAGTGAGGTGCTGAGGAGCTGTGAGGGGAGTGGGACGGGGGGGACGAATGGGTTTGAGGGGGGGTGGAGGGTGGAGGTTTCGAGGGTGGCGGGGGGGTGAGTGGGGGGATGGGAGGGGTTCTGATGTTGGAAGTGGATGGGGTGAAGCTCTGAAAGATCCGTGGGATTGCAGGGATTGGAGGGATAGGGGGAGGGTAGGGGATGGAGCATATATCCTTGAGAGAGACTACTAGAAGCGGTAAGTCTTGTAGTACGGACACGGATGATGTGGATTAGTATGTTGGAGACGAAGATGTGTAGTCTCGGTTTCATTACCAGAATACCAGCCTTTGGCATTCTTCCCATTTCGATCTTCACCCAATGCAAACCAAACATTCCAGATCTCATAGCTATCGCCTCAATGAGATCGGATTAATTCCCGCAGAAGGAAAAGGTTTCGAAATTACGCGCCTTAGTACAATATGATGACTAACATATGGGATATTTGATTTTGCTGTATAATAAAATTCAAGCGACATATTAATTTAATTCAGGATTAGGGGAGTGGGCAATGGGGACTGGCAGGGTTGAAGGGTTTTGAGGGGTAGATGAGTAGGTTTGAAGGGGTTGGTGGGTGAGTGACGTGATGAGGTTGTGATTTTGATAAAATGGGGTGTAATGGTACGAGTATTGAAATTTGGTGTGATGGAATCGGTGTTGAGCTTGAGAAGAGGGTATTGGTTGTGGCATTGTGATGGTTCATTGTCTGGGAGGTAGAAATAAGCATCAGGTACTCTTGTACGCATCGCAGAACCGGAAAAGAGCTGCATGTTGAAGGATTTTGGCTTGGATGGAGGCAGCGGTGGGGGACTTCGAATAGGAATAGTGTGTAGCTTATTGCACTTTCAGTCATCATACTAGGCATCACCGTATCATTCTGTTGAATGTCTCTCTTGTCAATATCATAGCTCGACTAATCATCGTAGGATGCAATCCGATGGAACCTATCGCTGCACTCCCGTACCTTAGTCGCCGCCTCCTCCACCGTCGTCTCCACCTCCGTAGTCATCACCTCCCCCGTCACCGCCCCCATCCCCACCTTCAAGAGCGCTACCCAAAAGAGCACCCCCAAGGAGACCTCCACCCAACCCCAATGCTGCACCACCAGCGGCACCCATGCCTGCCTTCTTGGCAGGAGCCTGCTGGTATCCACCACCGTAGCCGCCTTGTTGGGGGTATCCACCATACCCCTGCTGAGGCGGATAGCCTCCTTGCTGAGGATATCCCCCATAGCCACCCTGCTGACCGTACTGAGGCTGTCCGCCATATCCACCACCATACCCCTGCTGCGGAGACGAATTCTTCCCACCAAGTTTACCCAGTAAGCCACTGAGGCCCCCTTTCTTCTGCGCATCACGCGGAGGAAGCTGCTGTTGATCATAGCTCTGCGGCTGCTGTCCGTAAGGCGGAGCTTGGCCTTGGTGCGCACCCATGCCCATACCACCACCTCCGTAGTAGGAATCGCTTTCTCCTCTGTCGGTGCTCGCGCCGCCTGCCGCCCTAGCTCTTGTATCTTCTTCGGCTTGTAGCTTGGCAGCCAATCGAGCATCCTCGTCCATATTGTGATTGCTTCCGCCTGGCGGACCATGCGAGTACGGGTTATTGGCGTTGAGTTTCTCATTTGGGTAGCTACCAGAGTCGCCTGCTGTGGCACCGGCGGGGTAAGTGCGTGCACCTGGGCCGTAGCCTGGTGGCGGGCCAGCTGGAGCACCGCCGCCTTCGGCGTAGGCCGGAGCGGTGGGCTTGTCCCATTGAGATTGTTTGGTGTGGATATTTACGTAGAACCTGTCTGTATGTCAGCGGAAGATATCATGATGTGAGATAAGGGAGGTAGTACCATTCAGAGTACTGAGCGTTCCACTGAGCTTTCCAACCTTCGGGCACCCTTGGTGGGGGTGGCCCCGATGGTGGAACAAAGTCAGCCATGACTTCTTCGACCTCGATATGATACTGTGTGTAGGTTGAAATGAAATTAGGTTGTTGAGAGAAGAGACGAGGCTCTTATGTGATTGTCGCTGCCTCCATGGAGAGTTGACGTTGGACGGAGGAGTGAAGGTAGTTGATTTGTTTAGCCTAATCCTAGCTAGCCGTGCCAAGAGAGTGACGTGGTTTCTCAGCCACGTTCGCCTTCCGCCACGCGTGTACGCGCTCCTGTAGGACTGTTCAACGTGTGCGCAGGTGCCTAGGTTGTAGTTCTAAGCTGGCATATCCGTCACAACCCAGCGCCAGACGCAATGCCACCGTCTCCTTTATTCAGGGTTTGAGGCCACAGACCGAGATTTTTAATGATAGAAATCCAGTGTAGAAGCAAAGTTGAGAGATAGGATATGAAATACTAATTGCGCGTCTATCGAATTTACAAAGCTGGCGAGTATTGCTGCATAGCCTCTGCAGTGTTTTACAGAAGTAGCGAACAGTATGCTGATGTGGGCTTGATACCTGTGTTCTCTCCTGTATTGACTTGTACATTTCTTGCAAAGACCCGAGAACAATAATACGTTGGACGTGAAAGATTTCAACTCAGAGGAAGACCTCGATGTTCACGGTTTACGGTTTGAGGCCTCCAGCCTGTAGACAGCTAGTCCATGAGGTCCAAGGTAGTAGAGTACAGACTAATAAAGCGCCCTTAATAGATGTTGATATAAGACTATGTTCTTCAAGAATTAAGCCTATGTGGCTGAACTCTTGGCATGGAATGTCGAGATGATCTACCTGTGTACACAGCCACAAATGATTTCTTGCACGCCGTTCTACATAAACATGCACATCATCGAAACGAACCTTTGACAAAGATTGTATTGTCCCTCAGCCCTTTTCCTCTCCCTTTTTCCTTACTAAGTGTCATCATGACATATCAATCAACACACTCAAATCAAGAAGGGCCCAACGACGGTCCTCCATCTCTACCAGATGGCTGGTAAGCATGCCATTCACGTTCACCTCATACAAGCCAGGGCCGCTGATCCGTTGAATCCCCAGGCTTGCGCAGTGGGAGGGCGAGTCACGGAAGTACTACTTTGTCCAACGCGCCACCGGTCACTCACAATGGCATGTTCCTACACAACCAGCGCTCTCGGTTCCTACACCTGACCCTACGCCACAGCAGTATGCAGATCCTTTCTCGAAACCACCCAATTATGAAGACTTGTCGGCGGAACGTGGTGCAGTGGTGAGAGATGAGCACGGGAATGAGGTCCAGACTGATCGCGGTTTGCTTGGGGTAAGCCTGCACACAATAGTGAATTACGTGGTGAGGAGAGCCGCTAACCGAGGGTTGGGTGATCTAGGATTTGGCGATGAACGCGTTCACGGGCGGGAAGCATAAGCCGCAAAACCAGTCCGGCCTCGGGGGCCTAGCGAGCTCATTACTTGGTGGGGGCTCTCAGGGTGGGCATGGTGGCAGCGGTAGTGGAACCGGCAGTGGTGGAGGATCTGGAGGAGGATTCGGCGGCCTTGCAGGACAACTTGTTGGCAGCCTGTTGGATGGTGGAAAGCCGAACAAACCGCAGCAACAGCAATTCAGTCAACAATCGTCAAGTGGTGGGCAATCGGGTGGTCTTATGGGCTTTCTAGGAGGTCATCATGGCTCCTCTGTGAGTACAGGAGTCTCCCGTTGCCACATTCAACACTGAACGACACTCGCAGAACCAGGGAAATAGCTACGGTTACTCCTCCAGTGGACAGGGATCTGGCAGCGGAGGCTACTCAGGCCAGGCCCCTCCGGCATCCTACCAGCCTAGCCAGCATGGCTCAAGTCAACCTGCCTCTTCAGGCGTACAACATCAGCCGCAAGCAGCTCACCCCTACGGTGCCTCTAGCATACAGCATCAGAGCACATCGCCAGCGTTGCAAACGTCAAGTCAATACGGAGGTTCAGGCGCGTCTTATGGTCAGAGCTCGCAAGCGTATCCCGGAGCAGGTGATAGCTATGCTCAAAATCACAACTCATCCCAGGTCAGCCTGGCCGGTTCCAACCTGTCCGGCGCACCGCCATATGGGCAGCAGCCTCAGCACGGCTACAACAAGCCGCCACAAGATACTCATGTTCCCGGGAGCAACCAGTACAGTTCCCAGCAAAGCGGCTATAATCCACAAAACCCATCTTTCCCCGGCCCACCAGCCAGTCAATCCTCCACGCCGGCCTACGGTCACCAAACCCAACCCCAATCATACCCGCCTCCATCAACCTCAACATACGGTCAACAGCCCCCATCATACCCCCAGCCCCCAGCCTACGGCCAATACCCACCCTCTCAACCCCAAGCCAGCTATAGCAACCCCTCGCAAACCAGCTACAGCACACCCTCCCAACCCAGCTACGCGCCACAATCCCAGAACCCCCCAGCCTACACCCCCCAGCATCAGCATCAGCAACAAAGCCAAAGCGGCTACAACGCCTACCCCCCCGCCGCCCCCATGAGCTCCCACCCCAACAGCCAGCAGGATCCCGGTCCCTATCAACTGGACGCACCAACACAGCAGGGCCAGTATCCACCCCGTCCGAATTCGGGCAGTGGCTATCCGGGTCAGCAAGCCTATAGTCAGCATCAGCAGCATCCACCACAGGGACAGTATGATCAGTATAGATATTAGGCGTGGTTTGTTTGGAAAAGAGGAGAGGAGTGTAGTGTAGTGTAGCGGTCCCAACGAAATTGATCCTTGACGGGGTAGGAATGGGTGTGCATAAACAGGCACGACAGGATGGGGATTCGGAGGTCAGAAAATGGATCATGAGCGATAATAGCTAAATCTTTTGGCAAAACTCGGAAAGTGCTCCAATCCGTACCGATTCGATAAGTCAGCATAGCAATTTGTAGTAGACAATACCTACCACACTCCCCAATCCTACAGCAATCTGAAACACCCCATTATCAAATCAACTCAATTGAACTACTTTACTTTGATTTTCTCATCCACAAACAATAAATAATCGCTATCAAAAACTACCTTGGAAAGAAAGAAGAATAAAACGACACTCCCTCACTCGCTATCGCTATCGCCCCGCTTGTTTGCTTGCTTCATAGGAAACCGAAGATCAAATATGTTGTATGAACATCATCCCTACTGTACGCAAGGCACACGCATCCATTGATGAAAACTTCGCTAAGATACAGTAGGTACATACCCCACACACACACAACTTTCAATTCGTATGTATGTTCGAATAAGTACCATTATTTCGAGGTCAAGAAATCAGCCGCCTACCGCAACGGACATTAGTATACTTCTCATTTCCCATCGCTCATCGCTCCATATGCACATCCATATGAAAAGTAGAGCGAGAAAAGATCAACTCACCTTGTCGAGATTATAATCAAACTTCTCCAACGCCTGCAGGCTTTCCTCGCGCGGATATCCCATCCCCGTCAACCGCTTCAGGATCGGATCGTCCTGCTCCACATCCTCCGTCACAGACCGATTCAATGCCGGTTTGGCGACACTCCTAGAAGACTCTCCCGCATTTACGAGATTCTTGTCGTGAGATATCCGCGGCTGTGCCTGTACCGGTCCTTGTGCGATGGATTTGGGGAAATCTTTCGGTAAAGGACCGGGTTGTATGCCGTTATTTGCCGACGTGTCGAGGCCGGCAAAGATGGCGTCCCAGTCGTGAGAAGGGGGTTCTGCTGTTGTTGTCGTCGTTGATGGTGGTACGCCTAGTTGGCGGGACGTGGAGCCGGGGCCGGAGAGTGAAGATTCGAAGTCGGCAAAGGGCTCGGAGGAGGGGAAGGTGCTGCTTGATTGGGCTGTGTGGCGGGAAGCGGAGGGGGAGTCGAAGGTCGGGTTGAATTCTTCAAAGTCGTTGCGGTGGGTAGGGGTGAAGTCGTCGCCGTGCTCGGATTCTTCTTTGGCGTTTTCGAGATCAGCGAATTCGTCATCGAAGTCGTCGTGCACGGGGGCTTTGGCGGGGACGGCTGGGCCGAATGGTTGGGATTGCTGGGCTGGTGCGGGGTTTTGTGTGTATGCATACGGCGCTGTGGTGGAGGCACCGGGCAACATTGGTGAGTGATCTTGAGTGAATGCGGAGCCAGGTATGGCATGGCCTGCAGCATGCTCTGGGCTATCACCACCGAAGAAGTTGATGCCTCGATCGATGCCAGCAGCGGAGCCAATATTTGAGGGGAGGGTTGTAGTAGATTGTAGAGGTGAGGTGATTGGGGAAGTGGGATTATCCCGCGAAGGTAAGAGTCCGCTATACTCTGCAGGAAATTGGTTGGATTCCTTCCGTTGACCAGGTCCTTGAGACGGAGATTTGACGGTCTGATCGTAACTTGGTGGCGACATCTGAGCGCCTGGCGTAGGCAGCAGGCTAGTGTTTGAATTCATGGTATCGAATGGGGGCCGTACAGGCGCTAGCTGACCCTCATTCGCTGTTGCAGGATCCTGCAGAGCCCGATTTGGCCCAGACTCCGTTGTGCGATTGGCAGAGTGACGAGTGAAATCGTCGTCGAATCCATGGTCTTCGTCACTGTCGCTCTCATCCGCTGCGACCAGCTCACGTATTGGTGGAAACTCTCCATGAGCCTTAGGTGCTTCTGATATTGCGCCATTGGGACGCTCCCGCTCCTTGCCTCCACCGAAACCGGAGAAAGCTGAATCGAAGTCGTCATTAGCAGTAGCGGGGCTATTGGAACTATTGCCAGGCATGCCAAAAGGATCGTCGTTGCGAATTGGTGGTACGTCTGGAGCACTAGTGGCAGCTTGGGAGCGAGGAATCGAATCAACACGAGGGTCAAGCTTTGAGCTATATGGTGTTGATTGATAGAAGCTCGGCTCCGGTGTGATCTCATCGCCTGGGAAGGCACCTGGGACGTCAAGTTTTGAGCTGGGCATTCCAGAAGACTCAAACTCATCAGGGACAGCAGCTTCCTGGTGGCTGACACCTTTGTTGGATGCAGAAGATGTCTGTTCCGCAGATGGTGGTGTGAATTGCTGGGTTTCCGCCTGTGGTGCCTTGGCAGCCATGTCTGCAAAGTGCTGTTTTGGCGACGCTGGGATCTGCGTCTCACTTGTAGAAAGCTGTCTCTCTGTTGAAGACTCAACTTCAGGTCGGTCTCCCATCTGGCTAGCAGGGGCCATTGCCCTTGTCGACGACGTATCCGAGCCAGCGTGAACCATATTCGGTCGCATAGGCAGGAAGCTTGAGGTGATCTGCCGCGATTGAGGAGGAGGCGGCGGTTCGCTAGCAGTCGGAGGTAAATCATCGAAGGTCGAAGGTGGCGGAGATCCAGCTGGGGTGGGGATCCCCGGCCCTTCTGACGATGCTTGAGACGGGATCTGCTGCTGAAGCACTTCGCGTGGGGCGCTTGTCCCGTCATTACTAAAGGATGTGGTTGGTGGAGGCCCAACGGCATTAGCAGATGAACCAAGAGCAGGTCCTCCGAAAAAGTTGTCGAAGGCATTGTGATTGGGCGAGGATATATTCTGTGGGGTGAAAGGCGAAGTGATGCCTCTCTCAGTCCCTGTAGGATTTGAGGGTCGCTGATAGAATGGATTCATACTGGCATTTGACGCAGCAGGGCTGGCTACTACAGCTTGGGACCCTGCAACAGCTGTCGCGTGGCTAGAAGCTTCAGTGATGGCTTTAGATGCTACAGGTGGGCTACGGGCCTCAGTGATAGCTTTGGATGCTGCCTCAAGGTCCCTTTGACTTTGCTCAAGCTCCCTCTTGGCTTCTTCATGCTCTCTGGCAGCCTCAGTCAGCTCGGCTTTTATCTTTTCCAGTTCTTGTTCGTTCGTAGCGAGCTGCTTTCTGTTGATAGCCACCAATCCTTTCTGCTGCCGAGCATCTGATCGCATCCTTTCCACTTGCGGCTTTAGCTCTGCGATCTCAGCATTGGTCTGGCGGATTCTTTCCTTCAGATTCACATTATCATTCTGGTCGGTATTGAAGGCTTCGACGATCTGCCTGTGTTGGTTCTGAAGATCTTGATGCGTCCCTTGGATCATAGCCATTTCTTGCTGGAGCTTAGTGGCATCGTTCCTCGAAGCTCTGAGACGTTCCTCAAGCGCTTGGACCTCCCTGACTTCTTGTTCATAGGCAGAACGTAGCTGGCCAAGTCGACCCTCGAAGTCGCGCTTCTGAGACCGCGCTTGCGAAAGGTTCTGTTCTGTAGAGCCCCGTTTAACCTTGACCTCCTGCATTTGACCCCCCAAGGTGCTGACTTGGTTTGAAAGATTGGCAAGCTCCGAAGTCTCGTTGGTCAGTCTCTTGCTGACCTCGGGGTCGTTATCGCCAAGGAGATCATCCATCGCGGATACTTGCTTTTGTTGTGGTAGGGCTCTGTTCTGCGTTGATGGACTTGCAGCACTCGGTGTTCCACTGCTTTGGGGTGTCATCATAGTCTGCCCAAAGGACGATGAAGGAATGAAAGGTTTGAAGTGAGAGGGTTGTTGCTGGATTTGAGATGGTTGCGGAGCTGGTGAAGCCTGTGTTCGAGGTGGTGTTGCTCCATAACTTGAGTCGCCAGTGGTCTTGGCTTGTAGAGGCGCTGCAGTGGCTGGCGCCGGCGAGGAGAATGCATCGAGACCAAAGAGATCCTCGGATGCAGACTTAGGAGCGGTAATGTTGGCAGCATTGTCAAAGGTTGGAGCGGTAGGTTGCTGAGGCGCTATTGGCTGGCGACGCATCGAAGGGGGTATCAGGTTTGGTGGTAGACTTTGCGGGAGGACATCGCGTCCCTCTCGTTTGCTACGCTGTTGCCTGATGAGATACATGGCTACAGCGAACTCGTCGCGAGTCAATTGACCTTCTGAATTGATATCAGCTAGATCCCATATCTGCGCCAGGGCATCCTCGGGCAACCTCGAGTTGCTGAAGAAGCCTACTGCTTGCTCTCCGGTGATGTATCCCCGATTTTGTGTATCGACCGTTGCAAATATTGAGTCAAACTGTGCTTTGTCTTGCGGGCTGACAGCCCATTGGTCCCCTGTTGGGGTAACTTGCTGAAACGGCAATGTTTGCGATCTTGATGATGGACCTTGTCCCTGAAACCCAATGCTTGACGGTGATGTCTGGCCTTGAAACCCAGCTCCAGTGAGTTGCCTCGGAATCCCCGATGCGGGCGCGCCATCAGACGTGGGTCGCGATGCAGACACCTGTCTCGGCGGCCCTCGTCTAGACGCAGCCTCGTACAGACCGGCAGGTAGGATCTGTGGCAGAGCGCGCATCGACCCGTTCTTGTACGATGCCAGCAGATGCATCGCGATAATGAATTCGGTCAAGCCTAAGTGTCCTCTCTGATCTCTGTCTGCCAAATTCCATATGCGACCCAGGACATCATTGGGCAATTGGGCACGTTCAAAGATCTGCCTTGCGTGTTCCCCTTTTCATGTTCAGCTCCATTTGCTAGTATAAGATAGAGGGAATGTATTGACCTGAGAGAATACCATTCTGAGCCCCTGACTCCTCGAAAAGGGACGAGTACTGTGTGACCTTGTCTGGGGTGAGTGGAGGGACTCGAATGGGCCCACCGCTACTCTGAGCCTGTAACGGCTGGGCAGCATTCGAAGGTGGGCCGGGGAGAGGCGTGATGCCGTTAAATTTTGGAAGAGGTCCGCCAGCTAGAAAGACGCGCCATTAGCTTTGCATATTGACGTCTCGTCCTGAGTTCGACCCACGCTTCAGAGCAAGTTCTGCGGAGACGGGTCGCCCAGCTTGAGCATAGCCAATCAATCGCAAAACTATACCAAAGCCTGCCGGTGTGAGCAATCCTCGATTCTCACTATCTGCGATCTGCCAAATCTGCATAGTATTGACCCGTCAGCCCGGATTCTCCTGTCTCCTCTTTCACCTGTCATCTCACCTCTCCAAGAACGTCTGGTGCCAACTTCGTCTTCTCGAAGAATTTGACTGCGACCTCCCCAGTCACTACTCCAATGTTGTCGGAGTCTGCTGCGGAAAAGAGCTGTCCGAAGAGCCGCCGTTCCTCGGGGCTTAGATGGAGGTTTGGGTGCTCTGGTTATGATTAGTATTAGACACGATTCGCACAATGATTAGCGATATGTGACTTACGCTGCTGCAATTCCCGCTGCTGCTCCTCGATATCTGCCATGATCTATGGCCATAGGGTAGCTACCATTGAAAAGACATTGTAAGCTTGTTGCCCCCAAAATAAGAACGACGGGTAGAACTCTAGCCCCGGAGAAGATGGAGCCCATGCCAAGCCGCATGAGCGGCAAAGAGCGATTACAATCCATCTCTACAACAGCAAGATACTTACACTGTTCACGTCTTCAAATATTACATGTTTACGCAACTAGAGATGAGTAAAGGTCTAACGTGAAGATGCGTCTTATGGGTTCTGCGGACACGGCAAAAGTGTGGTGACAGGATATCAACGATACTACTCGGGCTATCGTAGACCGATGCAGCACTTTTCTAGAGATGCATGATAATCGTTTCTAATCTCAAGCGCAGTATGATGCCTGAAACTTGTCGAGGGCTTTGACATGATGGAGCTATGTTCGTGCTTCACTCTTTCATATCAGGACACAGGATATGAAGATGGGTGGGTGAACACATCTGATGCACGAAGTTGACATATCAGTTTGAATCGAATCCTGCATTGCTCAATTTACTATACCAGTAACAGATACCCCATCGCTCTTCGTTGAATCATCCACATCTTTTCGTCAGACATTTGCATGCGACAAAGATCTAGACCCGCTAGGAAAAGAACGCACCACTCTAGACGCCGGCCACTAAAAACAATTTGATGTGACCAGAAGGACCGATGCGTGTGTCTGCTCAGAGTCGGGCGTCGACCGCCTAATACTCGGCTTCTGCGCCCTCGTCGCCCTCGGCAGAGTCCGTAGCAACTTCCTCGTAATCGCGCTCCAGAGCAGCCAAGTCCTCACGAGCCTCGGAGAATTCGCCTTCCTCCATACCCTCGCCAACGTACCAATGCACAAATGCACGTTTGGAGTACATAAGATCAAACTTGTGAGAGAGAGCAGACCAGGCCTCGGCGATGGCCGTGGTATTGGACAGCATACATCTAGACAATCTTAGCAACCCGATCGACCATACTTCACATTTGAAACTTACACAGCGCGGTTGACCTTGGCAAGGTCACCATTGGGTACCATCTCTGGTGGCTGGTAGCAGATACCGATCTTGAAGCCAGTCGGGCACCAGTCTACGAATTGGATGGTGCGTTTGGTCTTGAGAGTGGCAACGGCGCCATGTACATCCTTGGGGACAACGTCACCGCGGTAGAGAAGGCATGTAGCCATGTATTTCCCGTTGCGAGGATCGCATTTCACCATCTGGTTGTTAGGCTCGAAGCAGGCCATCGATATCTCCTGGACGGAATTGGCTTCGTGTGATGCCTTGGCGGCGGAGACGACTGGGGCGTAGGCAACGAGCGGAAAGTGGATACGGGGATATGGAACAAGATTAGTCTGGAATTCGTTGAGATCGACGTTGAGAGATCCGTCGAAGCGGAGGGAAGCAGTGATGGATGAGACGACTAGAGTCATTGAGTCAACAAAGGCTTGGCATACGCAATGACATAGGCCTACCTTGAGCGATCAAGCGGTTTAGATTCTCGTAGTTGGGTCTCTCAATACCCAGATTGCGGCGACATATATCGTAGATAGCCTCGTTATCAACCATGAAGCTGCAGTCGGAGTGCTCGAGAGTGGTATGGGTCGTCAGGATGGAGTTGTATGGCTCCACGACGGATGTGGCGACCTGAGGAGCAGGGTAAACGCAGAACTCCAGCTTGCACTTCTTGCCGTAGTCCACGGACAAACGCTCCATGAGAAGAGCGCCGAATCCAGATCCAGTTCCACCGCCAAAAGAGTGGAAAACCAAGAATCCCTGCAGACCGGAGCAGTTGTCTGCAACATGACGGACCTTATCCAATACTTGGTCTATCAGCTCTTTGCCGACAGTATAGTGGCCACGGGCATAGTTGTTTGAGGCATCCTCCTTGCCAGTGATCATCTGCTCTGGATGGAAGAGGCTTCGGTATGTGCCGGTTCGGACTTCATCCACGACGTTGGGCTCGAGATCGCAGTAAATTGTGCGTGGGACGTATTTACCCTGGCCTATGTCATGTTCCTTCAGCATGCGTTCTATTATTGATATACGGGGATGAGAACCACACACCGGTCTCGGAAAAGAAGGTGCTAAACCCCTGATCAGGGTCTGCGGCTTTACGCTCTTCGGTGAGGTATCCATCGGGCTGGAGGATGCAAACGCGTCAGTACGTTTCAGTTAAAGCCAGACATTGGACTGAGTGTAAGAAGACTTATAACCATACCTGAATGCCGTGCTCGAGGCAGTAAAGCTGTATCACATCTTAGCCTTGCCCTTGCTGCAATCCGAATGACAGCCCCGCTATTTGTGGGTTTGGTGTGTAGAACGTTATGTAGCTCACCTCCCAGCACGAATTTGCGATCTGGCAGCCAGCTTGGCCAACTATGTACGTGACGCTGTTAGTGTGTGTGCTGATGTTTCGATCGAGGGGCACTGTTGAATGCAAAAGCGCGTTTTTGTGAGGACTCACCGTTCAAGCTGATGACTTCTCTCATGGTGGAGACGGTGGACGCTGGGTCTAGCTAAAACTCCTAGTATTTGTCGATGTGGCAAGGATGAATATGGTGGATCGTGGCGGTGAGGAGAGAGCAGTCGGTGGTTAACAGAAATTTATGTGGGTGTTGTTGTTGTCCCCTGCAGAGGAAAAGCGCAGGCGCGAACCAAGCGATCAACAGATCTAGCTGTGCACGGCCTAGCTCATGTTGATTTACAAACCCATATCAACATCAGAGCTCCTCGTGAAGACCGTCTCCAGGCACGATGTAGCTGTAGATGAGCGACCAGATTCTCAGAGTATATCGATAGTCTCTAAGTCCAACTATGTGGTTTCTGGCATGCATATACAGCCTAGCCTGGATCACTCAAGTCCTTGGCAACGTCGAAAAGGTCATCTTTCTCGGACCCGAACCCATTGACATCCACAACCCTCAACAGCAACCAAACATCGATTCACTGAGGCTAGAGGTCTTATCTCCATCAAATACACAGCTTCGTCGCCAACTATCTGCATCGTTTCCTGATCCGACTACGTTTTGGAAGGGCACTGAAGCATGGTTCCTGCTCGATAGATTACAACCACAGCAGCGGTACGAAGTACGAATCTGCTGGGCTGCGACCGTAAGACTCCTTTAACCTCATCACCATCAGTTTGTATCTTTTATCTGAATGCAAGCGTAGTGATGATGACATAATTCCAAGCCTCTAACCTCCCTCCATGCTGACTATGACAATAGCAACCGACGGCCTTCACTCTCAATACGTATACATTACCAGAAACGTTCAACACTCCTGAATTAATTACATCACTCGCGACCTACTCCGAATTCCGTCTGCTTGAACCCCCCACGGATCCCCTTTTGGGCTCTAACTCGCTATCGGTTGGCACCTCTTCACTGCTCTTCCTCCAAATCATCGCAGCAGCCGACTACTTTACCACCAACGAGACTCTTATGCAGAATGTACCCCCAGTAAACGTTGACATCAGTAAGTGCAATCTTCTCGGATCCAACATCTAATGGTTCTAAAACGGTACAGTCCTCGACCCATTCATACTCAACGTGCTACCACGCTCCCTCTTACCAACCGGAGTCTACCTAATCGCTCTAGCCATTATCTCCTGGTACCTCTCCCACCACATCTGGCACCTCCTGCACCACATCTCCAACGCCCCCCCAAGCCACGATGCCCCACTCCACCCTCCCCTACCGCCCCAAAGGCGCCACCAAGATTGAAGAGCGCTTCCAAGCCGGCCTCCACCTCCAACAGCTCTACGCCCTCCCCATCTACCAACTCCCAATCGAAGTCATGCTCAACATCCTCAGCCGCCTCGAGCTCCACGACTTCCCATCTCTCGTCGCCGCATGCTGGCATCTCCTGCGCCACGTCGGCGTCGCCGATGCGATCCCTACCCCGAAACTAAGAGAACTCCTTCTATGGCCGCGCCGTGGCTTTTTCGATTCCGTGGAGCATGCGATCGATCCTGCGAGGGTGGACCGAGGTTTCCTACCGCCACATATCCGCCGATCCATGCTCTCTCATCTTGCACCTAGACCGCCCTTCTTCAGGACTTTCACCAACATTACCATGCGATTGCGAGGTCCTTTCAGTCGCCGCCGCTATTTGCCCATCGAGTTGAGGCAGCAGATCTTCCGTCGCTTGGATCCCGAGACGATGATTAATGTTACTCTGGCTGCTTTTCGGTTCTCAGATCGGCATATCGAGTGGTTGACCCACGGGGAGGTGTAATCTCCAATAAAGGGGAAGATTTGCAATGGGCCGTTTTGTGTCAATAGCAGCTATCATAATGACCTCCTGCACGATTTGTGAAACGAAGGCGATGTCCGTGTTATTGATTCTTTCTTTGTCTAGAAAGCGTAACATCACGTAACGCTATTGGCTAGTAAGTTTATGCCAACATGACAAATGATACAAATCATGCAACACTGTTGGATAACATTTCATCTGGAAACCATGCGAATATCAGGACGTCAAATGCAAACATGACAGTGATAGCATCGTGCAATATTGTTGGCTAGCCACTCATCTAGAATACTCATCTCGCTCTTGGTATTCCTTGCAACACAGGTAGTTTACAGTCATTATAGCAACGCGGCAGCCTCCATGGCTACCATTCCCATCCCATTCCCATCCCATGCACAACCCACGCACATCCCATGCAAGTAACCCCCTACCTCCAAACACAGGCCTAACGCCACAAAACGCCTATCCACCCTATAAAAACAAACCCCATCACCATCCACCAAACAACCCCCCAACCATCCATAAACCATCACACAACAAACCCCACCCATCAATCGTATCACCACGCATACCCATCCCCACGCACATCATCATCATCCCCGTTCCAATCCTCATCCCCACTCACCTCCTCATCCAAAAAGTCATTCTCGCGAAACTGCTCCTCCGTCGGTCTCAGATTATCGATCAACACGTCCACGACATCGCACATGCCCTGGACTTGGTGCGGTAACTCTGCGTCTTCACAAAGATTTCGTGGCGTAGTACGATCATCGCCGTCGTCATCGATAGCGGAGTCTTCGCTGGATGAATCGTTGGAGGATCTTCGTTGTCGTCGTCGCCGGCGACGCTGAGGCTTGGGTGCGTTCGAAGAGGGTTCGGAGAGGGCGTATATATCGTCTCGTAGCGGTTTCGCCCTGGTGCTCCGACGTAAGCTTGCTAGTGGGGCATCGCTATCGCTCTCGCTCTCGTCTGTCTTCGTGATGTTTTGAGGAACCTCAACACGGCTCATACGGGCATTGCCGGCCGTGCCAGCTCCCTCTGAGCCTTTGGTGCGATCAACAAGGGGACTGCTATTCTGCCCTTTACTTTGCTGCCTCTTGTATGCCTTGAAGGCTGCAAAGGTCTTGAGATGCGGGTTTGGTAGGTTCGACTTTCTGAGGAACGCGTGTTGCAAACGCCCGGTCCACTTGTCGCGAAAGCCGATCCTATCTCGCCAGCCGCTTTCGTCCAGGCTAGCTTTGATCCTGAGCTGACGCAGTTGCACCAAAGAATGTGATGCGTTTGTGAGGGAAGAAAAGAACAGCTCAGCCGTGGTGAGGCTCCATTTCCGCAGATGAAACAGTTCAAGATTCTGTAAGCTTGCGGGCCAGGAAGGAGCCTCGCCATCATTGAATAGCAGCTCGTACTTCGGCTCCACATCTCGAACTGTGAAGAATGTATTGAAATATCGAAGATCCATTTTCAAAGATTGGAGCTTGGGACAATGCAGTGCTAAGTCTACTAGGAAGGAGAGATTGAGGGCGTTATTGTGGTCCAGGGTGAGGTGCTGGAGAGTTCTGCCTTTGGCGATCAAGAAGCTGCTCAACATTGGTGACTCCAGGGTCGAACAGTCGAATATCTCAAGGGCTTGCAGATGATCTGGTAAAGCGGGCATCAAGCGAGCATTGACAATGGTGGACGTCCTGAATGCCAGACTGGTCAAGGTCGGTAACAGCCGAAGTGCATCCGCAAGGATCTCTTCGCGACAGCGGCCTTTCTCGAGCGGTCCATCCTCATAATTCGCCAACGACAGCTTCCGAAGTGTCTTGAACGAAGGCATTGCATGGATGTTTTTGATGTTCGCGAGACGATGGCTTTGCTTAGCCAGTATTTGGTTCCAAGTCCAGTCTTGTAATATCATCCCCTTCTCCTGCAGAACGGAAAACAACGACGCCTGATATGCTGGTCTTCCCGCCACCATTGTTCTGTTGTGAGCACCATTTCGATACTTGGGGTTATCGGCCAGACGATGGATGCATATGCCACGCAGCTGAGGTGTGAGGGCAACCAGTGTTCCCAGATCTACCGGATCCTGTCCCGCGTACTTGTGTTGCAATATGCTAGAAGCCTCAACGTCTAGGTATTTTACCTTCGCTGCATAGTTGATGGTTGAGAATGCAGCCTGAGTATTTAGGTGGTTGATGAGGGCTTTGGCTCGAGTTGGGGCTGAGTCCCAGAGTCAGTATACACTGGCTATATCTCATGAAGTCTCATCGTGGCTCGGGGAATAACAGCAAGGCGGCATGTGATGGAAGAGGATCCCTTACGTGCGAGAGGTGGCGAGTAATACAGCGCCGCCAGTGCTGGCTCGGCGAATGCTTTGCAGCATAGCGCCGTACCAAGTAGCCAAGAGATAGAGGGCAGTGGCGTAATAGCATCGGCAACCAAAGGCCAAGAGGCATACTCGAAGATGGAGACCAGTATCTGGTACGGAAGAGTATTCCATGGCATTGCCTTTCCAGTCATCTGGATCGCTGTATTGTCCTGCTTATTCTGTAATGCATCATCCTTGATATGGCGGGTCTTGGCCCTCTTCACGCCGCCTAATGATCGTCTGGGAAGGCAAGGTGCCTTGCGCTTTTTCAGCGTCTTTGCGCTTGGTATTCGGGCAGATCTACGTCGTGGAGGTTTCGAAAGCCTTGAGGGTAGCGATGATACAGGCTCATGGTCATCTTGGCAAGATGCTTGATTGGCCTCGTCGCTGTCAGAGTCTGCTTCCCGATACGAGACACGTTTGCCTGCTGTCCGTTTTCTCCGGGGCTGCTGCTTTGATCCCACGGAATGGAGGCGAGAGGAGGACGGCTTGGCAGCCATGGCTCGTATGTATTGGATGGTGGGGACAAACAAAAGGATTTTCGACTGATATACGAGGCCACAATACTTAATATAGAATCGTCGACAGTGTGACAGATTTTGGAAAATGGATGGTACGGGTGGACAATATGAAGGATCGACCGATAAAGACTGGTGTTGGCGCACGCTAGCACTAGTCCAACGATAAGATAAGATAAGATGAGATGGGATGAGATGAGACTATTCCAGACTTTGATCCAGCAAATTATATGGTTACATATTCCATGCAAAGGGGTCCCCAGCTCGTGATTTCATCTCTGGATGATCGTCACCAATGTTGGACAACTCTTGCCGCAGTTGACTCTAGTGTACCTGAACAAAGATGCAATAAGCAATGCATCTTCAGGCCTTACCCAGGATGTCTGATTCCCATTCCAATAAAGCTTTCGCCATCAGCGAATAGTCATGATGGATGTCAAGAGACAAGCAGAGCTCTAACAGCACATTTGGCCGGCTAAGCGTAGTCAGACAATGTGGTGCCCCTTGTCAAGAGGTTGACATCATACTGCAGACGCGACAATATGCCTTTCTAGTTCGAATGAACAATCATTTGGAGGGCATACGTGACAAAACGCTGTACAAGCGGACTCCTACTATTATACGACACTTGCATTCGCAGGATACAAATCAATTCTTCGCACAAAGTTCTCCTGCGATCATGATCGTCTGCAGGGACTCAGACGGCTCCCTGCATATCACAAACATGAGCCCCCTCCTTATCCACGGATGGAACATGGTGCAGATGATGAAGTCCTTTGCATTGCCGTAGCATTTACTTTGTTATTGCTTGTGCAAGTCCCTGGTACTGGGTCTTCCCTGTGAATACGGGTCATGCGTCATTGTGTTGGGCAGTGGAGTTGGTGCTCGCCATCGTTCCTTCCACGCTTTACTCAAAATACCCAAATTAAATCTTCATTCTTCCACCCTTGTACTCTTCAGCTTTGATACACCACTCATATCTGCTCGAACGTCGCATCCTCCTCACCATCAAAGCCTCTGGAATGTATTGTCTATCGATCTTCGCTTTATTGGCTGTGGCCCTGACTCATGTCTCGGCCGCTTCATATCCTACCAATACCACCACCGCAAACAGTCCAATCTCTACAACCAACACTACAAACACAAGTACGACGCTACCAAATGGTCCGACAGAAGAATACTACCTTGTCACGAAGATTATCGGTTACGGTAATGAAGACAAGAACGGCCTCTATGTCAACGGATACCATACTGGTAAGAGATTCACACTGACTGGCTCAACGGACAGTATGGCAACGAGCTGAACAGCTGACCAACAACAGGCGCCGGCTTCAATGACGTGACTCTTGGTCCTATCGACGTCGCTTCCAAAGGCTTCCTCAACGGCACCTACCAGCAATTTGACTACGGCACAGCTTTTCCTTGGGGTATGCAAATGGGTGGCGACACTAACTATGCTGGTGGGTTCTCTCCCCTACGACTCTTACATACTTGTAGCTAGACCACTGATTAGAACTGCAGCCTGGGAGTTCGCTATGATCGATGCCGGTTACGGCTCCGAAGGCTTCTACTTCAACGACACTGGGCTGCAATGGAATGTGAACGATGGAGGCTTCATTGGATGGCTAGGTGACTGCGTACTTGAATCCCATATCGCATGTGGCTAATATAATTGTAGCTTGTGACTGGTGGCACGGTGTGCCGCAGCTCTTCTGGCTGTACTACCGACTCAACTTCCCACTTCCGTCCAGCTGCGCACAAGTCGATCTCATCCCGCAAAGTGTCTAGGTAGATTGATGTGATGACGTGAAGGGTAGAGAAAAGTAGCATGGGCAGCTGTGATATCGACAAAAGCGGTAGCCTTTAGACATGACTTATGCAAGACAAACTTCGCTATTAGAAAAAATCGAATTCCATTTGCTCCCTATCACTTTCAAAAATCATATCATATCTCAAGTATCATTCCATCGATTCTGTACCACTAAACAAATACTCTCAGATACAGATATAAGACCATCATTTTCACATACGGCCACAGACCAAAGAAAACTCGGCATCCCGTCCGCTCTGCCAACCACAAGCTTCAGATTGATTGATCAGTACTAGAGTCGGTGACGATCTGGGAAGCCCAACTGCTGTATGTTTTTTTGCCTTTTTTTGCTTTGTGCGTCGTGCTCGCATCGTACTGTTTGGGGTAAGAGACGACTTCTTTTTCTTCTGTTGCAGAGTTTGGAGAGCTCTTGTGCATGTAGTTGTTTTATCGAATAGAGGATTTGGAGGCGCACGTATATATTGGGTTCTAAGGGTTGTTGATGGAATAGTCATGTTTAGGGCGATAGTATTTTAGTAATCATGGGTTGGGTGGTGTGTAAAAGGTTGAGCACTGAGTGGTTTTCATGAGATCTGTAGGTTTTAGATGTGGATATTTATTTGTAGTTTGTGAAATTTGTGGTCGCATGGTTGGCGTTGATGTTGTTGTGACCCTAACTCAGACCATCTCCCCTACCATTCCACGTGCCCATAAGTATACCATAAGTACTTATCGGAAACTGCGATACTCAACCCCTGATATTCGATGATAATTGTTATGTTATCGAAATACTTGTTAGCCAATGAATGCGAAATATGCCAATGGAAAATCAGATTTTGGAGGAGGTCATAATGTTCTGATGGTTTGGGAAGGATGGTTTGGGTTGGGGGGGGGAGGGGGGGGTGGGGGGTGGGTAGTAGAGGTGGAGTTATGTAGGGAGATAGGGGGATTGTAAGTTCGGGGGAAGGGGGAAGGGTTTGTTTGGGAATGTTCGGGAAGGAGGGAGGGAGATGATGATGAGTGATGCAGATTGGGAGAAATGAGAGCGCTGTTTTGGGGAATGGTCTGGGCCGGGTTGCTTTACAGCTGTAAGAAGGGGCGTGATGGCCTAGTGAGGAGACTGATGGAGTATGAGGTTTGAAGTGGGGGTGAATGGACTCAGGAGAGAGATAATGTGTATGATAGACCGATGATGGATCTTCGAAATGGAGTAGATGAATGGGAATAAAGGCAGTCATCTGTAAGGCAACCGTATGTGCTTGAAAGCGACTATGTAGCAAGTCAGTGACCTGTATCTTATCTCCAATTACAACCCACGGTTATTATCACCATATCATCCCCTTCTCCTTGTTTTGCTCCCACCTCCACCACCACCTCCACTCCCACTCCCAATCCCAATCCCAGTCCCACCTCCACCCCCACCACTCCCCTCCTGAGGCACCTTCTCCACACCCGCACTCCCAGTCGTCTTCCCCGCCATCCAAGCCGCCATGTCGAAATTCTGCAGCGGATTCGCAGTGCTAGCACCACCACTCAGGATGCTCTTCTTCTGCTGTTCTTCGAATTCTTTTTTCATCTCTGGGTCCACTGGGGGATATGAACTCGTCAGCGATTGGAGCGCATAGGAATATAGTGATGGGTTTGATTTGTATGGATTAGGGGGAGGGAGGAAGGGGTGTAGATGTACTGTTGTCCATGATATATGGCATCCCGAACACGAAGGCTAATCCCACTACTGCTATCAATATCATCGGGTTCTTTAACAGATCCAGGGGGGAGACTGCAATCACACACTGTTAGCCCTGTAAACACCAATGAACGCCAACAACGACACCACCACTTCTTCTCTCCACACTGTTCCACACTTATCCCAACGTAAAGAAACACTACACTTACATCCCGCCCTCCCCTCATAATACTCCCTCGCCCTCAAGACCCTGACCTCCACACCCTCCCCCACCTCCTCCCTCCCCCCAACCTCAACACCCCCTCTCATAACCCTATACACCTCCATCTTCCCATCCGGACTCACATCAAGACCATAGCTGACGAAATCGTAATCGCGGCATGCGATGTCAAGGAGGTAGCTTCTGGTCTCCGCTTTCGTGCTTGTCTGGGTGGTGAAGAGGGAGGTGAGATCCGTAGACCGGAAATTGAAGGTGTTGGCGCGGGTTACGGGCGCTGTCAGGGTGTGGTTTTTGGTTGTGAGG
>JAABUX010001383.1_pt1 | contig 36965 bp, 40 predicted proteins | sample 5561851 | NCBI WGS metagenome assembly JAABUX01 (sample SAMN10711883, study PRJNA513361) | rock metagenome | isolation source: Antarctica rocks | place: Antarctica: Victoria Land, Richard Nunatak red sandstone | collected 2016-01-03 | reverse complement strand
ACACGCAATCGCCATGGTACGCGCAGCCCACATGTTCGGAAACTACAAACTCACCTTGTTATTCATCCGTACCGCTCAGTCCATACTGGCAATCGTCTACTTTGTCCTGCTCGCCTACTCAGCCACTCATCACGGATGGTGGATGATGTCCAATCTCGGCATGCCTTTGGGCTTCGGATGCAAGTGCTCCCCCTTACAAAACACACAAACCCCCAAACCCCAATAACCCATCAGACCATCTCATCCCCCATCCCCCATCCCCACAACTAACCCTTCCCCCCCCCTCAGTCTCAGCAGCCCTCCTCAGCATCCTCCTCAGCATCCCCACCTACCTAAACCGCAACCACAACTCCCCCTCCCACTCTCAACCCGAACCCCTCACCAACCGCCGCGCCCTCCTCCTCCACTTCACCCGCACAATCACAGAATGGATCCTCATCGGCTTCTGGTCCGCCGCCTTCGTCACCATGCTCCTGAACAAAGGTAAGGATTTCAGACTCCTCTTCACGCCGCCACCGTATGCGGAATGGATCGTTGCCGCCGTCGTGGCTGCTATTGAAATGTATGGCTTCCTCCCCCCGCCCATTCTTGTGTGGTGCTATGCTGGGATTTTTGATAGGTGAGCTGATGGGAGGTGTACAGAGCCTTGTTCTTGTGGTCGTCGGTACTTGTGCTGCAGGAGAAGTATATTGGGAATTGTAAGTTGAGCCTCGAGATTGGCCGCATTGGCGAATGCTGAGACCTGGCTGATGTTTTTGTATAGCTTCGGATAGAGTCTCGGCCACCCTGCAGCTTTCAGGTTTAGGTCGGTAACGTCCTCTGGGCGCACGCGATCCGGGAAAGGCTTGCTTCTTTCATAGGGACTAGTCTTAGCAATGTACGCTATGGAAAGTTGGGTCCAGTCAATGCACGTTACGAGTGTTGGTAGAGTCGTAGGATAGGGAGGTGCATAAACAGCCCAAGCCTCTGAAAATTTACCTATATGGTTATCATCTCCAAATCACCTGCCAAGCGAACGCTTGCTCTATTCGCTTTTTAATACAAGAAGTTTGTAGTCTACACAACCCCTAATCCTCATCCCAATTCGGATTCTGCCCAGAAGGCGGCTTGGGACCACCAGCCTGTCTCGCCACAATGATTTGATCTACACTGAGAACCGTCCTCGCGGCCTCCGTCGCCAACCTGATGGCCCACTGCTTGCTGACCAGCAGGTCCAAGATACCCTCTTCCTTCGCATCTAGCGTCCCGGTACCATCGTCATTTTCCACGTCCACGCCCATCGTCCAGTCCGCCTCATCATCATCTTCATCATCGTCGTCGTCATCGTCGTCGTCTTCATCACTATCCTCCTCATCTTTCGAAGAGGACTTGTGGTGAGCGGCGTACAGTGTCGCGAGTACCTCCGTAGCATCCAAGCCTGCAGATTCAGCGAGGGTGCGAGGAATCACTTCAAAGGCCTCGGCGTACTTTCTGATAGCGTACTGTGAGAGTTCGGGCGTCTTCTCGCCAAAGGCGGATATTCGCTCAATCAGTTGCATTTCCGTCGCGCCTGCTCCAGGCACCAATTTGGCGTCTCGAGTGATGGCTTTGACGACGTTGACGCCGTCGTCGATAGCGCGCTCGATATCGTCGAGATGGTTCTGGGTAGCGCCTCGGATCACCAGCGTCGCCGTTCTCGTAGCGTCGTTTTCCTGCCTGAACACGGTGACGCGATCGCCTCCTATCTCGAGCGTTTCGACCACGTCGACTTTTCCCATTTCGTCCGGCATCGGCGCGCCGAGGCGGGCGAGCGGCGTGGCGCCGACGACGCGGCAGAGGCGGCGGAGTTCGAATTTGGAGAGGACTTTGACGACGAGGATGCCGAAGCGGTTGAGGTAGTGGAGGGCTAGTTCGCTGACCGTGGCGCCTGCGACGATTACTCGTAGGCCCGAGTCGTGAAGCTCTTTGATGCTGGTTTCGAGCTGGCTTTCTTCGCCTTTGGTGAAGTCCATAATTTCTTTGGCGTTGTGCAGTAATACCGTGCCTTTCGTCTCTGTCTGACTGATATCGATCGGACAGCTGAAGACCCCTACTTTCGCTTTCTTTGCCTTCTTGACGGATCCGTCAGGTTCACGGCCAAAGACCATACCTTTAACTACTTTTGACTGTTCCAGGCTACCGCCCATAATCTTCACGACGCGGATGTTGTCGACGTTAAAATTGGCGGGTTGTTTAGGAAGAACTGCGAGCACGGCTTCGGCGACCATATCGGCGAGGAGATCCTCGCTGCCATTTTGTTTAGACGCAATCACTGTGCGGATGGCTTTGGACAGCTCCTTGTGTGAGCGGAGGTCTTTCACTTCGTCTACGACGAGTTCTGTAGCAGGATCAGCATAGCTCAAAGCTTCCCGAGATACCGTGATCTCCGGCAGATATGATACGGACCATCTAAACATCTCAACGCTTCGCTCTGCGCCATCTCAAACCCCTGCACAACATCACTAGTCTTCAGCCCCATCCGTAACAGCTCCTCCGCCTTCTTTAGCATTTCCCCACAAAGCACGATAACCATATTGGTGGCATCTCCCATTTCCGCTTCCTGCTGCTGACTAGCCATAACAACGAGCTTCGCCGCAGGGTGTACGACATCGAGTTCTCGTAATATGGTTGCGGCGTCGGAAGTCAGGATCATTTTTTGCAGGTGGTTGATGACGATTTTATTGCGACCATAGGGACCGAGAGATGTCTGTACCGTTTGGGCTATGGCTCGACATGCTTCTATGTTGCGAATTACGGCGCCGTCTTCAGATTCGTAGCTGGAGAGGACTTAGTAGGCTAAAATTCTTCGGCTGAAGGGGAGAGATCGTACTTTTGATAACCTTGTTTGAACAGCCCGCTGTTGGGTGCACTCGGTATTGAGAGAGACATCTTAGATACAGACTCGGGCGTCTACTACCTTCCGCTGCAAATATTTTGAGGACCTTCGGACGCGATATCTTGGCATGCGCGATTGTCGATTTGCGTTCCCGTACCGCAGCCAAGCCCGCCTTCCTACGCGAGTAAACAACGGGACCGAGGGACAGTCATAAAAAGTCATGTCCGATGTTGGTCGCAATTTTGAAGAGGACACCCGACACGTCTTTTTTGACCGACCCTCGGACGTATTAGTTGGAGAACGTCTCGTGGGATGAGTATGACCATATGCCATGATTGAGTCCATCTATCGAAGTACATAAATTCTCAAACTCCACATGAATGACAATCCCAGGCCCTGTACCATTCTCCGTCCGAGTGCCATGCAAAAGAGTCCGCAAATACTTTCGGAGAAGCGGAACGAGTGAAGATCCTTCAGTAATAGTAATTCTCCTCTGGAGTCCTCCCCCTCATGAATTGCGGCTCACTTCCGCGGACGTAGATATCCTCGTATAGTATCTGGGGTGTATTCTCTGGCACTGCCATCTTCTCCGCCTCCTCCACCTCCTTATCCACGTAATTCCTCGCTTCCTTATCAATAGCTTTGAGCTCGTCCTCAGTGGTGACTTCCCAGTCCAATAGCTTTTGCTTCAGGCCTGCAATAGGATCCTGGGTAGAGCGCATTCTCTGAATCTCTTCACGAGTTCTGTAGGTGGTCCCAGGATCGGACATCGAATGTCCACCATAACGGTAGGTAACATATTCGAGGACTAAGGGGCCGTTCCCAGCGACGGTATATTGCTTGCCATATTCTACTGCGGCTTTTACGGCGAGGATGTCCATTCCATTTACCTTCAGGCCGGGGATGTACTGTCCTCGCTTGTAGTAATCGGTGAGCGCCGCGGCGCGATTGGCAGCTGTACCCATACCATATTTATTATCTACAAGAGACACTAGGTTAGCCATTCTTAAATAAAGAAGTGTGGTGACAGGGGCGTACTTTCACAGCCAAAAAGGATTGGCAGGTTCCAGAGCTTGGCCATATTGAACGCTTCGAAGACTTGACCCTGGTTGCTCGCTCCATCACCGTACAGGCATATTGTGGTATTTTGTTTGTCGGTGTACTGGTTCGCAAAGGCAATACCAGCGCCGACAGGTACTTGTGCACCCACTATACCATTGCCACCGTAGAAGCCCTTAGTAAACATATGCATTGAACCACCTTTGCCATAAGCAATCCCTTCTCTTCGGCCCAACAGTTCACCAATGATACTTTTAACGGTACCACCCCGCATTAAAGCGAAACCATGGCATCTATATGCAGTGATTACATGGTCTTCCTTGGTAATCGCATGCTCAATGCCAGCTGCGACGGCTTCCTGACCTGTTGAAAGATGGCAGAAACCACGGATTTTTTTCTCCTTGTAAAGGCGATCGGCGTTCATTTCCATGCGTCTATGGGATTCATTAGTCGCTTAGCACAGTTGTCATGGCGTAAAGTTTGAATGTACCGCATCGAGACCATGTCGTAGTACATCCGTCTAAGCTGATTCTTTGTGGTTTGCAAGGTATAAGGAGGAGGATCGAGCTCATACGTTTCGAAGCTCTCGTCGGAAAGTCTAACCTCGAATGGCTTATCACCCTCCTACGAATAGTGTTAGTTGGCTGCTCAGACTCCGCCCAGGAGATACTCCTTACTTCTGGGACATGCCCTTTCTCAGCGTGGGCTGATGCAGCATCAGTAGTGACAGAACGTCTCGCGAGAGGTACGAATGCCTTCTGCCTCAATTTTAAGGTGCGGCTGCACCTCGCAGCTCGTATGAGCATGATGTGAGGAAATTGAAGATTGAGTGGAATTGGAGATGGAGCTGCTAGGATTTTGGGACTCAATGTTGGGAAGATGTTCTAAGCCACTTCGGGTGGGCACCATTGGCGCAAAGACCTTCGGCTATTCTTCGGTCGCCGACCGTACTTAAGGCCATGAAGGTATAGACAATTAGACACAAAATTACATACGAGACAAGCGCTGTTGGTGCTGGACGTATCTGTCATCTTCATTTTGAGCCGTACCCTTGAGTCGGCATTCAAATACTTCCAGCCATTTGACTGGACCATAGAAATACACATCGTCACTTCCCATCGCATCGACGACGGTCAACTTGCTTATATGAGGTCTACATTTGGTCAATTGTGACTCCATCGCGGCCCGTAAGACAGCAGAGATTGGCGTGAGGGTATCAAGAGCATCAAAACCCAATGATGCAGCCAATTACACTAAAGTCTTTGCCATTTACACTCCACATTCTCATAGAGGTTCCCGCTGCACTTACCTTTCTCCTGTACCCATCTTTGACTCTCGTGAGGCCCCAGCCTTACGCTCACGCTGTAATCCGTCAATATGGTTTCCTCTTGTTATCGAGCAACATTATCGCCTCTGTCTTTGCCTTCCAAATTCACGACAGAGAACTTCTCGATGTTCAGATTATGCAGATCGAGGCATGGGTCGCAGGGTCTTTGGCATTGTATCATCTCGCGCCTTTGATGAGAGCCACGTCCCGAATGTGGTTGGAAGGTGGAAAACAAAAAGGTTTCGTGGGACAGCCGTGGGTGCACGCACTAGCCCATGGGATTTGTTTGATTGCACTCATGGGGCGCAGTCTGCATTGGTGGTAGCGAATAGACGGGCTAGCCTCCAGAAGGGCAGTGCTTCATGTGGATCTCGACCCATGGGAGCAGATGGTGAACCAGAATCCTGGGAATCTATATGGAGAAAGTCCCCGTTAAGCGGTCAGCCAGCCTACCTCGGCATGTGCTTATGGCGTCGGTGGTGGTCTCTAGCAGTCGGTATACGGAGAAAATCCTCCTTCATTGTCATGGGAGATAGGATCGGCCTGGTATATCAATGAATGTTGCATATTGACACTCGATGGTTTGGGCAGATTGAGGTGCATAGGCACTTGCAACTACCACCTCCAGCGGCTGTAGTAGAACTGCAGTGTTGTGACACGAATCATGGTGATTGTATATTCTATTTGAAACCAGTCCATAGCCGCTTCGAGCGCAGAATGTTGTTCCGAATGCTCGTGGACAGACAACCTGTGGCAGAGAAAACCTACACTCCTCATGATTTCAAGATGCATGATAAGTGGACTCCACAAGCAACAAATAGAAAGCTTTCCATCTGTACGGCATCGTGGTGCTGCTCGAAATTTTAACCACATGGAGTAGATCAAGACCCGATAAACTGGCTTCTTCGGCCACTTTTCAGCCTCGCGAGCATTGTTGTGGTAGTGTGTAGCGAAGATGGTGTCGTTGGTTTCCAATATACAAGCTGCGACCCTGATAGAGTATTGCGCCATTGTCATGGTTCCGCCACTAGCTCGGGATGATCTGTATAAAGACCGGGGAAAGGCATACCAGAAAGCGAGTTTGACAGCTGCAAGTAAGCGCAACACCCTGGTGTCGGGAACCAATGGACTCAGCCAAACGAGTTCCCATGATTCACACAATGATTGCCGTGACGTATCTTTCAATCATGGCACCCCTGAAATCTGCCCCATTCAGTTATAACTAGACGAGATGACATTCAAGGGTGTCGTGGCGCTGAAAGCGTGACCAGAATTTGATGTGACAGCGGCTCAACTTCTGCATACGCCACCACTAAAAACGACAGGGAGACGGAAGCCGGATGTCGAGTGATGAGGTGGCTTTGACCGCTTGAATTCCTGGGATTAGAGCAACAGGCTGCATGCAGCTTCTTTAAGTGCATCATCAGCCTTTGCATTGCGGGGTTCTGGCCAACGACAATCAGGCCTCGTCCCCTTCAGAGCGTCTGATTCGCGGCACGAGCTGGGTTCGCCGATGATATGGGCGGATGTCCGCAATTATCTTTCACGATGTCATTCACTTACCTATTGCTGGCTGAGATCGGACCCGGGAGTCTGGTTGCTGGACACCGCTGAAGAGCAACACACGACTGGGCGTCGACAAGTCCAAATTCCGAAGGCCATACTCCAGGCCTGAATAGACCACTTTATCTCCTGCCCAGGTGATGCTTTCTCTAATCAGTACTGATCAACGGTAACGTGCCGGAGAACCAGTCGAGATCTGCGAACGAGCCTCAAAATAGAAAAAGTCGCACAAGCAGATTCTGATTGGGAAATCTTCCGGCAACGGCCAAGTGAAACGATTGGGCATCAACGCAGGAGAAAGGTACGATCTCAGATATTGCAGGGTTTCGAAATCTGTATCGAAGTCTGGAGTAGTAGTGGGGGTATGTATGTTGTATGTGGCTACCAGTAGCGATAGTCGGCGACAGGCTCGAGGAAGTAGTCTGTGACTGGACCATCAGACGGATATCAGACAAGTCGCTTACGTCGAAGGAGAGTGTACAAGTAGGAGATGGTGAAACGAGAGGACGAATACCTTAGCCAGGAAACCCCTGATGGGCCGGCCGTTGTCAGAATGTCTAGCCCGGTGGCAGCGGTCCGTTTCTTCGACACACTCTAGCTTCTAACACTCTTGGCGTACTAGTTCTACTAGTTCTCCTAGTGTCCCCAGATCCCCAGTACATATCACTACCACTATTGGGGTCCTATCGATCGTCCTTGTTATGATCTTCCCTGTCATTCCCACTTCTGTCCTTCCATGCCTTCTTCATCTTTCCGTTTTCGAGCTCAGCTTGTACCTGCTATGCTATTCTTATCAATTCCTACCTATATATCCCACAACTATCCTCTTGCCCCTTCATGCACTCTCGATCATATGTTTACTTCACCATTCTTACTGCTTTCCTTTCACTACGGCCCGTATGATGACAGTGGATTACCCTCGCTGAGCCGAAAGCGAGGACATAATCCACGCCGTTACCAAGTCGCGGTCCTCATCAGGCCACCATAGTGCCTTGGCTCATGTCCGCAAGACTCCCAACTACCACCCAATCAGATGATGCGAATATCCAAAAACCTATCCGTCTTGAGCCCCGTTACGGCATGATTGCGGGAAACCAGCCACCGTTAAGCAGGGCTCACAACCTACCATCCACGACAATGTCCGGAAACTCTCGCCCTTACTTACCACCACCATCTCACCTGGAACCCTCATTCGTACCGCAATCTCCCCAAGTGCGACCACGGTACTCAGACCTTCCCATGAGAACGCCATACCCTCCCTATCCTCGGCTCCCGGCGTACGAGCACGCCTCATCACATGACTATAGAGCGATCACGCAGGCTCCAGCACCCCTGGATCGATCACCCTGCAACTCTAGATTTTCACATCCCCCTCTATATCCTCAAAAGGTTTCTTACCAGTCTACTAACCCGGGTACACTGTACGAGGCATTATCGCCTGTTGACTACGCGAACCATAGGCTTCCCCCAGAACCGTCACTTCTTAGCGAGGGAGGCTATACTACATCAAGTCCGTACGCAACGGCAGGCTTACAACATCACCAGAGCCCTACCAGCTCCTATCACAGTTCTGCCACTTCTTCCAGTGGGCGAGCAACAGGACCGATACAATTTGCCAAACTTGGACCAAGCCCGGAGGCTTCAACGCATGTGTCAAACGTGTAAGCGCTTGGTAAACTGCAGCAAGATGATGTCTTTGATGCTAACATCGACGCAAGACTGGATCGCTATATACTCTCCATTCGCCAACAACCAATTGCTGCACGTGCTTGTGGATTTGGGGAACGAGATCGCCGTGTGATCGATCCTCCACCCATTGTGCAGCTATCTTTGCGGGGTTTCGATCCGAGCTCGACTTTTGATCTCGCTGAGCTTCGTTGGCCGTTCAACGTTGTACACTGTGCCCTTCTCTCTGTTCAAACCTCAGGTCATGCGAGCGCCTCCGATGTGACTGCCGTCCCAGATCCAAATCAATCGAATAGGGTAAGCCGTCGCCTCATGGGCACATTGGTCGCATCCCCCTTTGTTGGACTCGACCCCGAAGTACCAGGATCTAGCAATCAGAATGCCCGCCTTGGCTGTTTCTTTGTATTTCCGGATCTCTCTTGCCGTCAAAATGGACGTTATAAACTTCGATTCACTTTGATGAAGGTTAGCATGCCCAATATGACCGAAGGCGGACAAGGCAGCATTGCAGGATCCATCGACAGCGAAGAGTTTGAAGTCTTCAGCGCAAAAGATTTTCCAGGCATGAGAGCAAGTACCGCGTTGACCAAGGAGCTAAAGCGACAGGGTGCTACTGTGAGCGTCAAGAAAGGGAAAGGCCAGAGAAAGCGTGGTGGCAGTGTTAGTGAGAGAAGTAGCGATGAAGGAAGTGACGGCCCCGTCGAGGTTCCCAAACAGCGACAGCGCAAGAGAAGGGTGTGATTTAGCCTTGGCCAGCTGGGAACCAGGCGTCAGCTCGGGTGGCAGCCGCAATGTGACATTGACAGGTCGGCCTTAACGATGTCCGTTGCTGATTCACGCTCAGAACGGAGAATCCTCGGAAATCAATAGCGCGTACCGTGGTCGAGAACCCAGGGCCCAGGTTGTTCCTCGGTTGGCGAGCCACGGATCCGATCCCGAGTACCGGACACGGGCTGCCACACGGAAACACTTTCGGATCTTTTCCCAAGACTCAACATAAGGATACGAAGCTAAAGATAATTGCTACCAATGGGTCCTGGAAACTTCCATGTTGTGCAATCTTGTAGATCCCTGTGGAGTTTTGCTTTTTGAGGCCGCCTTTCCATCTTGTGAATAGCTTAATCACTACCACGGAGCTGCCTACATCTGTGTTGTGGTGGGTCAACTTGATTGTGTCTCGGGACTCTCAACATAGTGCCGGATAATCCTCTTAGGCTGGGCCATCTTTGATCTGTTCTCCACCATTATATTGGACCCCGTCGACTTTTGCTGCCATATCGTGTGAAGGCCTTTGCTTTGAGATTCCGCCAACCTTGTTGGACAATTTACCTACAATTATGAAAATACCTCTTAGATGATTAGCTAGAGACACTGACGGTGGAAGGTGAATTGGGATCTGGCTCCTTTGTAGGCATTGCTTCCAAAAAGTCGGAAGTACCTAAGATCTTACAAGTTCTACGTCTTAATTTGGGGTAAGTGTACTCCTAGCCCTGGATGCGTGCGGACCAATATGCTCTTCCCTGAGTCCCAATCACGGAAGTGTACTGCATCATCTTCGTAAGAAGTCGCGGAAGATTAAAGTCCGTGGTCACAACCTTAGGAGGTTTGACCGTTGTCCTCACTCCAGGATCCAATGGATTACAACCGGTGTATAATCAGACCACACTTCCGCGTACCTGGCCATGTTTCGCCGAGGTTGATCATGCATGGTAGCAATAGACAGTGGGCTTGACCAAGCACCTTCCTTCAACGCAGTTTTTTTTGTCAACTTTTACTTGGATGTGCACTTTAGGACTTCATCTGCGATTTAATGTACTACCATAGCTAAATGCTTTCCTGAAATTTATTCAACACCGTTATAACCTATCCACTCCCATCTGAAGTACTTTCCCATCAAACCCTTCCAAATCCATCAACACCGTATATTCAACCTCCAGAACCCGAGACGTTCTTCCGCAACCTTCCTCGCCACTGCGTAGCATACCGTCCGTATAAACTTTCACCATCACCAACCTCGCAGCAGTGAGATCGTCAGATCCGCACTCTACATATATTATCTAAAAATAGCTCATGCTGCATAAGGTAACTAACACACCACGGAGTACTACGGCAATATATCCATACGACCGGGACCAGCAACTGCTGTTTTCACCACAAAATGCAGTTCACCAATCCACACTCCCAAATGGCGAGACCTAAATAGGTTTGCAATGGCGATGATTGCTGGTTCTGGCTATTCTATGGATGGACGGGGGGAATGGATGTGAATATTAAAGGGCTAGAGATTAGATTTACTGGGGATGTAGGCAAATATTGAGTTCTGAGAGTTGAATATCGATCGATTGGAAAGAAAGTTGAATGATTTATATACACATCCGATCTCCACAGTTCTAGTAGCTTTAGTAGCTCTAGCAGCGTATCGTATCGTAGAGTAAAGTAGAGGAAAAGTAGACTCGTATAGAGAAGAAAAGAAGGGTATAGACAAGGCCATACACAGAATACATGTCTAAGTACCTTACGCTCATCTCCTCCCTGCCATGGATGCATGCATATATGCAAAGCAGTAAGTGAGAAGAGAAGGAAGGGACAGCTACTTCTCGCCTTTCATCTCCGTTGCCAGCTATTCCTGTAGCTTGCTCGCCGCTTTCAAGCCACATATACATCGTATGTCGTATCGATGCGATCCCTATCGATACCTCAACGCCTCCCTCTCACTCTCCCCCCTCAACAGCGTCTCATCATCTTCATACTTCTGTCCGCCCCTCCTCACCCCTCCTTTCCCATTAGCAAGCTTCCCCCCTCCCCCTCCTCCACCATTGCCGCTGCTAGGACCCATCTGCGACATCCGTCGCTGGTTCTCGCGCGCTATGCGCTCCTGAGCGTATTTTTCGCGCTCGGAGAGGTGCGCGTTGTTGTCTTGTTTGGGGGCTTTGGGGATGTCTTTTTGTTGCTGTTGTTGGGGTGGGGAGTGTGGGATTGGACGAGATGAGGATGATGGGTCGATGTTGGAGGTGGTGGTGGTGGTGTGGGAGTGGGAGTGGGAATTGTGTTTGCTGGGTCGTGACGAGCGAGATGAGCGATGAGTGTCTTCTTTCTTTTCGGTGTTTTCGTCTGCGAAATCTTCTTCCTGACCTCTTCGTTTGCGCTTGTGGTCTCGGTAGTTCTCCTCGTCGTCTGAGCGTCGTTTGCGTGATGATGGTACTTCTCCCTCTCCTTTATCTTTGTGATTGTTTTTCGTCGGACCGGATGTGGAGCCTTTCATTCGACTAGCGCCATAGATACTTAGCTCTGGGGTCTTCTCTTTCTTCCTACTGCTGGAGTGCCGTTCTTTCTCAGCATCTCTACTTCTATCGCGCTGCGAACGATGCGAGCGATGGCTGCTTCGCTCTGAGTCCTTTGGCTCTTTTTCGTAGTCTCGCCGGCTTCGATGTGATGATCGCTTAGTCGCTGAGCCGATCGATGCGTCTCGGTTCCGCGAGCCTTTGGGGTCATGAATTCCATCGCCGTTCTCGTCTTCGTGTCTTCGAGAAGAGCGATGATGGCGTTCACGTCGCTTCTCACGCTCGATTGATGAGGATGGGCTAGTGGAGTAATGGCGGTGATGTCGGTGGTGGGATGATTGGTGCCGTGATGGGGAGCGAGAGCGGTCTCGTGAAGGGCTATTGCTGGCGTGAGTACATACATCGAGAGTCAATGATAGCATTCGGGATTCAACATACCTCCTAGTCATCGAGGTGCCATTGGGTCGAGTATGAGTGGTAGACGACGCACGACCCACATTCGGGAAATCTCGTATGCCCGTGGTGCGGTGACCCTCTCTCAAAGCCTTGGGACCTTTAGGTGCGCCTTCAACGCCAAGACCCTTCGGTACAATAGGAGGAGCAAAGGGCTTCACTACGGGTGATGCAGCTTGGGCGTGATTGTTATTGCCGTTCAGTAGATACGCACCTCGACCGTGTGATCCTCCGCGGTGGTGAAAGCCTCTGTCAAAGCCACGGCTATAAACTCGACCTCGCGGACTGGTATCCTTTGATTGGTCAGCAGTATGAAAGGCTGCTGGACCAGTGGGAACAATAGGGCTAGGCGGTGGAAGCATTGTAGGGGTAGCAACGACATCGCTGTGAACAGTAGGAGCGCCCTCACACGCAGGCTCCTCAGAGATGTAGTTTTGAATAGGGGCGGGCTTTTCTTTCTCCTCCCTGAAGACAGATCCCCGTTCAGGCTCGGCCTCAGACTGGTCCGAGGCTGTCGATTCAGGTACGACTGGTATTGAAGATTCCGGAACAGCTTCCTCTTTCGGTGCGGTCTCTTGAGGTTCATCGGCATGGTCTAATGCGTCTCCAGGATCAAGCTCTTTGCTGAGCTGTTCTTCAGCAGTAACATCATCAGGAGTATCTTCAGCCTTAGCATCGGTTTTCTTTTCAGGATTTGATTGATCCGATGGCCGCTCTTTCTGGTCTCCGTAGGACGGTGAGCCTCTGCGCGTAACCCCATCTATTTGGACTTCCTGTTGAAACGGCGCTTGGTTAGCCTGATTACCTTGTTGAACTTGATTGTAATTGTTGTATTGGTTATAACCGCCACGGCCACGACCAGTATTCTGGTACCCACGACCACGGCCACGACCGCGACTTTGAAAACCTTGGCCATGATGGCCGTGATGGAAATCATTATTGGGATATTGATGTTGATGCATCTGGTTGAAGTTTCCTTGATGCGGTGGCATATTATATCCACCATATCCAGCATTAGCTCCATAGTCACTCGCCACTCCTCCCATACCTGCATGACCGCCATATGCATTTTGATTGTATTTATTCTGACCTGCGTTCCATGCGGCGGGTTGCCCGTTAAATCCTCCAAACGCTCCTTGTCCAGCATCGAAGCCCATGCCCATGTTCATGCCGTTCATACCCATACCTTGGCCGCCGTACATGGCCATTGCCATTGGATCTATACCCATTGCGGACATACCTTATCACGAGAGGTTAGCGATGGTTATTGGTAGTGGTCGCAGATTTGAGCGCTCACCCATCATATTGGGAAATGAACCCATCATAGGATTTGGCATTCCATTTGGCATGAACTGCATCATCTGGCTTAAATCACCCATTCCAGTCATGCCCATATTAGACAAGTTGGCAAAGCCACCATTCGTTCCATCAAAGCTAAGAGCACCATTGTTCATCCCTTGCGCGAAGCCATTCGTTGCGGCCCATTGCTCGTTCTGTCCTACAGCTTGTTGCTGTTCCACGTTCTTTTCAATGGCGTCCCCCTTTTCCTGACCAACACTTCCGTCACCAGCTGTTTGGGTGGACATGCGTCGAGCAACACTTGAATCAGGCGACTACATAGTGTGAGTGTTCGTTGCGTTAAGAAATGGGATGCAGGTCTAACTTACTTCAATTGACATCTGAGGAATATCCTTCTGTGCTTCCGTGGGTATACCCAGCTCAGCAGCCTTTGCGGGATCATGGGGTGTCTGAGGTGCCTTGGAGGCCTCTCGAGAAGCCGGCTTGGCTTCACTAGGATCTAGAATATCGGTATTTGAAGGTACCGTCGCTGGTGTTTGAGAAGGCTGAAGAGCAGCATTCTCTATCACTGGAGCGACTACCGCTGACGTCTGGGATGGCTTGAAAGCCACTGTCTCATCCGGCAGAGATACAGCTGCTGCCTTCTCAGCCGCCCTTTTCTTCTTCTCCGCAGTGTCCCTCTCTATGACCTTCTTCTTTAGGAACACCTTGATTGTAGTACGGAGAGCTTTATTGGGTTTGCAGTCCTCTGGCTTGACAGGCTCATGCAAGCATACTGGGCATGCCTCGGGGAGAGAAGCTTGGCCTTTCACGTTACAGTCAGCGTCTATCAATATGTTGTGTGGTAGTAAATCTTATCTTACAGTCTTCGCATATTGACTGATCGCAGCAGGGCATACGATACGCTTCGATGGCGAGCTTGTTGCAGGCTGCACAGCGAAGCTTGACAGGTATGTCATCCATTGTAAGCGACCTACGAAAGTGTCAGCTATCGTCTACCACATTATCACGTAAAGTCGACGCACGCCGCGATCTCAGTAGATGTAGCCATGACGGTGCTGTCGTCCTGAACAACACAGTGATAAATCAATATGGTCTATGCCAAATTTGGTGTTTAAATGAGGGAGTGATTGAGAAGGCGAGGTCGAGATCTGAGTAGAATTCGTGACATGATCAAAGACAGGTCAGAAGAGAGAAGACGTGGAGGCTAGAAATTGGTGATGCGTGAGCTGTAAAGGGTGCTGAATCGTCGCCTGGCTCAGAAGTGAAGTCGGGAGATCCACTAATCTTCTTCGGGAATAGATGTCCACTAATCGTCTTTGGGACCAGTGTGATTCCATGAGTGTTGACGCAGTCTCTCATCCTCGTCAATATTTTCGTTCAGTTATAGTGCGATTGTGTTTGTTCTTTGCTCTGTAATATTAAGAGTTGGGCCAAACCATAATGATTCTGGGCCAAATCTCATACCTGGACTGCGTAGTTTTCCTCATTTTTTTAGTACCTCAACTACTTTTGCGAGTCAATACGTTTGAGCTACTTTCGTGTTTCTTTAAAGCCCTACCTTTCTTCCGTAAGAACCTGGCCTCTACACACGTTGCAGTCTGTTTCAAGCTGATGAGAATGGTAGTATTCTATCTACCTTATCGATTTATCTCCGAAAGATATTTCACTCCTAAGAAGCAACGGTCGCCTTTCGTACAAAAGGCCTCACCCTTCCAAGATATCGTAATAAGGTGTGTACGATATGCGTTTGCTCGCTTTCCGGCCAAGATCGGAAGAGTGTTCTTCTCAAAGCCTGTGGCACTACCGTTCATGAGATTTCGCATGCTACGCCATGGCTATCTTCATCCCCCCATCAGGTGGAAAGAGATCTCCTTGCAGAACTGCAAAGGTATCTGGATAATATATGATGTGGCTCGAAAGCCAGACCTTGTGATTTACTATTGTCATGGTGGCGGTTTCTCCATGGGATCAAGCTACTTCTATCTTGAATTTTTGCTGGCATGGGCCAGTCTTCTCAAAGACAATGGGTACCAAAATCCGGCTGTATTTGCTTTAGAGTATGATTTAGTTCCCGATGCAGCATATCCAACCCAATTGGAGCAGACTGTTACCGGCTATAACCATGTTTGTACGACTGTCGATGATCCGTCACGAATCTGCGTTGCAGGGGATTCAGCAGGAGCGACACTCATCTTGACTCTACTCCTCTACATTGGCAAGCAGTCCAACTCCGAGGATCAGAAACCAGGCTTTGCTACCCTTATCTCCCCATGGACAACTCTCTTCAGCTCGCACAATCGGAATACAGCGAGTGACTTCCTAGACGCCAGCAGTCTTCACTTATACGGACGACAGTATGCCGGGTCGGACGAGAAATTGAACGATCCTTTGGTGTCTCCTGGAGTCTGCAGAGACGTTGCCTGGTGGCAAAAGGCATCTCCAACGGAGGGCTATGGCGTTCTTTACGGGTCCGAGGAACTGCTGGGTCCTGAACTACGAGATTTAATAGCTTTATGGCGGAAGAGTGGATGTGCAGTCAGCGTTAGAGAAGAGCCAGGGGCCATTCATGCATGGCCTGTCGCTACGCTATTCCTATCTGATACGCAGGCAGAACGGCAAAAGGGGTTGAAAGATCTCGTCAAGATGATCAGACAGGCTATAGAAATACAAGGAGACCCATGACAACTCTTACCAGCCATGAATTGCAATCAGAATAAGGCATCTCAAGTATTGAAACCATGTTGGACCTTATCTATCATTCTCCGTATATACGTAGAACTTATCTGCTTATCGCCGTGAAAGCCGGCTTCCCGTTCGCGGATGACCCCGGCAGCACAAGCTGCACTTCCAGCCTCCTATGGCCTCCCCTCATAGTCAATTAACTCTTATGATTCATCTCACGTTGCTGTCTGAGCTCCGGCACAGCTGCGAAAGCTTTTCACTAGCTCCCAAACGCAATGGCAGCCCACAATGACTCCAAGATGCCTGGGCGGAGCGCCAAAGGCAAGGGCGGCATCGAGCTCTACTCGCCCTCGTATTTTGCTGCTTGTACTCTCGGTGGAATCATAGCCTGCGGACCCACTCATACCTGTCAGTATCTACATCATATGTAAGCATTGGACGTTACTGACGCTCCCAACAGCTATGACACCGTTAGACCTCGTGAGCTCTCCCCACGTTCTCCCCACAACGCCTCATGTCCTAAACCTTTTAAGGATCACGAGATCCCAAACACCAAACATGTAGATGAACGAACAATCCACTGACCACGATCACTCCAGGTAAAATGCCGCCGCCAAGTCGACGCGACCCTCTACACCTCCAACCTCCAAGCCTGGCGCGCCATCTACGCCAAAGAAGGCCTCCGCGGCGTCTTCTTCGGCTGGTCCCCCACCTACGTCGGCTACTCCTTCCAAGGCGCCGGCAAATACGGCTTCTACGAACTCTTCAAGAACCTCTACGGCGAGAAACTGTTCCCCAACGCCAATAAGACGGTCGTCTACCTCGGCGCGTCGGCCAGCGCCGAGTTCCTGGCCGATATGGCACTCTGTCCCTTCGAGGCGATCAAGGTGAGGATGCAGACGACGGTGCCGCCGTTTGCGAATACGTTAAGGGAAGGGTGGGGGACGGTGGTGAGGAAGGAGGGGTATGGCGGGTTGTATAAGGGCTTGTATCCGCTCTGGGGACGGCAGATCCCGTATACGATGGTCAAGTTCGCTACATTTGAGACTACGGTCAATCGCATCTATGGCGCGCTGGGAAAGCCGAAGGAGAGCTACAATGCGCTGCAGCAGACTGGTGTGTCTTTCCTCGCTGGCTACATCGCGGGTATTGGATGTGCGGTCATCAGCCATCCGGCAGATGTCATGGTCAGCAAGTTGAATGCTGATAGGCAGCGTGAGTACATTGAATTGCCTTGAGTTACGGCAAAAACAGGAATCAGCATGGCGCTGACGAAGGAAACAGCTGGCGAGAGCGGCGGCAAAGCCATGTCGAGAATCTACGGCAACATCGGCTTCAGGGGGCTCTGGAATGGTCTCCCAGTCCGTATCGTGATGATTGGTACTCTCACCGCGTTCCAATGGTTGATATACGACAGCTTTAAGGTAAGTGGGGAGTTTTGCATGTCTGGGTCTCAACAGCTGATGAGGTATCAGGTATCGCTGGGTCTGCCGACGACGGGAGGCCATTGAGAAAGGTAATTATTTTCCCTTCTGTCATGTTCGGTATCAACGAACAGATTTCACGAGATATGAGGAGTACAAATTCTGCTAAATGGTACACAATAGCTTGGTGAGCCTGCTTTAGGCTCTGATATCTATGGAATGCAGGCGTAAAGACGCTCGATCGCGAGTGGAGCTCGAATATTTACATCGGAGTTCCTTATAGAACAAGGTTTTTTCACTCCGTCGGTCCTCTGAAACCAGCTGCAGATCTTGAGCGTCATACCCTCATATCTCGTAAAATCATAATGCTTCACTCTTCGCCCTCTTCGCGTCCCCACCCATCTCCATCTCCTCGTCCTCATCCTCATCATTGTCCTCTTCGATCACTTTCCTCTTTCCCCTATCCCTTCTCGCTGACGACCCAGTATCTTCTGCACCAGCTCCCCACTTCTCCATCCCTCTCAGCAACCGTTCATAATCGCCAGCTTGCTCTCCCACAGCCTGCTCAACCTTGTCAATCCTTTCGGTCCTGTCCAATTGAATAAGAACATCTTTGTTCTTCTTATAGATACGCTGCTTCACCAACAGCCGCCAGTAATAATAAGCTTTGTCGTCCGCATTGCTTGAGTTGCCTCGACGTGTGAGGCGCGCTGTGCCAGACTGACGGGTACGTATATCAATCTTAGAAAGTAGGTGAATTTCGACCAGGCGGGCGAATTGGCGTGGTGCGATTTTGTTCTGTGTTCGAAGTTTGTGCAGTAAGGAGGTATTGAGGAGTTTGGCGGTCGGAACCCGCACACCGATGCGCTTTTGTGAGAGCTTGGGATCAATGTCTGCCTTGAGCGCGATCTTGGCAATGGTGCCATTGTCCAATAGTCGTTTGTAATCACAGTAATCTCGTAGATCGTCAAAGGCTTCGTTAGGATCTTCGACAGTGATCTCGGTGATATTCGGATCAGGCAAGAATGTTTTGACCATGGCGTTGTAGAGGTGGGTGCCGTGGCCGTGGGAGTGGTGAGATGGGAGGATGAGAAATTGCGAAATACGAGCGCGGGCTGGGAGCGAGGATGGTGCGATTGGTGTTGACGGAGGAAGTGTGAAGTCATGCATGGATGGTTTCGAAGAGGTGGTGGAAACGTAGGTCAAGAAGCGATAGGAGGTTGAGTAACCGACGATTGAGTAGGACGAAGCATTCGGCACTAGCGATTCTGAAAGCTTTTCGTAGCTGGAACGAGATCAGTAGGTCTCGACAGCACAGAGAAGGAAGGGCCTACACGAAGTAGACACGCCATCGAGCCAGAGTCCAATCCTGGTCGTCTAATTGTAACGGCGTGCCTCCTTCAATGAAGAGGGAAACCAGGATCTGAATCCGCTCGATGATCTTTTGAATTGCTGGGTCCGTCAAAAAACCACTCCATATCTCGAAGTTTCGCCCTTTGCTTGTGTAGCTCTCGAGTAATGCGCCAGGAGGTCTCCAATCTTTTGCGGTAGTGTCGTTCTGAATGTATGCATTGAAAGCGCCGACCTTCTCAAATGAGACTATGGTCCGCTATCAGTCATCTTTCGAGTAGACACTAGTTTAGACACCTTTGCTCCTCACTTTCGGGCATCCACTCTTTCAATGTCTCTCCGATATCTGTTGCCGTTGTGTCTCCCACTGTCTTGAACTTCTTGTCATAGAGAATCTCAACATTAGGACGCAGACAATGCGCAGAGAACCGGATGTTGACTTTCAAGCCTTGATAGCCAAAGACCTGTTCCTTTTCGTCAAAGATAGAGTATGTGAATTGAGGGTGAAAGCTGGCGATGGTTTTGGGCGCAGTTGATCCAGCTTGGACAATGGAGATTTCGAGAGCTTCGTTCGCATGCGAAGACCCTGCACGTCATCAGCCATTGATCACGTAGAAACGATGAGCTGAAATATACACGCCTCCTGATCATCCATCTTGTGTAACCCAGTTGTGTATGTTGTAGAGTCAATGTGGAGTGTTCTCTAATGTACTCTACCTGCGGGCGCGTTCCGCTTCTCGAACATCAGGATACAACAAGCTAACCTGAAACACTCTAGCTTACGTTGAATAGGTAGCGACGACGAACTTCAGTATTCTCCAGCTACAGCGTCTGTGCACCCCCGCTAGATGGATCGCTGATCGGGTTATCTATACCGAAGAAGCCGACTCCTCTTGCTGATACGACAGCCACGATGTTTCAGGCGATATTGCCTTGATAGACCTATATAGAATACAACTGGTCAACCAGCGCTCATTTTCAAGATGTTTGACGGCCTCTTCATGTTGCTCACTTTGAGCACCATCATGGCCATTGCGTACGTCGCTCTCTTTATGGGAATTGGATCTTGCTAACAGTTCGTGCAGGTCTTTCCTTGCTGGTTCCCTACCACTTTCTTTCAACTCTTCTCAGTCACGGCTGCGATTGATATCCACAATTGGAATGGGAGTACTTGTTGGCACAGCTTTGATTGTGATTATACCCGAGGGTGTGGAAACTTTGTACAGTGCCAGTGACTATAACGGAGAACCGCAATCCCGCAGGAGCGTAATACCCCACGCGCCTATGGTACAAAGAAATCTCGGAGGTGGCCAGGGGATGATGACTTTGCTCCAACGTTCGGAAATCCCCACGCTTGGAGAAGTTGTGACTCTTAGGCGCGGTGAACCCTCTGCAGCAAACCCGTTCAATGTCCTGCCTGGGCCGGTCATCCCGGAAGGTACAACCATGGAAGGGATGAGCCCCGATTCCCCTCTCAAAACACCCCCTGTCACGCCAACAGGGCCCGGCGAAGTTGGCATCCTCGGCAAGGACAAGACCACCAAGACTACCACTACTACGACCCAAACCTTAGAGCACCAACATCCCGCGCGGAGTCCTCATGCATGGATAGGCATATCGCTGATCTTTGGGTTCATTTTGATGTACTTACTCGACACTTTGCCATTTCTCGCACCGTCAGCGCCTGCACGTCCCCAAAGCAACATCTACTCCCTATCGGAGCTCTCTTCTTCTCCGCCATCCACGCCCGTGTCTCCTCAACGATCGCTTTCTACAACTCTTGGCCTTTGCATACACGCAGCAGCAGATGGGATTGCGCTTGGCGCCTCGTCTACTTCATCCTCCACAACCTCATTATCACTCATCATCTTCGTCGCTATCATGGTCCACAAGGCTCCAGCTGCATTCGGACTTACATCTGTATTATTGAAACAAGGCTTGGGCAAGCGGGGCGCCCGAGCCCACCTGGTGATCTTTAGTCTGGCTGCCCCTATGGGAGCGGTGGGCACATGGCTGATTGTAAGAGCTCTTGGCGGAGGTGGAAGCACCGAACCTGCAGTTATGAAGTGGTGGACGGGCGTGTTATTGTTATTCTCTGGGGGAACATTTTTGTGAGTTTCCTTGCTCCTGTCGCAAGCATGCCGTAGGACCTCGCTTCCCTTCCAAATGCGATGCTAACTAGAGCATTTGTAGGTATGTTGCGATGCACACAATGCAGGAGGAAGATGGTCAGAATGTAGGACAAGAAGAAAGCCCAAGCAACGGCTATCTAGAAGCGGGTAGTGGGCGACAATCCCGTCGACCAAAGGAGACGAAAAGTGTCAAGCTGGTCTTGGCTGCGGTAGGGGGCATGCTGCTACCGCTTCTGACACAGATAGGCCATGCGCATTGATATTTACTTGTAACATATTTGTCTAAATAGTATGGCGGCCAATCTAGAATAATGCTGTCATAGTTGAGGGACCCTCTGTCTCTTCAGCATGGCTTTACCTTACCTCGGAGCCGAGAAGGCCACTTGATATTAACATTTGTATCAGAATGAGCCTCTCACACTCATCGCTCGGTTGGTCCGTCCTACTCGAGTATGGGTTTCAAGGACCGGTCTAGACCGTTGAAAAACATCGGCTGGAAAGATGATTGCACAGCCTCACTTTCTACGCCACTGATCCTACGCCACAGTGTAAGAACTCTAAATCCTGCGGGATGACGGTACGGTCTTGTCGCGTCTCTGCCAATATTTTCCCCAATGGTGGAGTCGCATGACCGAATGCTCTGACGATCGAAGTCTGGACTTCTGTTGGAAGCGTAGAATGCCATTGTTCCCGCAATGCATTTGATCATAAGAAGCATCATGGGATGTACCGGGAACTGGCTTGGTACCAAACCTAATCAGGTTTCATCCAATTGAGCTGGCGTCCAAATCAAGGCAGCAAGACCCCAATTTCGCTCCATAATTACGTAGGCGTTCCCAAAGCTTTATTTACTTCATCGTCCGCACCTTGTGGTAATTATCCATCCTCTGATCCATCGAACGTACCATCAGTGTACTCTCACCTCTCACTTCCCCCTGTCAAGATGTCTAAGCTTGCCTTGGGTACGAGGACTGCATCCACGTTCATCCGCGCACTTCAGTTCGCCATCTCCGCACTGATTCTGGGCATCTTCTCATATTACCTTGCCAGTCAGTTCCGAAAGTGTCGATTTCAGTGGCGTGTACTGACCCCTTCACAGAGCTCACCCGTCGCTCAGGCCATGGCTCCATCCCGAAATGGCAGCAAGCTGTTGAGGGCATGTCCGGCGCTGCCGTTATCTACACTGGTTTCGCCGTGATCCTCACATTCTTTCTGGGAGGTATCACGATCTTCGCCTTTATGGGGGTCCTCCTCGACATCCTCTTCTGCGCAGCCTTCATCGCCATTGCCGTATTGGCTCGAGGAGGTGCTCACAGTTGTGGTGGTGTCAATGACTCGCCTATCGGACCTGGAAACCATCTCTCCTGTCAGTTGCAGAGGGTTACATTTATCACTGCAATCATAGCAGCGTAAGCAACAGCCCGGAAAGTCCAAGGCTGAGTACCCTAACATTGAATTCAGTGTCCTCTTCCTTATCTCGGCAGTTCTCCAAGTTCTGCTCAGTCGTGCACACAAAAGAGAGAAACGTTATGGCCCAAGCCCTTCAAATAACTACACATCCGGTTCCGGGAAGCGAAAGCCATGGCAGAAGAAGAATAAGAACACCGGAATGCACGATGCTGAGCTTGGTGCCGTTGGTGCCGGCGCTCTGGTTGAGGAGAAACACCATCATCACAACAACCGTAACAGCATGCACCCATCAGATGACACTGCTGTGGCCTCTAACGCGCCAGTGGCAGATGGATACGGTGGACCAGCCAACAAGTACGCCGAGCCTACGGTGCCTACTGTACATGACCATGATCCTTATGCGCGATCAAATAACGGCAACACCGGTTATGGATCAACTACGAATTACGAGCCACAAACTACTGGCGTTACGGGCTCGACCCGCGGACACGTACCAGAAATGTCACCCGGCCATTTGGGTAGTGGTGCCAAGCCAAACGTCGTCCATGAGCCAGACCCATACGCTGAGGTCCACCACGGAGGTTATGTGCACAGCCATCCTGAGTCACAGATGTATTCGAGGAACGTATAGGTTGCATCATGAGGCTAGGATTTGACCAATGTCAAATATACTATGGTCATTCCTGCCTCGGTGCGTTTGAGGTGGACGGTTACGTTGCAAATGATACCTGAATTTTCAATGCTGTTAGCGATGGTTTAAAAAGCGTGTACATAGGGTCAAATCAGAGCACATCTGAGACGTGGGATGCGGTAGCTTCTCCTGCTCTACTCCGACCTACCGGTCACTAATCGAATAATTATTTAATTGAAAGTCGCTGTTCATGAAACTCATGGCTTCCTGGTGTGGCCGTTTAAATGTGACTTACTAGCCATGTTAGAAGTATTGTTGAATCGATGAGAGCAATAAGCCGCGAGTCTATCGAAACGCTTGCCTTTCCACCCAGTCGAACAATTAAACGAACGCCAAACCATCCCCCCGTGCCCCCTTCAGCAATCAACAACAGCGTACTCAACGTCCGGTCCATATTCCGGCATCACAGCACAATATTCTCATTCCGCAAACTTATCCCAATTCTATCATGCTCAAGCGATAGCCTGTTCAACACATGTCCGTTCGAAAGCAGCGGCTCTCCACATCCAAATAGCTTGGTCGCTATCACTCTACTTCCCAAGATTGAAACGGTGTTTGTGCTAGGGGTTGGGGTTGTGGTGTCTTTAGTTGCTGTTGTTCTCGTCTGGATGTGCTTGCGTTTACCGCTGAAGTGCCTTGCATACTTTCTTCACATTCCTGACCTTTCATCACCTTGCGTCAAAACTCGAGATTGATTGTCATCAAATCAACTTAATTATCCAGCTCACACAACTTCATCCCCTACCTCATTTGTTAACGATCTATGCAGGACATGGTTCGCAAATATTGATCATGTCATCTCACGAAAACTGAGCCCCCAACTTCTAGGTCTACAACTTCTGGCAGTTTCATGAACATTGAACCCATCCAACTATTCAGCCCACGATGCCATGGGTTCCGGGAAAGCACGCTTGGAATCTGGAGTACAAGGAGTACCGCGAATTGAAGGTTGCCGACCTGAAAGAGCGCCTCGCCCGTCGCGGCCTATCTCACCATGGGAAGAAATTAGCGTTGGCCTCGCGTCTGACGGAGAATGACGAGGCCCAGTGAGTCTGCTCTATGATACCGATTCTAGGAGTAGTAGATCAGCTAACCATGTACACAGCCCATTTCCGTTTTTGAAACTACCAGCCGAGGTCCGTAACAAGATATATGAGCTCACTGCTACGACCTACCATTCCGGCCGCTTGGGTAATTACATCAAAGCACCCAGTAAATGGTACAAATCAAGATACCGCTCAGGTCAAGAAACAATCGTGCAGCCTGGCTTAGTTTGTTGCTCAAAGCAGACACGTTCGGAAGGTCTCCTCATTTTCTTCCATAACCATCATTTCGTATTCAAACCTCAACGTTGGGGACCTCAGCCTTGCAGGCCATTGCTGGATGGACTTCTGCCGTGGCTAGACAGGATTGGCGCCGTGGGACGTACGCATATCCGACACATGGAGTTGGTAGGCGACCTTAGGCCGCCTGACGTGCCAGCAATGGACCGACTTCATGCGAGATTGTCCGATGAAGCTACGGTGCTTTATCAGTCACAGGCCGCATCAGGATGGCTCTGGGATCTGCCGACGACACTGCGTGTTGTGCATACATTTCAATTGCAGAACCCAGGGAAAGTTCCCGTCTACGAGATTCAGCAAATTACAAATCGTCAACAGATTGACTCAATTCACTTATGCCACGAGGAGATCGTGTATTCGCTGGAATTTCTTCCTGGGCTGTTATGGTTTGGGCGAAAGCTTGAGGTCTGTGCTAGCGACAACCAACGAAGAGCAGGCTGGAATGCAAATTGCTGAATGAAGCCCTCGAGGCAGGACATGATATTAGGGGACAACAAAGGAAGTTTCTCAGAAGCCGTAGGAAGCATCGAGGTCATTACTCTTGTTCCAAAACACCAATGCCAATGCAAGCCTTGCGATTGGATCAACCTAACATTCAGCGAGACAGGTTCACTGGGTGTCAATTCCCGCTTAACACCAGCAGTCCCATCATCGAGCAAGTCAACATATGCATATTATGACTCAAAGCTCTCTGCCAGAGACATGTGACACCACGCCTAAGTTCTAGTGTTGCCACCATTAGCAGGCTAGCCACAGCCGAAGTCAAAGCGAATGAAATGAAGCCACCGACTATACTGAAATCATCGAAGTTGGTCTAAACGCTACACTTTCATCTATCAAATATTCAGCAAAAGAACTGCATATACCAATCCCTCCGATCGATGGTCGATCTCAGTATCTAAAAGCAACTCAGTTTCCAGCGTTCTCAATTTATCATCCTACATCGCTCCCAACAGCTATTATATCAATCTTCCCACTCCACCTCTTTGTTGAACACGGATTATAACCTATACAACTCATCCCGTAAACTTCCATGCCAAATCCATGTCTCCACCCCACACCTTCCTCATCTCCATTCCAAAAACCCTCCATAATCCACAGCAACAAATAATACCAACAATACATCTTCACCCCGCGCAACACCAACCCTCCACCTCTACCCCTTTAGAATACCACCCTTCGCGAACCTCAACCTCAAATGCAAAATGCAAAATGAACAATAAATTTCAAAAGCAGTACCCCACAATCTGCTCGCAAGCCCGATCAAAGCTCGAAAACCGCATTTGCCCGTTCCATTGTTCAATAAACCTATGCCATTCTTTCGGTTCACAATCTAATCATCAATTCCTTCATCAAATGCTCTGTACTTATCAAGAATCCTATCGCCAAGCCAACCCCCCCAACCCTCTATCCCCGTACTCAACAAACGTACATCCACTCATCCACTCAATCAAACCTCTCATCCCATCCCCTCTTCTATAACTAAGAAAATCAAACCGGAACCGTAATTCCCCCTCCCCCGCTCCCCCCAACACCCTCCATATCCTCCCACGATCTACGACATCTACAGGGCGGCGCTGTGATCGTGTTAGTTTGTTGAGAGGGAGGATATTCGAAGGAGGAGTGGAATGGAAGCATGGGGTTTGAAGGGTAGTAGATGATGATGTATGGGGTGTTTCTTTATGTATGTATATGTATATAAGTAACATCCTGTAATGATAACCTATCCAATGAGTCATCGAGATTTAATAGCCAGTACGTGCGAGAAAACAAATAGCGATACTCAAAATGAGCCACCCCCATTTATTCATTCGCAGCTCCTTTAAAAGACCGGGGTATCGATTCATTTTGGCTTGTGCTTGTTTGGTAACCTGTTGATTTGCTGGAGATGGCATGTGATGCAATGGAGTGTTCGATGTCTCCCTTATTGTTTGAAGTATATGCATCAATAACCGTACGGTTGATAAAAGTAAGGTATGATTTTCAATGAAACGAAACGAAATGCAATGCAAGTTGTATGTATGTAACCGAGAGAGAGCGCTAGATAAATACGTCTCCTTTCTGGGGATCTTCGTCTTTCAATCCAGTCTTTGGCGGCTAGATATCTCGATATATGACGGATGCTGCTCTCGATATTGCTGGGCTTGAGAGATCGATTCAACCGGCGCGTTCCATGCATGACTTGTTGAGATAGATAGTAACGATTCCAAGTCGTTGAATGAACCCTCAGCACCACTTTTGAATAATCGAACCTACAACAAAGCCTCACAAAACCCCCTAACTCCACCAGAACCCATACACCGACGAAGAATGAAGTTGGAGACACCCTACCGCGCAATCCGATACTTCCCCCTCCTCTGCTCCTCCATCAAGCTCTCCTCCTGACTCGGCAACGGACCCCTCCTCCTAACGCCCCCACTCTCCCCTCCACCAAGACCCGGCAACCCCCCAGGGAGAGGTGGTGGAGGCGGAGGCAGCCCCAATCCAGGCTGGAAATGCGGCGGCAGAAGCCCCGGTGGCAGTTTCGAGATGTCGAAATTGGGAGGCGGTGGCGGTAGTTGACCGGGCGCTCCTCCGAACTGTGATGGTGGAGGGGGAGGCGGTAAGGCACCACTTGCGATCATGGCTTTGATTTTTTCGAGATCCATGCCTGGGGCGCCGTTTAGAGGGGGCAGGGGTGGGAAGTTGGGAGGGGGAGGAGGCATGATGGGGAACCGTCTTGGCGGAGCACCACCGTCGGCCGCGCCGTTATTCGGCACCGTCAAGCCTGGGATTCCGGGCAGGACGGGCTGTTTGACGGGCATCTGTTGATCCTGGAGCCCCTCGGCCTCGTCCTCCAATTCTTGCTCTTCGTCTCGAGCCATCGTCCTCCGTCCGTCGCGCTTGTCCCAGGTACCGTACGCCGCTGCTGCTGCTTCGCCCACATGGTATCTGTCGTTGAAGCATTCGGTTTCGCCGGGTCGGGCGCGGGTCCAGAACCGCGTGACGCGGTCGTTGGAGCCGGAGGCGAGGATGTGGCCGAGCGGGTGCCAGTCGATGGACCAGACGGCGTATTCGTGTGCGTGTTGAATTTTGTGGGCGGGATGGATTGTCTGGGCTGGGGCGCTGGCGGGGTCGGCGCTGTCGTAGGGTGGGACTGATGTTGCTTGGCCGGGTGGTGTGTTGGGCTCGTCGAGCAGGTAGTGGAGGATACTGCCGTCCGCGCCGCCGGTAGATAGGAGGGAGGAATAGAAGGGATGCCATGTCAGGGTCGATACGTCCTTTTCGTTGCCTCGGAGAAGACATATGTCGCGCATCATTCGTAGATCGAATATTCGAGCCGTCTGGTCCCGTGCGGACGTCGCAAGCAGCTGGCCTTTGTTTGGTTCGAATTTCGTCCGCGAGATCGTACTTTTGTGTCCATGGAGCGTGGTCAAGCATCGCCCTGTGCGAGGATCCCATAGCTTGACTAGGTGATCCTTCGACCCTGAGACGAGCAGGCCTTTCGTAGGATGCCAGTCCACTGACTTCACATCCCAGCCATGTCCAGTAAGGATTGACTCCTCCATACCTCCACCGAAATCAAAGATTTTCATTGTCATATCATCGCAAGCTGTCACGAATTTACTGTCATTGGGTGAGAAGGCGAGGTCACGCACGGGATCACCATGGGCTTGAATTGCTTTGACATTGTTAAATGTAGGCTGCCAGTATTTCACAACGCCTTCTTGATCTGCTGATATGAGCCAATCTTCATTATGTGACCACGTTGCTGCTCTAACGGCGGAGTCGTGTGCCTGTATCGCATGATTAGCGGGACCCCGGATAGTGTATAGGCTTCCCAACCTGTGAAATTGTTTCAAAATTGAATCCCATCCCATTCCAAAGAGTGAACTCTCCGATACTCGACCCTGTCAATAGTCTGCGGCCTTCGGGCGTCCATCGAACGATATTGATTGGGTGTTTAAGCTTATTAATGGAGGAGTGGAGGAGTTTCGCAGGCACAGCATCGGCGGCGCTTTGAGGCTTTGCTAGAGGCGGCAGCATCTTGTAACAGCGCCGTATCAGCGGAGGGCTAAGCAATCAGTGGATTGTGATTGCAGGACTACATACATCAACTAGATAGCTTGCGCTTGGCCTCTCCATCTCTATGCGTGCTCCTCCTTTGTATTTTGGCTGCCGGTGTCGCATCCATTGTACCATCGAAGACGTGTAGTCGGTGACAGGCCCTAGACGGCGGAGGTGAGTTTGACAGGATTACGCAACGCGACGAGAATGGTAGTCCAAAGCAAAGAGATATCCGAGAATCTCGAGTGATGGGCAATGCCATATGTATGTCTGGATGTTCACTCACTTCTACCATAGGCTCTTCGATGCGGTCCATCGTAGCCACCCCCACCATATCCCCCTGCCTGATAGTCTCTGTCCATCGTCGTCACCTCATGGATGTGGCAACTTCGCGCTCACAGGGAAAGCCTGGTACGACTGAAGCGGTTTGCAAGAGAGAGCTTTTAGAGTTGTCGCTAGTCGCCGGGAGATCAACAAACGGCTGCATAATCTAACACAGTGACACAGGATTCGGAGAACACATCATGTTTTGATATCTTGATATTTTCAATTTCTTACTATTCACTTCTTGTATTATTGAAAGGGTTTATAGATGCCTTGTTTTGGAAAGTTCGCATATTTGGATCAACACGCTTCTTTTAAGCTGTCATATCGACCCCTCAATCTTTTGTTGCAATATGGCAGCAGTCACGACCACATTGAGCTCTCCAGATATAATGTTTCACGTTCCTAGTGCGGCACGTACTAAAGATTCCGTCATGCCTGACACTTCAAATTTGAGCAATGGATATACCATTTCATTCAGTATGAAAGAGTCTACACCCTTGAAACTCTGCCATGTTGCGGCGGTACATTCAAAGAACCGGACTTCGTGCTTGAGCCATGATTCCGCAGAAACGCCCAGCTTTCTAGGCTTCAGAAATCTGATGGTCATTGTATTAAGTGCGTACCTCTCTCACATAGCTGGCTACGTGCTCCCCAAAAGGCCCTGGTACTTGGTTTTGATAGCTATAGTTGTGATGAACCTACGACTCGTAATAGAGAACTTTCAAAAGGTCTGTAAGCTCTTCACCGTCTCTTCTATGCAGGAAGCTAAAGATGAAATCAGTACGGCGTTCTTATCTGCGTTCGCTGTCACGATTACCGTGGCCACGACATTCTCCTCGGCCTCATCCTCTACGCCCTCGTGCCTTGTTGTCTATTTGTGGCCTACATCATCGAGCTTGCCGCTGCCAATCAAGCTAGAGGCGCTATCGGTCGTGCCAAACGCCAGTCGGAAAATCCGCAATACAGCATTCAGCATACCAAATCCTTTAGTTCCACATGGCTCATCATAGCTTGGGCCCATGGCATCAATGCTACGCTATCACTGCTCGTAACAAGCGTTGTAGTGTACCAACACATTTACCACCCGTTGATCGGGACTATTTCGGAAGTTCGTAAGTATTTTCTGATTCTTAAGTCTCCCACCAGTCTTGCTGGCTCCAATCATCCGGACCAATGCCGTCTCCGGCTGTTTTATTTCCAACGCTTGGTCCCTCAATCCGGTATCATTCTAAGAAAACGGAAATCTGACTCTAGCATCATGGTAGATGCTATAATCGTTTGGCTGAAAATCTGTTCTTACGCTTTCACGAATCGGGACTTGCGTATGGCGCTGTTGACGCCGAATGCCACGGCATCAATCCCAGACCTGTATTCTGCTTGCCCGTATCCTAGGAATATCGCTCTTTCTAATCTCTGCTACTTTTGGTGGGCGCCTACATTGGTATACCAGCCCGTGTACCCACGTAGCTCGGAGATCCGCTGGTTCTTCATTTCCAAACGCCTAGCGGAAGCAGCTTCCCTGAGCATCTTCATCTGGCTGGCTAGCGCGCAATATGCAGCGCCTTTGCTGCACAATTCTTTATCACGGATCGCCACCCTCGACGTTCCGTCTATACTGGAGCGATTGATGAAACTCTCGACAATATCACTCATCATTTGGCTCGCAGGCTTCTTCGCCATCTTCCAGTCATTGTTGAATGCGTTGGCGGAGGTAATGAGATTTGGAACAGCCCAAGCGTAGGGGCGTATTGGAGGACGTGGAACAAACCCGTCAACCACTTTATGCGAAGGCACATATACGAGCCACTGCTTGGGAGAGGCTGGAGTACGAATGCGGCAAGCGCATGGGTTTTCGTGCTCAGTGGGTTCCTGCACGAGCTGATGGTGGGTGTCCCAACACACAACATATTGGGTAAATCCTTCGTATGACGTGACAGTAAGTAAGGTTCTAGGCTGATTGGTAAAATTCAGGTGTTGCATTTATTGGCATGATGGTGCAAATACCAATGATCTTTGCCACCATGCCACTGGAGAAGATGCAAGGGGTCAACGGCAAGATCCTTGGCAACTGCATTTTCTGGGTCAGCTTCTGCTTGGTGGGCCAGCCGTTAGCAGCGCTATTGTACTTCTTTGCGTGGCAGGCCAAATATGGTAGTGTCAGCAGGAATCAAAGTCTTTAGTCGTCTCTAGGCCTCACTAGCCTGATGCCATTCGATACGTTTTGAACAACTTCTGCCGAACCATGAGTTTCGTCGAAGCGGACTATTTCGGCTAATCAGAGAAATACTTTGGAGAATCCTCTAGGGAAATGGGCCAACGTACGGAGGTCCTTAGCCAATGCTAGATTTTGCTAACAAATTGGCAGTCGGATTCGGAAACTAGCGACAGCCCGAGCATCGATGACAGGGTAAAAGAGCGTGTCTTGACCTCCACACTTTCTAAGAGGTTATTGAGTTGTTGAAGGACGAACTACATCAGCGATATTGCTTCATGGATATTTCGGATCCTCTTAAGCGCTTCTTTCGTCGCTCCTTGAACGGACCTACCCTACGTGACACTCTAAACATAAGGCCCACCATGCAGGCTACGCTGGCGGCAAGAGACACCAGATTCATCTTGAGACCACTATCTGGTCTTCGATGGCCTGGCAATGAGCTGTCGGCAGAAGCTACTTCTACTTCACGAAAACGACCGCAAAGGTCCATTGGTTGACGTTATCGCTGTAGTTCCATGTGTTTAATACCTGCCTGGGGGTACCTTCGCTATTCGAGATAAATAGCCCTCACGTCCTACGACCGAGGTGCGGAGCATCTCAAAGCCAAGTCGCAAATGAGATCCTATCTATCAGCATGCAAGTCTACGGAGATAATCTCAATGCAATGGGGTGATATATAGCCTGCAATTCAAACGGAGACAGGATGGATAGGAGATGAAGAACGATGAAAGATTGCCGAGAAATGATAACCGGCGTCAGGAGCCATAGGTCACGTGATTGTATATGAAACCTCGAATCCGCGCTCTTATGACGACTAACACCACTATTACAGGGACTTCCAGTGACTACTAGGATGACATATATCAGCTATGAATACATCGCGTTGAAGTGATCAACAAATCATGTGGGATGTTATGACTGTGTACAGTTCCCGGATGGGCCCAAATGGGGCCGGAATGGGGAACATCCAGCCGTGTTTACCACCTTTTTACCTAAGTACCTCAGCTTCAGCGGCTGAGGAGTTTGCTTATGACTTCGCCTGATCGTCAACTTAGATCCTCAAGCAGGGGGGCAGCTAGGATTCTGCATATTGATTAGGATAGCCCGTGAGCCACAGATACCGGCACTGTTAAATGGTCCTTCCTTCTCTGGCTGGAAAACGGTATGCAAAGACATAAGATGTCAACGTCCAACTAAAAAGCAGAGATCTTCATGATATTCGATGAATTAGGCGAAGGTCTATAATTAGTAGTAGGGTCTCCCGGGCTAATGACATGATGATGACGTCTGCATTGCGCTTATCGAGCGAATCAATCACAATACATGAAGACCATTCTCACATTCTTCCCACCAACCTTGCTAGCTCCTGTCAATATCACCCCAAAAATTACAATTGGGAGTCCTCTCCTACGTAAACAACCAAGACGATCATGGTGACCAAGACTCCTGGCGGCCAAGCCCCAAGCGACAAGTTCAAGAAGCAGGAAGCTGAAAGTACGTCTTCTCACCTCCCAAGCGCACCATTCGATCGCCCTATGAAATCTAATCGGCTTACAAATATGACATAGAGCATGGAGAAGGTGCAGCCAATGCTCCTGGCCATACTGAGGGCAAAGCTCCTGGTGAAGTATGCAATTCTTCTATTTCGTTCATCACTTACACGACTGGAAATATTATGAATATCTCTTCGAAAGTAGTATCGGACTACTGCATATATCTCTTTCTTTTTGCTGTGAAGTATTATACTGAATACTGTACAGGCACCGGTCGCTTCAGACTCTGGTATCTCATCAGTCGGTATCGAGCTAGGCACGAATCAGCCTGGCGAGAAGGGAGATGTGGGCGCGCCAGTCATGAGCATCATCCCGGAGAATGCAAAGGAGACGAGGGGAGTTGAAGGGTCAAAGTAATAGGTTTCATTGCGAAATACGACTTATGAATTCCGAAGACTCGTAACACGCTGCAGCATGAGGTTCAATATCATATTGGAAGGCAGCTTGTGATGGTGCCCATGTGAATGCCCTGGCTTTTTCAACTGGGCGCTTTGCCACAAGGACCTAGCTACTTATTGCATCACAGTAGGAGATTGTGAGACCACCCGATCAATGACCAGCTTTTCATGACCGAAATATCGCAGTGCGGACAGTCAACTTGTGGCACCAAAGTGTCGGTATACAAGATACCAGTAATCCGGAATCCCAGATTACTAAAGTCCTAATCAAGTGAATGATGATATTCAGCAGATACCGTCAATTTCACCGTTTTCGACCTCCATCCCAACATGTCGCGGACGTCAAATATACAACAGTACTGGATATTGCGTACGCGTTGCTCGGAGATTCATCCCACATAACACCTTCTGCGCCTCAATTTCCATTATCTGGATGCCTCTTCGCAATTATCGTCGCTTAAGCTGGCGCTGCCTCGGTCGTCTATGGACATGCTAAGTATGCGTTTCACCTAGCCGCAGACACCATACTACCCGCAATCGCTGCACTCCTCAACATCATCCCGATCGACATCGACGTATGATCTCTCTAAACTTCGAGATGAGAGCAATCCCCAACGTATACCTCAGCGCACAATTCCTCCTCCTACCCTCCCAAACTGCGAAAGCAGCGACCCTTCCGAGCCCACACCCACTGATCTTCCCCAACACCCACCATCGCAACAGTACCTCCCTCTCCGACATCTCACACATACACCACCAACCCCTCTCCCTCCCCACTACCCCCTATACACACAACCACTCCCACTCCTCCTCCCTCCCCTCAAAGTAAGTCCCATCCCCCACCTCGCCCCCCAAAAACCTACACATCCCTAAACACCCACCCTAGCGCACCCCTCCCCCCCAACCCATGGGAATACCTAGTCCCCTTACCCCGGCAACCCGGGCAACACCCTGAAATTCCACCACTACGGCCCCAAACCTCTCCTCGCCACCCTCGTGTTCGGCGCCTTACAAGACGCCGTCGCGGACTGGAAGGAGCATGTAGATGATGTCTGTCGATGACGAGATGGACGTTGAGGAGCGGGCAGTACGAGTCTGGAGATGTGGTCATCTTGTTGCATCCCGAACCTGGTATGTTGATCCCTTTGGTGTCTATGTGCACATTCAGCTACCTTGGGGTTTTTGGGCTGTGGAGGCTTTCATGCTTGATTGGCTTTTGAGAGGGAGGGTTTGACTAGGATTTTTTTTTGTTTTGTTCGGGGTGTAGGGATGATGTATTGGCATGATTGGGGCGTGGCTCTCATTGGCCTGTTGCATTTTACGGGGACGTATATTGTCCAGACGTGGTGTAATGCTGAGATGTATTTCGGTATTTTGGAGGAGGGGGTTGGGTTTATTGGGACGGGCGCGCTTTCGGAGTGGTGATGTGATGGTCGTTTTTTGTGGGTGGGTTTGTGTTTGGTGGAGGGATTTTTTTGGACATGGAAATGCGCATCTTGTGGGTTGTGTTGGGATTGGTGCGATTTGGGAGCGAACTGGAAGGACTTGGATGATTACTTTATATGTGATAGCTAAGGAGCGTAGGAGAGTGGATTGGCCATTTTGGGGTCTTGTACTTCACTTTGGAATATTCGATTGAATCGAAACGGAAGAGATACGCAAATCCCCCACACCCTCTCCCTATCCAATATCTCTTCGATCAAAGTCTTGCTTGCATGTACGCTTCCCTTTATGACTCCCTTCAGCTATAACATCACCTGTAAGAGATTCGACACTGCGCAGATCTTAGAGAGAGATCCATTAATGGTCATCAGCATGTTGATCACGTAGTAGATCCTGTCCTAGGAATCGCATCAGCATCTTCACTAGTATGTTGAGAATGGCAAAGAACTGCTTATGGAAGATAGACGCGTCTATTTTCGGTTTTGGTGGATTTGATTCGCTTTAGAAACATAATTTGATGTGGATGGTAGGATTGTAGATTGAAACGTTTAAAATACAGTGACTGGTGAGCTCGTAGCGAATGCGGATGAAGTGAGAGGATTTGGCTGGTAATTATATTTTTGAACCGTATCAAGGTCTGTTCTGCGAACTCGGCACACCGTTCCTTTTGAACCAGCAGTCAAATCGGAGCATTCTATGGATATCAGAACCCGTCCAGCTGATCACTTCTTCAGGGAGACTGCTCAGAGAATCATCACTCATAAATCAACATTCCTTGCAATCTGTCCCTCAGACGAGCTAGCCACGGCACAGAATCAGGTTCGTAAACGCACCTGATAGGTTAAGATTTATTGTATGCTATATAGACCCATTCACAAGATATTGGTAACACTAGGCATGATCGCACTTAATGCCATCTCAAAACCAAACCGTCAACTCTGACATAGCAGTCATCGCCTAGCGTGACATCATGCCACCCATACTTGTGGATATCCTCCATCCTACATCCCTCCCTGGTATTTTCCGCCTGCACATTAGCGAGGAAGCCCCAGGACCGCCCACAGACAAGACCAAACCTCATCATCCCAAGGTAGGCAGGAGGTGGCTGACAGACGAACATTCGCATCCAGGAGGCATTGTGCTGAACATTCTTTAGATCCGTCATACGTATCTTTCTGCAGCCCCTCCAGATAAGCTGTTGTAAGTCGTTGTGTTCCCATCTCGTCTCCAGCGTGCGCATGAAAGGATTCCATTCGATGGGGCTGGTGGTGCTATTGTTTGGTATGGCCTTGAGGAAAAGCTTTTCTTGGAGAGCGCCGGATTCCTTGACGACGTTACGAAAGCTGGTGTTGACTCGTTGGATTACGAGGACCTGGAGCGTAGGTACATATAGTAAAGTCATCTCCAACAACTCGGGGATAGCAAAAAAGTGCGTGGCTGCAGACATATCTTGCAGGTAGAACGATCTGGAAAGTATGATGAGTCAGTAGAAGCTGTAGCTATCGGATGTGAAGATATCTTACTGCACGACTTCTTGATCGGAATTGTCAAACACCAGTTGCTTGATTTGAGGGAATCGGTATTGATTACTCCGTATGGTCGTGTTGTCTTATATGAGAGCAGACAGTTCGTAGTTGTATCTGGTGCAGCCCTCAACAAAAGATGACGAAGAAAAGGTAGTAAAGAAGTTGCTTGAAAAATTCCAAGTGTAGTTGATATCGATGATGTATATTTATAGCGAGAGAGGGTTCTTAAGTATCGGAGCATGTCACCAGGGACATTTGACACTGTAGCACAACAGAGAGCGAATCCGGAGAATGCATAGTTGACACTGTCGTGTAACATCAGATCTCGAGTAGCAAGCACCTAGGAGCTTTACTTACCACAGCAAAACGGCACCCGTCAACCAGTGACTCACACCGCCAACCTCTTGACACAGCTTGCTCTTTGCATTCACAGCCCCAGAAAGCATGGGTGGGTGTTAACAACGGCAAACTCCTTCTCCTCCGGAACTCTAGATGCGTCTATCCATGCCTCCAACATGAATGTACCCACACAGCAGCGTCAGGTAAATCTCCGAGCCCACGATGTCTGCTGACACTTATTTTGATCAGTGTTGGAAGTCAGGAGCACAGTTGAGAACTTGGTTGTGTTGTCCAATCCCCAAAGAAGTATGGGGTATCAAAGACTGGTTGCACTTCCTTTGTCCACCCTGTACAACATCCCTCAGGTGTTTTCGGGTCATGAACTCAAAGAGACGGTCTCATTGACCCCACCCCGTAAGGTTTCCACTTGGGAATGCGCCAGTTTTGATTCTCCTGATTTTACTGAGTCCTATGGTGTTAGATATTGGGCCTCTTTGTCGCCCTTGGTACTCGGATACGTTGCTTGGCTTTTTCAGTTGGATTCTTGGTTCGACTTTTGC
>JAABUX010001382.1_pt1 | contig 37000 bp, 33 predicted proteins | sample 5561851 | NCBI WGS metagenome assembly JAABUX01 (sample SAMN10711883, study PRJNA513361) | rock metagenome | isolation source: Antarctica rocks | place: Antarctica: Victoria Land, Richard Nunatak red sandstone | collected 2016-01-03 | reverse complement strand
AAACACCCCCACAGCCGTTGCGGGGACCTTCCATGTGCTCGTAGCAAGTCCGGCTGCATCTCGGGAATCTCCAAACTGACTGACCGTGGGGCAGCGTAGTCTCGACCCGCTCCACGCTCGAGTTGAACGGGTCGGCTATCTTCGGTATCGATCCCGGGTTAAACGGTAGTGATTGGGGCGATGGGGCTCGCTCGCGGCACTCGGGCCTCTTCCTATGCCGGCAGCGAACAACCGTAAACCGCCCAAACACCCCACAGCCGTTGCGGGGACCTTCCATGTGCTCGTAGCAAGTCCGGCTGCATCTCGGGAATCTCCAAACTGACTGACCGTGGGGCAGCGTAGTCTCGACCCGCTCCACGCTCGAGTTGAACGGGTCGGCTATCTTCGGTATCGATCCCGGGTTAAACGGTAGTGATTGGGGCGATGGGGCTCGCTTTGAACGCACACGGAGCATGATGCTGCTGATGATTCCTACTTTCCGGTAGGAGATCGGTTGTCTGGTTTCCGGTCGAACCTTGCCCGATCCGAGTCTGTCGATTCGTTGCGTTCCTGGCCCGCTGGATTCCCGCTCCAGCGCTCGTTGGCGTCCTTGAATTGTGCGACCGAGGTTCGCGAGAGCCACGAGTGCTCATCGTGCTGCTTCCACTTGCAGGCTTGGGTGTGGGTTGCCTGTATAAGTACCTGGGTAGCGCCGTAGAAGCGGGCAGCAGACTGATTCTGGAAGAAACTTCTTACAGCAATTGGCTAGTTCGCACTCATCTGCATCTGGTGCGTCTTGTAGTCATTCTCGACGCTTGTGCGCCGGACTACCGTCAAACCATCGCTCCCGAGGAGGAACGTGGTTCCGGTCTCGTTGTTTACGACGCGGTGCTTGACCGATTTGACCGTGGTCAGCAGTGTTGGGTAGGAGGGGGTCGAGATGTCAACCACCTGGTAATCCCGGGGCACGGCACGGACGTAGTTGTACGGTTCATTGACTGCCAGAAAGCCCGTCTCTCCGAGCGGTTCTGTTTGTCCCGGATCCAGTAGCGCTGAAACCATACGAATGGAGGGACTCTTCGGTTTCGCGAGATCGAGAACCGCTACACCCTTCCCGTCACGAAAGCGTATCAGCTCCGCACGGTCGTCAAGGAAGCGAACGAAGTCAAATGGGCCACTCACCGTCAGCGGCGTGGTCGTAACGGTCTTGATTCGGCTGGGGTCTGTAACGTCGAAAACGGCAAGACGGGTGCCTTGCTGCTGTTCGACATAGAGGTAGGTGCTGCCGGCGTCATCGGCGTGAAGGAAGAAGCTATTGCCTCCCAGTTGAGCCGCCTCGGGCAGATTGCGGGGCTCCATCACCACAATCTCCCCGGATTTCGAACGAAGCTGTGCATGGCTCGCGAGGGGAGCAGTGAGAGCGGTGAGGCCGAAGACCGTTGTAGCGAGCGACCTTGCAATTGGTTTGTTCATCATGTTTTTCCTTGTCGAAATCCAGTTTGTTGCCGTGACTGGCTCCCGGTCCAAGTAGAAGTCGTGATGCCGTATAAGCACCTTATGAGCGCGCCTCCTGATCAAGCTTTCGCTTATGCCGCATAACAATTAGCGAATTCCGTCCCCTCGAACGAGAGCCTAGCCTTGAGTTCAAGGAGATCAAGAGATGAACGCACGGCACAGCACAACCAAGACAATTGTGATCATTGGAGGTGGTGTGAGCGGGGCACTCAACGCGTACCACCTGGTCCGACAGCATGTAGACGCGAGTGTAGTTGTGATCGATCCGCGCCCTGAGTTAGGTCTGGGTCTCCCCTATTCCACACCTAGCCTGCGGCACCTCTTGAACGTTCCGGCCGGGAAGATCAGTGCTTTACTGGGGAAACCAAATCACTTCGTGAACTGGCTCCGAAGGAACTCCGACCCAGAAGCCACAGTGGCCACCTTTGCACCTCGAGCGGTGTTTGGACAATATGTACGCTCACTCCTTGCGGGAGCAAGTGGTCTGACACCAGTGCAAGCCTTGGTCGTAGACCTACAAGAACAGGGTGCCGGCGCGGTACTGACACTCGACAACGGACGCAGGCTCTGGGCCGACTTTGTCGTGCTCGCCACGGGGAACTTCGATCGGGCCGGACTGCCCGGCGTAGAACGGGCGGCCGTCAGCAGCGGAGCGTATCGCCACAACGCGTGGCTTCCAGACACGTACAGTGGATTGTCGCCGGATGCGCCCGTCACCCTTATCGGCACCGGTCTCACAGCTGTTGATGTGCTGCTTCGTCTAAGAGAGCTTGGCCACCGCGGTCCGATCACCGCAGTTTCCCGTCATGGCATCTTCCCGAACCGTCACGCACCCTATACTCCGACCGACCGGAGCGCGATTCCGAGCGGGACGCCAAAGACCTGTGTCGCTTACCTTCGTGCGTTGCGCGGTTCCATCGCGAGCGGGATGGAGTGGCGGGCGGCGATCGATAGTCTGCGGGCATCAACGAACGACCTGTGGATCTCGCTTCCTCTTACAGAACAGAGACGCTTCCGTCGTCACCTGCAGCGACACTGGGACGTTGTCCGGCACCGAATGGCGCCACCCATTGCCGATCTGATTGAGAAGGAACTCGCAGACGGAACCCTGTTCATTCGCGAAGGGTACCTTGCTAGCGTCCAGGCAGATCAGGCCGGTGCAACGGTGAGCATTCGCACAGCGAGGGGTACAGATGGGTTTGAGACCACGCGTGTCATTAACTGCACCGGGCCGAACATGAACTACCGTGGTGTGGACTCACCGCTGCTCGCCAGCCTCTTCAAGCAAGGTTTGGCGACCTCCGGGCCTTTGGGTGGGGGATTCAACACTCCGCGCTCAGGAGCGCTGATCGCGCTGACCGGTGAGGGTTCAGAAACGATCTTCAATCTCGGACCGGGCCGCCTGGGCACGATGCTCGAATCGATTGCGATTCCTGAGATACGGCAACAGTCAGTTGAAATCGCCTCTCTCCTCGCGGTCCGTTGTGCTCGCCACGAGCCCAACCCCAACCTAACCTTGGCATCGCAATACCTAGCCCCGCCTGAAATCGTGATCACGGCGGCGGTATGAGCACACTATGCTAGAAGTGCAAGTCATCAAAGAGAGCCGGTACGGCTCCTTCCTACCCGTGAGGGCTGCAGGATGGGCTACAGTTCTCGGCCTGGTAAGCGGTGTTGCCTGTGTCGGTGTACGTTCCGGTTTCCGGCTTTTACAGTGGGCTCTCGTTGGCCACTCCGGCCTGCTACCGGAAGCCGCTGCAGGACTTTCTCCTCTGCGCCGGCTGAGTGTTCCGATTGTGGGGGCAATCTTCGCAACACTTGTGCTCGGGGCCGCGCGGCGCTGGTCCCGGAGTGCTCCCTTTAAGGAGTACGTAGAAGCCGTACGGTTTGAGGACGGACGGATTCCGTTTGCTTCGACTCTCTGGCGCACCTTGTCTTCCGCCTTCTCGGTAGCAACCGGGGCAGCCGTGGGGCGCGAAGGTTCCATGATCCAGTTCGCCACCGCGGTGACTTCCTGGGTCGGCTCGCGTTCAGGGATCAAAACAACCTCCTTGTCACGGCAAGTAGCTTGCGGCGCGGCCGCTGCGGTCGCGGCTGCTTACCAAGCCCCTTTCGCCGGGGTCTTCTTTGCGTTCGAGATCGTGCTGGGCGAGTGGTCTTGGGCTGACGTGCCTGATCTGGCCCTTGCTTCCGCAGCTGGGTGGGCGGTCAGCCGCCTCCTGCTAGGCGATGGGCCGCTTTTTCGGATCCATGGGCCCTTGCCGCTTTCAGGCCTGCTCTGGACGGTGCCTCTCGCTCTCGCACTCGGGGCCATCAGTCCCATGTACCAAAAGCTGCTGCGCAGTGTGTCTTTCTTGAAACGGCTGCCCGCCCCTTTGGTATGGGCCGGGGTAGTGGTCGGTGCACTCAGCCTCTCGCAGCCCGCGGTTTGGGGAAACGGAGATGTCGCGCTTTCGACTACGCTCTCCGGCAAACCTCCCCTGCTGGGCATCCTGTCGCTGCTTGTCTTTCGCCTCGCTGCAACAACGGCCTGCGTTGGAACAGGAACTGTCGGCGGTGTGTTCACGCCGACGCTCTTCGCTGGCGCGGCTTTCGGCCTCGTCGGGGCTCATCTCACCCACCTCTCACACCCTATCCTGCTGGCAGTCGTCGGATTGAGCGTCTTTCTGGCAGCGGTAACCCACGCCCCCTTCATGGCCGGCCTCATGGCAGTGGAGCTGACAGGGCAATGGCATTTGCTTCCATTGCTCCTGCTGCTCAACCTGCTTGCTGTTCAGGTCGCGAAGCGCATCTCGCCCCAGGCGCTCTATGCCATTGCTACTCCGGTTCCAGAGCAAACCGTTGCTGCATCCTAACCGTCAGTCGAGCTCGGCTGCCAAGGAGAAACCCTTTTTGAGCACTTCACTCGCCCCCAGTGCACCGCAGGTTGGTCTGATCATTCGCGAACGCGAGCCCGTCAATTTGGAGTACCCCTTCGACCAGCTTGAAGAATTCCTGACACCGAACGATCTCTTCTATATCCGTAGCCACTTCAAGGCTCCCGTGTTGGATCGCCACGCGTACAAGCTGGCCATCGGTGGCGCGGTGAGAGAGCCCTTCACCATCACGTACGAAGAGCTCCTGGCGATGCCCTCCGTTACGCGTCCGGCCACGTTGGAATGTGCGGGCAATGGCCGCATCTTCCTGGTTCCGCAGGTCAAAGGAGCTCAGTGGCAGTTGGGAGCTGTGAGCACGGCAGAATGGACCGGGGTGCCGCTTACTGCGCTGCTGGAACGGGCCGGTCTCGATCCAAATGCATGCGAGGTGTTGTTCGAAGCAGCAGATACTGGGACGCCGAGGGAAGAGCCAATCCCTCCCGGTGATACCTCGTACGCCCGCAGCCTTGCGATCGGCAAAGCCAAGGACGCGATCATTGCCTACAGGATGAACGGAGAAGAGATCTCAGTCGATCATGGCTTTCCGTTGAGGGCCATTGTTCCCGGCCACTACGGCATGGCGTCAGTCAAGTGGCTCACGCACATCCGCGTGCTCACTGAGCCATTCGAGGGCTATTGGCAGACTTCGGACTACGGCTATTGGGACTACGACGAGAACCAGAATCCGATGCGTCGTGCTTTGGGCCAGATGGCAGTCAAGTCGGCGATTGCAAGGCCGCGCACCCGCGAGTTTGTTCCGGCGGGATCGCCGTATCGTGTCTTTGGCGCAGCTTGGGGCAGCGATACGCATATCGAGAAGGTCGAGGTTTCGACCGACGACGGTCAGACCTGGCAACCTGTCCGCTTTCTAGACGAGGCACAGTTCGGAGTCTGGCGTCGATGGGAGTTTGATTGGAGTGCTCCTGAGGAGAAGGGGACCTATGTGCTCAAATCTCGAGCTACGGACGCCCAGGGCAACAGCCAGCCTGAGCATCATGACAAGCGGTTCGGGACCTACGTCATTCACCACACCTTCGGCATCGAGGTCGTCGTTCGCTGATGCTCGAGAACTTCCGGATTCGTGTGTTCCGTGCCGTTGCGCACCACCTCAACTTCAGCCGTGCCGCGGAGGAGTTGCTCCTCACGCAGCCGGCGGTGACGCAGCAGATCAAAGCGCTTGAGGAAGAGTTCGGGGTTCCCCTCTTTGACCGTGGTGGTGGACGTATCTCCCTCACGCAAAGCGGGAAGGCACTTCTGCCGTTTGCGGACCGCATGAAAGGCTTCAGTGAAGAGGCAATCGCCGCCGTAGCAGAGGCCACCGGAGAGCAGGCAGGCGAGCTTGCTCTCGGTGCTTCGCAGACCATCGCTCAGTACCTTCTTCCCAATCTGATCGCGAGCTTCCTGCGAACGCAACCGAGAGTGCACGTCACTGCACGGAGCGGGAACTCGGACCAGATGCTGGAAGCTCTCCTGGCCCGGGAGGTTCATCTCGCATTGATCGAGGGCCCAGAGAAGCGCAAGGACCTGCACATCGAGCCGTTCATGGAAGATCACATGGTGCTTGTAGTGCCAGCCGGCCATGAGTGGGCTGACCACGAAGTTGAGCTCGACGAGCTGCGTAAGCAGCCCTTGCTGGTTCGGGAGTTTGGATCTGGTTCACGTCGCGTTGTCGAGCAGGCGTTGGCTCATGCTGGACTGAAGTCGAAGGACCTGATCGTGAGTATGGAACTCGACTCTACCGAGGGTCTGCTAAATGGCGTCGAAGCTGGACTGGGCGTGACCTTTGTGTCGCGTTGGGCGGTACGCAACCAACTCGCCCTCGGAAGCGTGAAATTGGCTCGAATCCGTGGGCTAAAGCTGTCGCGACAGTTATCGTTGGCCTATGCTGCAGGCCCTGAACCTGTCGGCCTGGTCGGGGCTTTCCGCTCATTACTGCTCTCGCAAGCTTCTGAGCTGGCGCCCCGGGGAAGGAGCAAACCCTCAGGCGCTCATAGTCGCTAAACGACCTGCCCGCGGGTAGGTCTCTAGGCGAGAGCGGGGCTCGAGTAGGTATGTGCTTTATCACGATTGGTGTTGCGGCTTCCGGCTGCGGCATCAACGAAGGCCAAGAACAGGAGAGGCCTTCTTTAAGGCTTTCCCCAATCATTAGCGATCAGCGGGTGAATCTTATACCCACGGTTTATCAATGAGACGAATCGCAGCTTGCGATAGCTACATTAAGAGGGCGGCGAGAGTGATCTTTCTCACCCCGTCCCCCCTGCAGGGGGAGAGTCCAAAACAGCCGTACTGACCATCGCGCTTTCCTGCTTCTTCCTTCAGCGCTTCTCTCGCAAGCTCAATCAGGGCAAGCCATCAAGGCCCAACCGCAGTTCACCGCGAGCTTATCAGGCGTTCGATATCGTTTCTAATAAGCGCGAGGTCTGCGATTCCCTGGTATTTTGCTCGAATCTTTCCGTGGCCATCAATCAAGAATGTAACCGGGAGCCCCAGAACGCCGCCGTACGCAGCGCCCAGGTGCTCATCTCCCATGAGCACGGGGTAATTCAGCTTGAGCTTACCAGCGAAAGCGATCACCTCCGGAGCCGTGTCGTCCATGGATACGCCAATGATCTGCAACTTCTCGGAGCCGTATTGCTTCTGCCATTCGGTGAAGGTGGGCATATCTGTCTGGCAAGGGCAGCACCAAGTCGCCCAGAAATTGAGTAGAACCACTTTGCCCCGATAGGAGGCTAGTGCGATTTTGTGGTGACTTAGGTCCGTGCGTGAAAACAGCGGGGCGGTGCGAGGGACAAAGGGGGAGATGGACACAGATTGCGCCGAGGCGGGTGAGTTTGCAGGCGCTGAGGTAAGCAGCAACAACGTCAGGAGCTGAGCCGCCGACGCAAACCTCAGTCTGTAGGATTTTTGAATAGATCGCAATCTAGCGGCCCTTCGCAACCGGGTAACCCTTGTCCACCCAATCTGTGCCGAAGTTCTCGGCCAGATAGAGCACCTTCACGTGCGTGAAGCCCAACGTCTGTAGCTGCTCATACGCCGGTCGTATGTTTGGGCAGCGGCCCCAAGGACAGCAGCCGCAGTAGATCACCAGGGTACGGTCCTTTCTGACGCGCGAGACTCGCTGGCGCAACCCCTCCAGCCCCGCGCTCGTGCCGGCCGCTCCAACATACTCTGCATTGGGGATGTGGGCCTCCGCGTAGAGGACGTGTGAACCGACCTGGAGCACCAGCGGCTTCTTCGAACCAGGCAACATTTGGACTAGCTCTGCGGGTTGCAGCAGTGCAGGCGCGGGAATCTCAGGGCCCGGTTTATGTGCCGGGTTTGTGGTGGGCTGTTGTGCATGTGTGATCGTGCCCGGGGTGGCGAGCATTCCGAGAAGCCCCGCTATCAAACCGATCCGGAGAGAGTGTGAAGTCATCATATCTTTCCTTCCTGAGCAGGCGCGAAGCTGAAGTGGCAGTAGAGGAATTGCTGGCTTGTTCCCATGGGAGTTTGACGCTCCACGATCGAGCTCCGTAAGAACGAAACTCCGGTCCAAACACCTGACCCAAGGATTCCGACTTCGGCATGTAGATGCGAATCTCTGCAGATTGCGACCCACGTTCCCTCACGGCCACATAGAGTCTGTCGAGCTCCGCCGAAAAGAAGCCTGTCCTCGCCCCGCCAACGGTTTTGATACGGCCGAGCTCTTCGTAGTGGTCAGAATCCCTCTGCTGGTACACCGAGATTCGGCCCTCCCCGCCGATCGCGTAGATGCGACGGTGAGGCTCGTCGTAGAAGACGTCATCACAATCACCGATCGTTGGTAGCGTAGCGATGTGCTTTCCGTGCTGAGTATCCAGGACAATCAGTCGTGCGGGAAGGCGCGTGACCACGAATAACCGATGGTCCCGTTCGTCCAGGGCCATTGGATAGTTCAATAAGGGGCCTCCGGTGCCCCACGACTCCAGGACGGACTGTGTCTTACGATCCACAACCGCGATCTTCCGAGATTGAGGCAGGTTTACGAAGATTCTCGTTCCGTTTCTCTCTAGTTGGAACGATTCGGGATGTGCACCCAGCTTGATGTCCACGAGTTTCGTGCCGCTTTGATCAAATTCACCCAAAGCTCCGTCCCCATAGCCAACCCAGAGATGGCCACTGCTGGGATCGACGCGGAGGTTATCTGCATCATTTCCATATGAGAGTGACTGAAGTATCTTCCAGGCAGAAGCGTCGAATGTTCTTACAGAGCCATCCTTGCGATTCGCCACGAAGACGCGATTCGATGCAGGAACATAAGTTGTGCCTTGAGGCTCAGCCAGGCCGCGAACCGTCTGAACCCGCTTGTTTATCTTCAAGTCAATCACCTCGAGGGAATTGTTCCCCAACGCCGCCACAAAGAGTCGCTGCCCCTTCAAGTCGATAGACATATGATCGATTCGGCCGTGAACATCGGGAAGCGGGATTGTGGTCTCCAGCCTGAGCAGTTCGGTTGACCCTGACTGCCCCACGAAGCTGTGACAAACGCCGATGATGAACAGTAGAAGAACGCCGCGCGCCGCTTGGTTCACTCTGTCTCTCCTGTCTGTTTGCTTCTGAGTTCGTAGACGACGATGCGGGCTGCTGGTTGTCCGTCCTCTTGCTGCTCGGGCGCATACACGCGATGTGTTGAGGGGTCCACCGCAAGACTGTGCACCAGCCTCTGGACTGGGAAGTCTTCGATCTTCCGGAAGTGTTCAGGGTCGTCTTCCTGTACTACAGAGATGGCGCCGCTTGAACAGGCCGCGTAGGCCCGCCCGTTCTTGTCGTCAAACTTGACCACGTCGGCTCCGGCTGGAATAGAAAAATGCGCAACTGCTTTGTGCCGATCTAGAGCAAATACCGTGAGATTGTGGCTGCCCCCGCAGAGTAGAAATGCTCGATGGTGCTCTGAGTCCACGGCCATTCCGTGGTCGAAGACACAGCCTTCGACCGGATATCGATCGATCACGCGATCGGTCAAAGGGTCAATTTCGGCCACCTCGTTGGTTGATCTCAGGGTGACGTATATCTTCTTTGCGACTGCGTCATACCCCGGTGTGCCGGTTTCGCTGTTGAATCTCAGAACCTTTACGATCTCGTCCTTGTCTACGTCGATAATGCTGACCGCCCTACCGAGTGTGTTGACGACGTAAACTTTGCGGAACGGTGTGGCATAGGCCATCCCATTCGGCTTTGCCTCTGTAGGCAGGCGTTTCACCACCGACATGGTGCGAAGGTCAACTACGCCGATTTTCTCCTCCCGCCAATCCGACGTGTAAACCTTGTGCAGTCCGGGAACATACTCAAGCCCGGTGATGCCTGGAAGCCCTTGGATCGACTTCACTAGTCTGTTTGTTCTCATGTCGATGACGTGTAGAACGCCAGGCCCGAGGTGAGCGGAGAGGAGATATTGGTCCTCATCATCGATGGTGAGATAGTCGAAGCGTTGGCCTTTCGGTCCCGGAAGGTCAATCACAGCAACTTTCCTAAGCGATTGCCCGGAAGCGCACACCGCTAATCCGAGAATAGCAACAACGAAGCGATGCATCATCTAGACTCCTTGGCTGAACCTGTGCCGGCGGAAATTGAGGGAACCGCTCCCCTTGAGTTCGGTGGTTAAAATCTAAAACTTAGCAATCAGAGCAAGGCCAGCCATCATAAGCACGCATCCGAAGATGCGGCCAAAACCAGCATGGTGCACTTCAAACCCGATCGAACCGAAGTTGTCGAGCAGGACGGAGCAAACCAACTGTCCGGTGACAACCAAAGCCATAAGCGGAGCTGCTCCTAGCCTGCTGCCGAGCATAACGGCTGTGAGGCCGTACGCCACGCCCAAGAGACCGCCGATCCAGCCCCACCACGGAGCCGTTGAAGCAGCCTCAGAGGAGGGAACTGCAACCCTGGTAATCATCGAGTAAACCAGCACTCCCACCAAGCCGAGGGTATAGTTCACGACGACAGCAGGCATCGGGTGGCCCAAAGATTTCTTCAGCTCTGTATTGGCCCCTGCTTGACATGTAATCAGTGCGCCAGAGAGAAGAGCGAAGAGAGAAGCAAGCCACGTCATAAGTTTCCTTTGTGCGACGATGAATGATGAGGTTATGCCGCTGACGAGTGTGCGAAGATCAGCTCCCTTCATTGCTCCGGGGGGCCGTGGCCTCATTGAGGTAGTCAGATCACGGCAGGCTATTGGAAGTCTGTTTGGCTACTTGCACTTGCACGGTATCGCCAGAGTGAGTTGCATCCGTCGCACTCTTGATTACTTGATCTCCGGCTTTCAGCTCTCCAAATACCTCGATGTCTCCTGCAACCGTTTGCCCGGTCTGGACAGTTACCCATTCCGCTTTGTTGTTCTGAACGCGAATGACGAAGGTATGCTGCTGATCGCTGGTCACGGCGGAAGCGGGAACGAACAGGGTTGGGGCGCTGCGGTCGAGCGGCCAGAGGACAGTCGTGAAGCTTCCGGGTGACAGCTTGCCGTCCGCATTCAGAGCGTCCAGCTCTACCGGCATCGATCTCGTCTTCTCGTCAATCTCATGGGAGATGCGTTTGATAGGAGCTTTGAAAAGCTGCGCCGGATATGCAGGTACCGTAAAGGACGCTTGCTGGCCGACCTTCATTTCGCCGACTTGCGCTTCCGGTACCGGCACCACCAAACGCAGGCGTTTGTCGTCCACGATCTGAAGTATTGGCTGCGCACCTCCCTGCCCGGATGCAGGGCCGATGAGAGCTCCGGGGTGAAGGTTGCGAGTCGTCACGACGCCATCGAACGGGGCTGTGATGGTCAGATAAGCTTCGGTCTGGCCAACGCTGCGTACCACATCCTTGGCGGCGGCAATGTTTTGCTCTGCGGCCGCGACCAGACCTTTGTCGCCAGTCACCGTTTGGCTCGCAACGGTGACGTCGTTCTCGGCAAGCACGCCTGGAGTCTTCGACGCCGCGACCATATGGAGATAGGTGCCGTTGTCGGACGCCAGTTTTGCCTGAGCCGTGGCGAGCTGGGACTGAGCTGCACGAACGGCAGCCTCAGCCTGTGCGCGCTGGCTGCTGAGTTCCGGCGCAGTCAGCCGAACCAGAACTTGACCGCGCCGTACGTGCGACCCTCGATCCACCGTCACTGTTTGAACGAAGCCTGTGACTTTGGGGTAGATGTCAACCGACTCGTAGGGAACTAGTTGCGCCGGCAGGCTGATCGTGGTGTGAAGCTTACGCGACACGACGGGAACTACGCTGACTGCCGCAGGAGCATTGGCCGGCGGCGGCGTTTCTTTCTTCTCCTGAGGGCCACCGGGTGAAGAGGGGTTGCAACCGAGGGCTGCGAGTAGAAAGAAGGTGGAAGCAGGGAGTATTCGTTTCATCGGACGGCCTCCGCATGTTGTTCGAACCACTTGCTGTCCGGGTCTTCGGGATCGAGAGAACGCGAGCCTGTGGAGGCCTTGCGCTGAGCGATGCCGAAGACCATGGGAAGTAAAAAGAGAGTTGCAAGCGTCGCCACCAGCAAGCCCCCTATGACGGCCCGCCCAAGGGGAGCGGTCTCTTCGCTGCCGCGACCGAAGGCCAACGCCATGGGGATCATCCCGGCAATCATGGCAAAGCTGGTCATGAGGACCGGCCGTAGGCGCTCGGCCGCTGCCGCCCGCGCGGCCTGGTGGGAGTCTGCACCCTTGACTCGGTTCTGCTCCGCAAAGCTTACGAGCAGGATGGCATTCGCAACGGCTACACCGATGGCCATGATCGTCCCCATGAAGCTTTCGAGATTGAGCGTGGTTCCGGTGAGAAGCAACATCAGCACCGAACCGGTCAGCACTGCCGGAGCCGTAGAAAGTACTACCAACGCAAGACGAAGCGATTGGAAGTTGGCCGTAAGCAGGAGCAGGATGACGCCGATCGCCGCAACCAGACCAATGCCGAGCTCCCCAAAGATCTGCTGCAATGCGCTAACCTGCCCGCGTATCTCGGCCTTTACCCCGCGCGGCGGTGTTCCGGTGTCGGCAAGCGCTTTCTGTATAGCCTTGTTGGCAAGCCGCAGATCGCGGCTGCCAAGGTTCGCAGAGAGCGCAAGCATCCACTGCCCGTTCTGTCGATCAAGTTCGCCCGGGACGGTTGTAGAGCGCAGGTCCGCAACCTGATTGACGAGAGGTTGCGCCCCGGTAGTGCTATTCACTGGGATGTTGCCGATATCGGCAAGCGAGGTCATCTTTGCCTGTGGTACCTGCACCTGGACCTGGTAGCTGACGCCCGACTTTGCGTCGCGCCAGTAGTTCGGTGCAATGAAGCGGCTCGAAGCAGTCGCCGATACCACGGCTGCACCAACATCGTTCGCAGTCGTGCCAAGCTGGGCGGCCAGCGCACGATTTATCCGCACGTCGACGGTTGGGTAGTGCTGCGGCTCCTCGTACTCCAGATCGCGGAGGACGGGCACCGTCGCGAGCTTTTGCCGGACGCGCTCGGCATAGCTGGCCACATCTGCGTACTGTGGGCCTGTGATCGTTACCTCGGCGAGAGACGGGGAGCCGAAGCTGAGAATCTGGCTGATGAGATCGCCGGGATCGAAAGAGAAGTGTGTCCCCGGATAGTCCTGCGCCAGTTTTTGCCGGAGTTGCTCTTCAAGGCCGGCCAGCTTAAGCGATGTCCCTTGCTTCAGGCCGACGTTGATGATCGCCGCCTGTGGTCCACTCGTCCAGAGAAAGACGGAGTTGATCGGATACGAAGACGCCTGTGTGCCCACATATCCAAGACTCAAGTCGAGATTCTTTTCTCCCGCGACGCTCTGAATCGTAGTCAGCACATGGCGCACGAGATCCTCGGTAACGGGAACCCTGGTGCCGTCCGGAGCGTCGATGCGAAGACGGAACTGTGTGGAAGCGGCCGAAGGAAAGATCTCCTCGGCTATCCGTGGTGTGACCAGGAGTAGCACAAGCAGAGCGACGACTGCGTACGCGCCAAGAAGAATGCCGGGAAAACGCATGGCACGCTCCAGGATGTGCTCGAAGCGCTGACGGAAGCGATCGAAGCTGCCTTGTTTCTGCTTATCTGAATTCTGTTCCTTCGATTTCGACTTAAGCATCCAGTTCGCCAGAACCGGAACCAGAGAACTGGAAAGCAGATAGGACGCTCCCATCGCAAACCCGACTGCGAGCGACAGGGGCAAGAACAGTGACTGTGCAGGCCCGGTCATGAAGAAGGAGGGGATGAAGACGGCCATCACGCTCAACATGGCAAGCAGGCGCGGGGTCGCGACCTCACGGCTGGCCAGGTGAACGGCCCGTGCAGGATTCTCACCGCTGTCAAGATGAACATGGATATTCTCGAGCAGGACCGTTCCTTCATCCACCAGGACGCCGACTGAGAGAGCAAGGCCTCCCAGCGTCATAATGTTGATCGTCTGCCCAGAGAGTTTCAGGAGGACGACTGCCGTCAGCAGTGCGAACGGAATGGTGATGACAACGATCAGAGACGATCGCCAGTCGCGCAGAAAGAGCAGCAGCGTCAGCCCGGTGAGGATGGCTCCGATTGCGGCTTCGCGCAAGACAGACAGCAGCGCGTCCCGTACGTACTGGGACTGGTCGAATTCATACGTAATTTTGATGTCCTCGGGAACGAGGGACTGAAAACGTGCAAGACTCTGGCGAACTTCATTGACCACGGTAACGGTGGATGCGTCGGGCCGCTTGGTCACCGGAATGTAGATCGTGCGTTTGCCATTCAGCAGAGCGTACCCGGCCAGCGTGTCTGATGAGTCGGACACGCTGCCCACGTCGCGCATATAGATAGCGGCTCCGGAGCCGAGTTTGAGGGGGATGTTGAGGAGATCGTTGATCTGCGTGACCGTGGAATCCGTCGTCACCAAGGCATGCACGGTCCCGATATCGGCGTTCCCTGCAGGCTGGATGCTATTGCCTGCGGTGAGCGCGCTCACGACTTTCTCGGGGGATAGACCATATGCCTGCAGCTTCTGCGGATCGACGTTGATGACAATGGTTCGCTGGTTTCCTCCGAAGGGAGGCGGCGAAGAGACGCCAGGTAGGGTCGCAAAGACCGGCCGAACTCGATTGAGGGCAAGGTCCTGGATTTCCCCCAGAGTTCGTGAGGGGCTGGAAAAGACCATGTAGCCCACTGGCAACGTTCCAGCGTCGTAGCGGATGACGAACGGGGCGACCGTTCCCGGTGGCATAAAAGCACGGGCACGATTGACGTAGGAGATCGTTTGCGAGAGCGCTTCCGTCATATCGGTACCGGGGTGAAAGGTGAGCCGGAGAAGCGCGGTTCCCTGGATCGACTTCGCCTCCACGCTCTCGATCCCGTTGATGTAAAGGAAGTGGTACTCGTAATAGAACGCAAGAAAGCCCTCCATCTGCTGCGGGCTCATGCCTCCATAGGGCTGCGCGACATAGATCACCGGCAGGTCGAGATTCGGCAGAATGTCCACGCGGGTCCGCATGATAGCCAGAACGGAGGCCAGCGCGAGGGCCACGACAAAAACAAGAACGGCGATCGGGCGCCGAAGCGCGGTGCGGATGAGCCACATAAATTCTTAGCTTCTTTCGGTCATGGTTGGCTCTTGAGTAAGTGGATAAAGGGGGCGAGATCGCCTTGAGCGGCTGCAACACCAAGCTCTGCGCGCCAGACGCTGAGCCTTGCGATTGCGTCATCCGCCTCAGCCTGAGAAAGAAGCCCTTCGGTCGTGGCTACGTCGACGACGGTTGCGAGCGAGGACCGATACCTCGCCTGCTGCTGTTGTTCACTGGCCTGTGCGGCACGTAACTCAATAGGGGTATTCGCTGCGATTTTTCGAGCTCCGGCAAGGGTGGCTCTCGCTTGTTCGACAGCGACGGAGATCTCGTCGCTCACCTGGTTGTAGCGTGCCTGTTCTGCTTGAATATTCGCCTGCTGGACCTTCTTCTGTTCTCGAAGACCGAAGTAGTCGAAGACAGAGAACGTAACCTGAACGCCGGCTGCCCAGTTGAACGTTTCGGGAAGAAGCCCAGCAGTGCCACCTGGGAACTGTCCGTTCAGGTCAGTACCCGCCCCTCGCCCGGAGACGGCTCCCAGCGTGTTGAAGACAGGGACATAGCTGCGATCGAGGGCGCGCTTTTGTGCATCCTGCTGTTTGATTAAGAAGCTCTCCTGAAGCACGGCCGGGTTAGCCGTTGTCTTCATAGTCTCCGGATCGGAAACAGGAAGGGCGGCAAGCACTTGGGAGGCATCGATCTCGGGATGTTCCTCAGCCGGGCGTAGATACTTCGATAGGGCAGACCTGCGCACATCTTCTTGCGTCTGTGCCTGCACAAGCTGATTCTGAGCAAGCGCAAGCTCCGCATCAGCCTGCGACGCGTCCGCACCCGGCCGTAGTGAGTTATCCACGAGAACGTGGATCGTCTTGTCGAACGTTTCGAGTCGTTTCAGGTTGGCTTCTGCCACCATCACGAGCTCGTGTGCGGCTGCCAGATCGAGAAATGCACTTGCTGCACCCACGCTGCCCTCCAGCATGGCCAGCGCGGCCGCCTCTTTAGCTGCTTCAGTTCCTTGCTGTGCGGCGTTCACCCTCGCGGCTCGAAGACCGAAGTCGAAGGGTTGCCAACTGAGCAACGCGCCTCCTCCACTGCTCCATGCACTCCGCGACACGTCGGTTGCAATCACCGGACCCGTTATGGGCGAGATCACTCCTTGCGGCAGAAGCAGACCGTAAATGTTGTTCGCCGTGGCTCGATTCGTCTGCCAGAGCAGATCGGTTCGCGGGAGGTAGGCCGTGCGGGCAACGCCGACCGTCCCTTGCGCCGCCCTTTGTTGAGCCTGCGCCGCCTGGATGGCAGGATAGTTCCTCTTTGCCCGGTCAATCACCTGTTCGAGCGTCAATGGCCGGCTGCGGGCTGCTTCGGAATTTTGGGCTGAGAGCGCGCCCGAGGTCATAAGCAGACAGGCTGCTGCCGCAATCGCAAATCCTGCTCGTGAAAGATCACAGCGGGTCATCGTGGGCGGTGAAGTTTGTTGTTTCATCTCCGCCTATCTCTGATCGACCGGGCGCATGATCCGTAGCAGTGGATGGCCGTCCACGTTTTCGAGTGGGAAGTAGACCAGATGGGTTTTTGGATCGACAGAAACCGTGTGAGCGTGTGGCATCAAAAACGATCCCAAAGAGGTGAGGCTCTTGTCATCGCTCTGAAACACAGTGACAGTGCCGGACTCGGCCGAAACGTATAAACGCTTCAGGCCTGGATCGTATGCGAGCACGTCAGGGTCTTCGCCTACCTGGTAGTTGGACAAGATCTTCATCGTATGGAGGTCGACCATGGCGAGCGAGTGATTCTCTTCGCCTGCGACGAAGGCCACGTGAGCGCGTGGGTCGAGCGCGATGCCATGCGGGTTCTTGATCCCAGGAAGCGGTATGCGCCGGATGATCTGGTCTGTCACCGGATCGATCACCGCAAGCAGATTTACACCGTGTACCGCTACCAGGATGTGACCGGAGATTGCGTCGTACACCGTATTTCCCGCACCGCCGCCAAGAGAGATGTTCGTGATGAGCTTATTGCTCGCCGCTTCGATTACCGCATCGACGCCCCCGCGCTCGTCCGAGACGAAAACCTTGTTCTGCTTCGGGGCATAGGCCAGGCCATCGGGATAGATGACTGGCCCGGCCGTGCCCGCGATCTTCAGCGTTTCGGTGTCGAGGGCCGTGACTTGGTGAGCCCCTGTCGAAGACGCATAGAGTCGGTGAATCTCAGGCGCAACCGCAACGCCGTGCACACGCTTGAAGCCGTCCAGATTCGCAACAACTTTCCTCGTCGAGGTATCGAAAACCACGAGTTGGTCGGCGTTCATGTGTGCGATGTAGAGACGGCTGCTCACAGAATCCAAGGTCTGATAGTCGAAGCGGACGGCCGGGCCGGGCATCGGGACATCCGCCACCTTCGTCAGCACCTTCTCGACCGACCCCGGAGACTGCGCAAACATCCCCAACGTGGAAAAACAGAGAACTGCGGCCGAGCCGCAAATCAAGCTGCGGAAATGGATCTTCATGCGTTCATGTTCCCTTTGCCTGGTCATCTTGTCGCGGCTTTCACTGAGTTGGTCTCGTCAAGAGCGGCGCGTAGACCCTGGGCCAGCTTGGTCGCATCGTCGTTGGCCCAAAAGTGCATAAAGTAGAGGTGCGGCTGTTCCGTCAGCATGTGATTGTGGACGGCCTCGACCTCGATTCCGTGGGCTCGGAGAGCCCGGATCACCGGGTTTACCTCGTCGCCGAGCAGAACGAAGTCCCCTGAGATCGCCGCTTTCCCTGCGCCTGTCGGCTGGAAGTTGATGGCGGTTGCCGTCCCCATCGAGGGTGGGACTTCCATGCCGCCCTCCGTAATCTTCTCCTTCCGGGGGATACCGAACTGAAGGATGCCGCCATTGACCTTGCCTGAAAAGCCCAGGGCTTGCTCGACACCTTTCGTGTCGAGATCGATGGGCTTGGCCGTGGCAGCCGGCGCTCCGGTCGTCGGTGCCGGGGCTTCCGCAACGTTCGATGTGCGAGGCGAGGAGCCGCTTGGCGTCTTGGTCAAAGCCAGCGCTGACGCGAGAGAGGTAGCCAGTTTGACTGCGTCTCCGTGGCCGCCGACATGCATGTACATGATGCGTGGCGTCTCGCCTAACAGGTGATTGTGAAGTGCGGTCTGTTCGATTCCTTCCTGCTGGAGTTTCAGCATCACCGGCTCGATCTCGTCCTCGGTCAAGACCAGATCGCCCATCAGCATCGTCTCGTTGCCCATCTTTTTGAACGCAGCCCATGATCCAAGCGCGAGGCCGGGGGCGATCGTCACCCCGTCTTTTGTGACCTTCAAGTCCTTACGCGGCATCGCGAACTTGTAGACATCGCCGGGTTGCATCTGCCCGGACCGGCCTAGAGCCGCATCGACCGGCTTCCAGTCGGTCGCGGCGGGAAGCTGCTGGGCCAAGAGCGGCGTGACTACGATGAGCAAAACGGTTGTGCAGAGAGCTTGAAGCTTCATAGAAATTCCTCGGTGTCATGGAATGGACTGGTAGAGCCCTTCAGTGAGGTCTATGCCTCGCCGGAGCAGCTCATCATCGGGGATGCCCTGTGCCGCCCATCCCTGCAAGATTTGGTTCATGGTGTTTCCTTCGGAACGGCCGAACTTCCCGTCCTCAAGATCCGCATCGTGGATCGCCTCTGCAATCTGCAAAACCCTTCGGTCAGTCACGTCAAAGGCAAGACAGAGCGTCTCGAAGGTGCAGCGGTCTTCCTCGTGACCAAAGCCGGCGCCTTGGAACATATCGAAAGGGACCGCTTCGGCGTGAGCCGCCGGATCGCCTCCGAAGACAAACCGCGGCCTGGAGTCGATGAAGCGGGTGATGAGCCATGCGGACGAAACCCGGTCGATCCCGGGCCTGGGGCGCGTTATCCAGGTGCGGTGCTGATAGTCGGCTTTCACCGCCCGTTCGTTGCCAGTCTTAGCGGAAGCTTGGGGCTGCTCAGCTCGTGTCACAGCTGCTTCCGCCTTGGAACGCATGGGATTCTCAAAGAAATCGATCGCTACGATCTCCTCGTAGCGCCGCCGGAGGCGTGGCATTTGACCCGAAGCCCCCCTGACGGCTGGTGTGAGTTTCTCGAGTTCATCGATGAGGGCGGCGTAATCGACATTGCGAGCGCGTCGAAAAGCCTCTTGTTGCATTGCCGGTGAGATATCGTCGATCGTCTGTATCTCGAGAACAGAAGCCTCGCCTCCATGCTCACGGATGCTGGCCGCCAACCACTCGAAGCGCTCCTGGTGAATGGGACCGTTCGGCAGAATTGATCCTGCGTTACGAAACGGGATGGAACCGAACCTCTGCAATTTCCTCCAAATCTGTACGCGTTCGCTAGCTTTGCTCGACGGCAACGTGAACACCAGAAGCAGCCATGGCGAGCGGGCCCTCATTGGTGTTATTTCCATAACAAAATTATGTTACGGGGATTGAGTATGATGCGCAAGTTGAGCCGTCGCGAACTTTCACCTTGCGAGTTCTTTGCTTCGAAAACTTCAAAAGGGCTTGGCAGTGCCCGACTTGGTTGGCGTGGGTTGAAGTGGTGGTTCAGAAAGCACAGACTTGATCAGAGCCCGCAACGGCAGGAGATCCCGTGCAGTCTTGGCATGGTTCCGTCCAGCGACGGTATGCAGTGACCGTGAGGATCGCTTTGCGGATTCCCTAGCTTTGTAGCAATCCGGGCCTCGAACTGCTCTGAGATGAAGTGCTCCAGGCGTTCCGCTTCATCGTGCAGGTCTTCAAGCGGGTAGTCGAGAATTTGGAAGAGAAAGGTTTCGACGAGCCGGTGATGCCGGACGATTTCGAGCGCACGCTTCCGTCCAAGCGCCGATAGCCTCACCCCCTGACCGCGTTCGTAGACCACGAGCGATCTCTTTTCGGCAGCGAGCTTTTGCAGCATGTTGGTCACCGACGCAGGCGCTTTCTTCAACCGGGCAGCAAGCTCGGAGCCGCCGACACAGCGCTGTTCGTCGCCGCTCAAGCTGTAGATAGCTTTAAGGTAATCGTCAACCGCTTCGCTGTTCCTGGGCAAAACCGTCTTCACGGAGACCACCTCGTGCGTGCTTCTGTTAGGCTACCCTAAGAAGCATTTAGGTGGACCTAAAACATGCGCAAATCCCCGCTGGTTCCACTGCTGTCCTCGCTGATCGTGATGATGCTTGCTCCGACTATTGCCCCGGCGCTCTTTGGCCAAAGTGGCACCTCGAGCGCGTTGGCTGGGAACGTGGCCGACGCGAGCGGAGCTCGCGATCCCAGCAGCGACCATAACCGCTGTAGAAATCGACAACAAGGCTACACGCACCGGCGAGACCGATGCGACTGGCCACTACCTGTTCTCTCAGATCAACCCGGGCATGTACGAGGTCTCGGCGGCTGCGGCCGGCTTTGGCCCGTCGACCTCCCCGCCTACACCCGTCGGTGTCGGCCGTACGGTCACACTCAACTTCTCCATGCAGCCAGGCTCGGCCAGCGAGACCGTCACCGTGAACGCGGAGCAAGGTCTGCTCAGCCTGGACAACCCGAATATCACCACGACGCTGGATGAAAAGACAATCAAGAGCCTGCCCAACCCTGGCCAGGACCTCACCTTCATCGCACAGTTCGCACAAGGTGCACTGATCAACACAGCCGGTTCCTCGAACGATGCCAAGGGCGCGGGAGGCTACGGCAACGTCGAGTTCAACGGGCTGCCTGCCACCTCGAACGGCTACATCCTCGACGGCTTCGACACAAACGACCCTTGGCTGGGCCTCAATATCGGCCTATCGACCAACTTGGTGATTGGACTCGATGCGATCCAGCAAGCGACGGTGAACACCAACTCCTTCGCCGTCGATCAGGGTCGCTACGCCGCCTCGCAGGTGAACTACTTCACGAAATCGGGCACCAACGCCTTTCACGGAGACGCTTACGAAGTGTGGAACGGCTCGCTGCTCAACGCGCAGAACTACTTTCTGCACGCCAACGACACCCCCGGCAACGTCGCGAAAAAGCCCCGGTCGGTGGTCAATGAGTTCGGCGTCAGCGTCGGCGGGCCTATCCCCAAGAACAAGCTCTTTTTTTTTGGCCACTACGAAGGTCTAAGAATTGCTCTGCCGATCGTCACGGCGGCGACGGTGCCCACGCCAACGTACCAGGCGTATGTATTGCAGCAGCTCGCCGTCGGGGGCGTCGACCCAGCTACCGGTACGCGGCTCCCTGCACAGCCTGCGGAGATCCCGTTCTACCGCAACCTGTTCTCGCTTTACAGCAGCACCGCAGGCTCTCCGGTCGCCGTCAACGGGTGCCCATTCGATGGTCCAGGCGTGCCGGGCGGCGGCTGCGCTAACCAGCGGCAAGTGTCGCTCAACAACTCCGATAGGGAAGACCTCGTCGTCGTCAAAATCGACCACACGATCGACCAGAACAACAGCGTTTGGTACCGCTTCCAGCAAGACACGGGCCTCCAGGCCGCCTTCACCGATCCGATCAATTCGATCTTCAACTCCTACTCGCCGCAGCCGCAGCGCACCCTTGTGGTCGGGTACACCCACCTTTTCACTCCGAATCTGGTGAATCAGCTGAATCCAGGTGCTAGCTGGTACGCAAGCGTCTTCGAGCCCAACAACTTCGATGCCGTGCGGCAGAGCTTTCCGATCGTGCTGCAGGCCGGCAGCTCCACCGTCCCGTTCACCACTGTAGGTGGCAACAACAATACCTACCCGCAGGGCCGCAAAATCACGCAGTGGCAGGTCAACGACAACCTCGTCTGGACACACGGGCGCAGCACCTATACGTTTGGCCTCAACACACGCGGCCTGGACGTAAGCAACTATGACCTCGGCGAAGGGACGGTGCCCACCGTGACCTACAACGATCTCGCCCAGTTCACTTATGGCGCTGCGTATACCGCGAGCCAGACCTTTCCGGTGCGCCTGCGTGAGCGCGTCGCCGTCAGCAACATCGAGCTCTACGCAATGAACACGCTGAAACCAACGCCCAAGCTGACCTTCACCGCAGGCCTGCGCCTCACGAACAATGGCAACGTCACCAACCGGCAGAGCCTGTTCGCACGTCCGTCCGGTTCTTTCCTGGACCAGGTCCACTCAAACAGCCAGCCCCTGAGCCAGATGATCCAAACGGGCCAGCAGGGGGTATTTCCCGCAACACCGCTGTTTATCTATCAGCCTCGCGCCTCGCTCGCCTACGAACTGCCGCACCGCGCAGCGCTGCATGCGGGCTTCGGCGTGTTCAGCGACCTCATCCCGGCGCAGATTGCCGATCTTGCCTCCATGAACGCGCCCTATGCGCCGACCTTTGTCGGCGGTTTGGGTGGTCAGGTGGGCGGCATTGGGATCGCGCCCGGTCTTCCGGGCAGCGCCGTCGATGCGACGGCCAGCGCCAACACAGCTTTCCAGGCCGCCTTTGCCGGCAACGGTCCGCCTTGCGTGGGCATCACGCCCGGCGCACCGGTCTGCCCGCTGGCCGTCAGTCTGAACACCTTTCCAAGCGGCACGCTCAAAACGCCGCTCTACTTCCAGTACGGTTTGGGACTGGAGCAGCAGGTCGCCAGTCGTGGCGACCTCCATATTGATTTCGTCGGGACGCGTGGACTGCACGAGCCCTATCAGGTTCAGCTCAACGGCTACCAGAACGTCTGTCCGGGCTGTTTTGCACCCTACAGCTATGGCGGTCCGCTCGATCAGCGATTCGGCAGCGTGAACGAGTTCCGCACTGATGCCAACAGCAGCTATGCCGGCCTCCAGACCAGCTACACGCAGCAGATCGGGACGCTGACGCTGCGCGCCAATTACACCCTGAGCCACTGCCTTGATGAGGTATCGAACGGCGGGCTGCTATCGTTCTCCACCCAAGGCATCCTCTCGCCACTGCCTGGCGAGCTGGCGCGCAACTACGGCAATTGCGATTACGACGTGCGGCACAATGTCTCGGCGTATGGGTTGTACCAGATTCCGTTTCACTCCTCTCACGCCTGGCTGCGAGGAGCGCTCGGCGGTTGGGTCTTCTCCGAGACGGCCTTCCTCCACTCCGGCTTGCCGTTCAGTGTCTTAAGCCAGCCTTACACTGCCACAAACGCCGCCGGCACAGCACAAGGCATCTTCCAGGCCAGCGGTCCGCAGTTTGCCCGCCGCGTCCCAGGCGTGCCGGTCTATCGCAAGTCGCCCTATCCCGGCGTTACGGTTGCGGGCACCAAACAATGGCTGAATCCAGAAGCCTTTGTTTCGGTCGTCGATCCCACCACAGGCGCCTGTACCGGCGGTGACTCCGTAGCCAACTGCCAGTTCGGCAACAGCGGGCGCAATACGGTTCGCGGACCACACTTCACCAACTCAGACATCTACCTGACTAAGAACATCCGTCTGCGCGAGGGCGTGACATTCCGCTTCGATGCGCAGCTATTCAATGCCTTCAATCACGCAAATTTCGCGCTCCCCAGCACCGTACAGGCCGGCGTTCCGGGCGTCTCCGTCCCGGCGAGATTCGGAACTCTGCAAAGTACCGCTTCGCCCCCGACGGGTCTCTTCGGTGTCGGCCTTGGCGGAGACAGCTCACCGCGCGCGGTCGCCTTTCAGGGCAGGTTTGAGTTCTGATTCACTTTCATTTCGCTTAGTTTTCTGCATTGTATTAAGCCCGATCGACCATTCTGTTAGAGGCCGAGTCCTAGACCGAACCCTGGAGGCTGCTGCAGTTGCGGCGTTTGCTTCGCCGCTGCCGGTTCCGGTTTATGTTGCTGATCCGTGTGCTGGTCAGGTTCTTTGATGTGTGGAGTGTGGCGGAACTCGACCGCCGAAGTTTTGCTGTGTTCGGTACTGAGCGCGGCGGCGAGACTGCGAGCGTCATTCGTGTAAATCTGCGCTTCGTGAGCCGCGCGAGAGACGGCGACATAGGCAAGGCGGCTGTTGATGAGACCTCGCGGGCCGTCTGCGTCGATGTTGACGAGAACGCGCCCCGTCGTCAGCCCTTGGGCGCTGTGCGACGTGACGGCGTAACCATGATCGAAGGAACGAAACCCCCTCGGATCGAAGGTGATGATGCAGCCATCCTTGCCGTCGAGCTTCATCGTAATCTCATTGCGGCTAAGTTCCTCGACGGTGCCCAGCTCACGCCGCACGATGCCAAACTCCTTGTCGGGCGCCGTGAACTGGAGACGGTCGCCGTTGGCGAACTCGCGCTGTGCGGTTTCGAAGACGTTGACGCCACGAAGCCGTTGGGGATTGTAGATGACGGTCTGTCCATCTCGTTTCTCGACGGTGACGGTGTTCTCGCGGGCGTTGGTGGAGAGCACCGTGGCGGAGCTGCCGCGCTCGATGCCGAGTTCCTTGCTGCCGATGGTGTATTGAACGACGTTGCCGGGCTGGTAGCGCACGGCCCATGCGCGGTCGGCTCCGGTGATGTCGGATCGGTTATTGAGCGTCTGAAAGTCTGGTTTTCAGACGCGATAACTCCCTTAGCCTGCAGCTCCGTTCGCACCGCCTGGTTGATTTCCTGCCGACTGCGGTTGTCGGGAGACACGATGAAAGTGTTCTCCGGTTTAGCGGCGTAGTCCCTTGCGATGGCCGCATATCGTTCCTGCGGTTTGGCAACTTCGGTCACCCGGCCCTGCTCGGCCAGCAGGCGGATGCCTGTGGCCGATTCGCCGCTGGCCAGCAGTTCCACGGCCTTGAGCAGGCCGGGGTCTTTCTGGCGGATGATTTGGTCGAGCTGCGCGATGCGCAGCCCGCCATCCTGGAGCTGCTGGAAGGGCTTGCCGGCCTCGACGCCCTGATACTGCCGCGTGTCTCCGATTAGTAGAACTCGGTCCTGCGGCTCGATCTTATCCAGAAACGCCTTGACCTGCTTGGTGCTGGCCAGGCTGGACTCGTCGAGCAGATAGAGATGCCGGCTGGCGGGATCGCCTGCAGTATTGCCCTGCTTGCCTCGGGCAAGGAAGCCCTGGAGCGTCGTTGCAGTCACGCCGGCGTCGCGGAGCTGGGCTGCTGCGCGAGCGGTGGGGGCGAAGCCCTCGACCGCGTAGCCGCTTTTTTCCGCCTCCTGGCGGATGGCTTCCAGCGTCGTCGTTTTGCCGGTGCCCGCCAGACCCTGCAAGCCTTGCACCAATGTTTCCAAGATGGTCTTCGACTTCATCTCCGGCTGGGAAAAGGAACTGGCGGGCGAGGGCGACCAGCCTGCTACGAAACGAGTTCAGGCCGGAAAGCTAGATCTCTTCCGCAACGATGATGGACTCGGGGGCTGGCTTCACAAGCCAAACTCTTTCCTGATCGATTCCACGCAGATCGACTCTGGCGAGGCGATGACCGAGGACTTCCGCAAGGCCGCTGCTACCGAGATCGCCGACTTCAAGCAGGAATATGTTCGCCGCTTTCCAGGTCGCGATGTAGACTCTGTCACCACGGAAGACCTGCTCCGTGAGGTGCTCAACACCATCGGGAAGGCCGGCAAGCTGGGCGAAGGCATTCGCTGCGTCGTCTCCGTTTCTATGCTCACGGAAGGATGGGATGCGAATACCGTCACCCATATTCTCGGGGTGCGTGCTTTTGGTACTCAACTCCTATGTGAGCAGGTTGTTGGTCGTGCTCTGCGTCGCATAAGCTACTCGATCACTGCGGACACCGTTCATTTGCCGCCCGCAGAACAACGCTTCGGTCCAGAGTATGCCGAAGTTTATGGGATACTTTCTCCTTTATCCCATCAGCAGGTGCTACCAAAGAGCCGGTTGAGGGCCCTCTGCCTACGCGCGTTCGCGCTTTGCCGGAACGAGAATCGCTCGCGATGAACTTCCCACGCCTACTCGGCTACCGCTTTCATCTTCCAGAGCGTCGGCTCATCGCCGCCTTCACCTCGGATTCCGTTTTTCGACTTACTACCGCTTCGATTCCCAGTGAAACCGAGATGGCGGCTGTTGTTGGCGAGTCTCAGGTTCATACCCTCGAAGGACTAAAGCAGGTTCGTCCCAATCATGTGGCATTTGAGCTTGCCAAGGCCACGCTGGAACGCTTTTTACGCAACGAGAACGATGAAGCTCAGCCATGGCTCTTCCCGCAGGTTCTCGGCATCACGCGCGAGTGGCTCGACAAGTGCCTGCAGCTCGGTGACAACACCTTCATGCAGCTCCTGCTCTTCGGACAGAACAAGCATCTTGCGATCGAGAAGATTTACGACAGCATTCGCGAAGGATCGCAGAGTGCCGGCGAGAAGCGCGTCCTCCCTATTCTTCAGCCTTACGACACGCTGGGCTCGACGGACTACGTTGACTTCTTCACGACCAGGCCTACCTTCGCGACGGGTGCCACGCACTCTCATACCTCCCATGTTGTCGCTGACACAGATGTTTGGGAACAGAACGTCGCTTACAAGCTTGAACGTATGCAGGAGGTCTTTCGCTACGTGAAGAACGACCATCTGGGCTTCACCATCCCATACACATTCCAGAACAAGGAAAAGCAGTACACGCCTGACTTCCTTGTAGATATCGATGACGGCCACGGCGCGGATGATCTTCTCCACCTCATTATCGAAGTTTCCGGTGAGCGAGACGAGATGAAGGCTCAGAAGACCACTACCGCTCGCACGCAATGGATTCCTGCCGTGAACAATCACCGAGTCTTTGGTCGTTGGAGCTTTCTTGAGATCACCGACCCCGCAAATCTCCAAGCTGAAGTCCGCCGGCACATCGGCATTAAGTAGCTTGTTGTTTCTGTCATTCCGGAAGGGAATCCGCTCGCATGGCACCACGTAAGCCGAAGAAGTCCATCGAAATCGTCGAGACCGTCCACAAGGATCGGCGATCCAACATCCCGACCGAAGAGCTCCGCGACTTCGTCACCACAGACGAAACCGCGCCGAAGACGATACTATATCCGCGCGACCCCTCGCTCGACCCGCAGCTTGTCTGGCGCGGCAAGGACGAACAGGACTCCGAGTCGCTCACCGTGCCCGTGGTGCCCATCTACATCCAGGAGAAGGTCAAGCCGCAGGCCATCATCGCGTCGCTACAAAAGGAAGCCCGCGCCGAGGACATCCAGCGTAACTTCTACTCCGACTTCAACGGCGGCCCCAAAGACTTCGCTGACAAAGTCGACTTCTACAAGTTCGAGCAGAACTGGACTAACCGCTTCATTCTTGGCGACTCGCTGATGGTGATGACATCGCTCGCCGAGAAGGAGGGTCTCAAAGGCAAAGTTCAAACAATCTATCTTGATCCGCCTTACGGCATAAAGTTCGGGTCGAACTGGCAGGTGTCGACGCGCAAGAGGGATATAAAAGACGGAAAAGCTGAGGATGCATCTCGGCAACCAGAGCAGGTGAAGGCCTTCCGTGACACATGGGAACTTGGTGTTCACTCTTACTTGGCTTATTTGCGCGATCGGCTCGTGGTCGCGCGTGACCTTCTAACGGATACAGGAAGTGTATTTGTACAAATTGGTGATGAGAATCTGCATTTAGTTCGGAACATTCTGGATGAAATTCTCGGTCCAGAGAACGCAATCTCTCATAACCATAGTCAAAACGAGCGCTCAGGAAGATCTTCTCTTACCGAACGTTTGCGACTACGTTCTCTGGTATGCGAAGGATAAAAACCAAGTTAAGTATCGTCAGATGTGGCTCGATAAATCGTCAAGTGACGCATCAGCTTCGGAATACCATCGATTGGAACTAGCAAATGGTGATCGTCGTTTGATGACTGATGAGGAACAGCTTTCTCCCGAAAAATTGCCCGTCGGTAGTCGCCCATACCGGCAAGATAACATTGTTTCTCAACGGCCCCCGGGTGACTTCCCGGTGAAGTTCGACGGAGCAATCTTTCGTCCTATCACTGGATATTGGAAAACTGGGCAAGCCGGTATGGCAAAACTTATCGCAGGCAGGCGCATCGAGAAGCGTGGGCGAATGTTGAGCTACGTAAGATTTCTGGGTGACTTTCCGGTGCGACCAATTGCAAATGTTTGGTCAGATGCCCGGTTCTCCAGTCGTTCGGAAGATAAGACACACATCGTACAAACTTCAGCTCGTGTTGTCGCACGCTGCATTCTGATGTCAACCGACCCGGGCGATCTGGTCCTTGACCCCACATGCGGTTCCGGTACGACGGCATTCGTGGCCGAGCAATGGGGCCGACGCTGGATTACCTGCGATACTTCGCGGGTTGCTCTAGCCCTCGCGCGCACCCGCCTGATGTCAGCACGGTTTCCCTACTATCTTTTGGCTGACTAACAAGAAGGCGTTCGCAAGGAAGCCGAACTGACCGGCATCATTCCGCCGCCGCACGCGACTGATAACGACGTTCGTAAGGGGTTCGTCTACAAGCGAGTCCCACACGTTACGCTTAAATCCATCGCCAACAATCCTGAGATCAAAGAAGGCATGACGCGAGTCGAGATTGACGCCGCCATCGCTCGCCACGCGGACAGTGAAACCCTCTTCGACCAGCCGTACGAAGACAACAAGAAGATCCGAGTCAGTGGTCCTTTCTCCGTCGAGAGCCTATCGCCGCACCGCGTTCTTTCCGCTGCTGACGAAGACATGAACGGCACGGTCAGCGAGCAGGAGGCGCAGGAGCAGCAGGACTTTGCCACGATGATCCTCGACAACCTTCGCCAGTCCGGTGTCCAGAACACTATCAAACAGGAGCGCCTGACCTTTGACACGCTCGATCCGTTTGCCGGCCACTGGCTCAACGCTACCGGCACCTATACGGACGCCGCCGGCAAGTCCCATACCGTCGCTGTGTCGCTCGGCCCCGAACACGGGACCGTTGGGCCAGAGCAAGTGAAAGAAGCTGCCAAAGAAGCAGTTCAGGGGCTTGGCTTCAACACCCTCGTTGTCTGCGGATTTGCCTTTGACCCTCACGTTACCGAAGAGACCAAGCGCTTTGGCAATCTTCAGGTGCTCATTGCTCGTATGAACCCCGATCTTTCCGTGGGCGGCGACTTGCTGAATAAGACCGGCACGGGCAATCTCTTCATGGTCTTCGGCGAACCCGACATCGAACTCAAGGAGCAGGACGGAGATCTTCGCGTCGCCATCAAGGGCGTCGATGTCTATGACCCGACCACGGGGGAGGTTCGCAGCCACTCCACCGACGACATCGCCTGCTGGTTTATGACACGGGCTACAACGGCGAAAGCTTCTTCGTTCGCCACGCCTACTTCACAGGCAAAGACCAGCCTTACGAAAAGCTAAAGCGGGCTCTGCGGGCCGAGATCGATGAATCGGCATGGGCGTCTATCTACAAGACCACTTCGCGCCCATTCCCCAAACCTGCCGGCAAACAGCCGCGCATTGCCATCAAGGTCATCAATCACTATGGCGATGAGGTTCTAAAGGTCTTCCCGATCTGAGCCAGGGTCTTCCAAAGTGATCAAAGCATTCCTCGCGGTTTACAAGTTGCTACCCGAGTCCGAGTCGCGTCACGAGGACTACTACTTCGGCAACTTGGGTGGCCGTGGTGCCGGTGCGACTGGGCCAATCACGAGCGAGCATGTCGTTAATGCTGCTAAACGGTGCATTCTGAAAGTGGAAACAGCAAAGCAGCCGTACACACCGATCTATGCTGGTCGGAATCTCTACGCCGTTCTCGACGGCGAACGAATCGGATATGCGCGCCCTGAACGATGCTCTTGCTCCGTTCTGGCCTGCACTGTGGCGAATCGCAGCTAGAGGTCATTTCAGGGTTTGCAACATGCCCCTTCGTCCCCCGAAAAGCGCCGGAGAGGAGCATTTCTCCGGCAGGTCTTTCCTGCCTCCCGTGTCGGAGCCCACGGCCGATGGTGCGTTTTCGCTTTCCTTCTCCACACTCGACGGCACTGACCTGTCCGTCCTCCTCGTCTTTCCAGGCACCCGCGGAACGATGTACCCAATCAGCCGATATCCGGAGATAGCAAGGTTCCGCGCGATGCTGTTTGGGCTGCAAGCCGATCGGGAGCTGGAGCACTGGGATAGCCAGTCGTACTTTGCTTACACCAGCCGGAATGGCGACGAGATCGACGCATCATTCCGTGCAAAGGATAACGGCATCACATTCGACTTCTCCCCGCAGGACTGGTCTGCATTGAAGAGGCTATTCACGAAGGCGTGGAATACGCCGGACGTCGGCCGCACATGGGACAAGTTGACCCAGGAATATGGCGAGCTGTGAGAGACGGTGCTTCGCACCGGAAGTAGGGTGACACGTCACCCCAGATTGGGTGCTGTAAAGGAACTTGAGTTGCTCTGCGGGAACTTGTTGATTCGCAGCCATTTGGATACTTCGGTTCGTTCTTGTGGCCATCGCGGTACTCCCGAGTAACTTGTTGATTCTTCATTAGGCACGCTCCCGAGGTCCAAGCTATGGTCAAACTCCCTATGCGTAACAAGTCTGTCGGGACAAAGGTGACAGACGCTGAGTTCGCGACCTTGGAGGCACAAGCACAAGCGCGGAAACTGACTCTCTCGGAGTGGGTTCGGGCGGAGCTGCTGGAGCCGCGGGGCGGCGAGAGCGAGACGGGGACGGAGGTTCTGCTGAGCGAGCTGCTGGCCCTGCGGACGATCTCAATCAATCTCCTGTTCTCGCTCTCGAATGGAAAACCGGTGACGCCGGAGGCGATGAAGGAACTGATTGAGCGGGCGGATGGTGACAAGCAGCGGCGGGCCATGGAGCGGCTGACGGCGGTGCGGGCGGCGGTTCCGGCGACCGGACCGGGGGCTGAGACCGCCGTCGAGATGGAAGCTGGAGAGGCGGTCTGAGATGGCGGAGTGGGGACGGAAGGAGTACAGCAAGGAATGGCCGAGCCGCAGGCCGGTGTGGAGCGTCGCGGCGTTCCTGGTGGCGGTGCTAACCTTCGCCGGGATACTGACGGTGGAATACAAGCGGAGCTGGACGGCGGCGCAGGGCCTCTACTGGAAGGACTACCTGAAGAGCGGGGCGCAGGGTCAGACTTCGGCGTATTCGGTGGGCAAGTACACACTGCTTGAAGGGATAGCGGCGAAAGGTCAGGGTCGGTTGCTGATCGGCGACGAGATCGAGCCGGTGACGGGAGCGGACGGGAGCCAGGGCTGGCGGCTGACCGAGCAGGGCGTAAAGGATGGCATCGCCCGGTTGCAGTGGGTGACGGGGACGTTCAGCGACCGGGGGCTGCACCGGTTGATGGGCGAGGCCGTATACACCAATCTGACCGGCTGGGAGTTTACCAGAAGCCTGTCTTTGCCTCACTCGCGCTCCTGGTGCTGCTGCTGTTCTTGGCGGTTCCGAAGGACCGGAAGCGGCGGATGGTCTGGAAGCATGGCCGGAGGTTGCGCGGGCCGGAGCTGGTGACGACGGCGGAGCTGAATGCGAAGCTGGGCAGTTCGACGCTGCTAACGACAACGCTGCCGGATGGGGTCGCGTTCATCAACGAAGAGCAGACCTGGATCGACAAGCTGATCCGCAAGCAGTAGAGCCGGTGGGCGCGTGTTCCGCGTGACCGGGAGGCGATGCACTTCCTCATCGTGGGCGACAGCGGGACGGGCAAATCGGCGGCGATCCGGCAGCTTCTCTCGCAGATATGGGAGCGGGGCGAGGCCGCCATCGTGTACGACCCTGCGATGGAATATCTGCCGCAGTTCTACAACGCGGCCAGGGGCGACGTGATCCTGAATCCGATGGACGCGCGGTGTCCGTTCTGGTCGCCGGGGGACGAGGTTCCGCACGAGGCGGAGGCTCTAACCTTAGCCGCCAGCCTGTTCCCGGACCAGGGCCGGGAGAACCGGTTCTTCGTCGAAGCCCCGCGCAAATCTTCGCTCATCTTCTGAACCTGAAACCGACGCCGCAGGAGCTGACGTACTGGATGTCGAACGCGGATGAGATCGACAAGAGGGTCGAAGGAACGGAGCTTGCAGCGATGATCGACAAGGGCGCGGCCAACCAGCGGAGCGGTGTTCTGGGGTCGCTGAACATGGTGGCAGATGCGTTCAAGCTGTTGCCCAGAGAGGCGGAAACCGAGCGGCGGTGGAGCACGGTCGAGTGGGCGAAGGAGCAAAAAGGCTGGGTGCTTCTAACGTCTAAGCCGACGATGCGGGAACGCATGCGCCCGCTCATCAGCCTATGGCTAGACCTGCTGGTTCTGCGGATGATGAACGACGACTCGGCGAAGCGCAAGACGTGGTTCATCTTGGATGAGCTAGCGAGCTTGCAGCGGTTGCCGCAGCTCACGACGGCGGTGACGGAGAACCGGAAGTCGAACAATCCGATGGTGCTGGGCTTCCAAGGTAAGAGTCAGGTGGAGGCATTGTACGGCCACGTTGCGGAGGCGATGCTGTCGCAGCCCGCGACGAAGATCTTCCTCAAAACCAGCGAGCCTCATGCGTCGGAATGGATCTCGAAGGCTATCGGAGAGGTGGAGATCGAACGGTTCCGGGAGACGCGAACGCATGGGCAGTTCCCGGTGGGTAAGAAGTCCGACAGCGAGGCCAGGGAGATCACGCGGGAGCCTCTGGTGATGGCGTCGGAGGTGGCGGGGCTCGATCCGCTGCATGGGTACTTCAAGCATGGAAACTTGGTGCTGCGGATGCGGTTCCCATACCTGGAGCTTGCGGCCAAGGTGGAGAAGTTCGTGGAGCGGAAGCCGGTCGAGAAGGCGGTAGCGAAGCTCGCAGCCGTGGCCGTGGCAGCAAAATCGGAGCCGGTTATGGTCGCCGAGTCGGAGCCGGTCGTGCAGGGTGCTCCTCCGAAGAATCCGCCCGTCGCGATGGTCGAGCAGGTGAAGCCGCCCGCCCAAGTCAATGAACAACAGCAGCACTTCTTCGAGTAACGAATTATGGTGACGATCTCGAAACCGATCAGCGCGGGGCAGGCGCAGCTTTATCACAAAGAGGAGTTCGCCAACGCGCGGGAGAACTACTACACCGAGAGCGAACGGGTGCGCGGTGAGTGGCAGGGCCAGCTTGCGGAGCGGTGGGGCTTGACCGGCGAGGTGCAGGAGCGGCAGTTCGCGCGGCTCTCGGAAGGCCAGCATCCGGTGACCGGCGAGCAGCTTGTGCGGCATCAGACGGCGCGGGAGTATGAGAACCGGCGCGGCGCGATGGTGCGTTCGATGGAGCACCGGGCCGGGTGGGATGCCACGTTCAGCGCACCGAAGTCCGTCTCGCTCACTGCCCTGGTTGGGGGCGACGACCGGATCAGAGAGGCGCATTGGGAGAGTGTGACGGTCGCCCTCAATGAGATGGAGCGGTACGTTCAGGGACGCATCGGCGGTAATGCTCCGCCGCAGACGACGGGTGCATGGGCTGTCGCCAAGTTCGAGCACGACAGCAGCCGTCCGGTGGATGGCTACGCGGCGCCGCAACTCCACACGCATGCGGTCGTCTTCAATGCGACCAAAACCGCCGATGGAAACATGCGGGCCTTGCAGCCGCAGGAGCTGTACAAGACCCAGCAGTATGCGACGGCGGTTTATCGTTCGGAGCTGGCCGAGCGGTTGCAGGGCATGGGCTACGAGATCGAGCGCGGCGAGCATGGGCAGCCGGAGATCAAGGGATATAGCCGCGAGTACCTGGAGGCGTCGAGTCCGCGGCGTCAGCAGATCGAAGCGCACATGGAGGCGGAGTGCACGAAAGGAGCGAAGGCCGCGCAGATCGCGGCGCATCAGACCCGTGATGCCAAGCAGCCGCTCTCTCATGAGGAGGTCCGCGAACGTCATCAGGCGATGGCCCGCGTGCATGGCGATCAGCAGCAGCGTGTTCTTAAAGAAGCTGCGCTCCGTCCCGGCGCGGAGCTAAGGCCGGAGCAATCGCAGCTTGCCGCGCAGGGCGCGGTGAGCTATGCCCGCGAACGCGGCATGGAGCGGGAGGCGGTGACGGATGAACGTTCGCTGATGGGCGATGCGCTGAAGCACACTATGGGCGAGGCTCGGTTGCCGGAGATCAAAGCCGAGTTCGAGCGCAGGGTCGAGTCGCGGGAGCTGATCGAGGTTCCACGCAAGCAAGGGCTTGCGGGCCGTGCGTTCACTACCAGCGAGATGCAGGGTTACGAGCGGGAACTGATCGACCGGATGAAGATGGGCCAGGGCAACCGCGACGTGTTGGCTGATGGCAACGTGCGGCAGCAGACGACGGAGCAGCATCCACATCTGAGCCTGAGCCAGCGGCAGGCCGTTGAAACCGTGCTGACGAGCCGCGACCAGATGATGGCTCTTGAAGGCGTGGCGGGCACGGGGAAAACAACATCCTTAGCCGCCGTTCGTGAAGCTGCTGTGAGTGCCGGCTATGAGGTCGAAGGGCTTGCGCCGACATCACGGGCCGCTCAGAAGCTGGGCGAAGCGGGCATGGAGACCGAGACGCTGCAACGGCATCTGACACGCGGCCACCGTGCCGACGACGGGCAGAAGCGGCTCTATGTGGTCGATGAATCGAGCATGGCGAGCACCCGGCAGATGCACACGTTCGTCGAGCGGCTAAAGGAGAATGATCGTGTTGTGTTCGTCGGCGACACGCGGCAGCATGAGGCGGTGGAGGCCGGAAGACCTTACGCGCAGTTGCAGGATGCGGGGCTGCGGACGGCACGGTTGGATGAGATCATCCGGCAGAAAGACCCGGCGTTGAAGGAGGCCGTCGAGCAGCTTGCGCGGGGCGAGGTCCGCGAGGCTATCGACAATCTCAACCGGCAGGGCCGGGTACATGAGGTCGGCGACCGGCACCAGCGCATCGGTGAGATCGCCCGCGAGTATGTGCGGCAGCCTGAAAACACGTTGGTCGTCTCGCCCGACAATGAAAGCCGCCGCGAGATCAACAATCACATCCATCGAGCGATGCAAGGCTCCGGCCAGGTCAAACCAGAGGAGCACAGCGTTCGTGTGCTAAATGCGCGGCAGGACCTTAGGGGAGCCGACCGGCAGCACGCACGGAACTACAAGCCGGACGACGTGATCCGCTACTCGAAAGGATCGAAGCCGCTGGGGATCGAGGCGGGCGGATATGCCACGGTCCTCCGTACGAGCGAGAAAGAAAACACGATAACGGTTGAGCGCAGGAGCGGCGAGGAGCTGACCTACGATCCGCGCCGGTTGCAGGGCGTCACGGTCTACCGAGAGTCGGAGCGCACGTTCGCCGAGGGCGACCGGGTGCAGATGACCGCGCCTTATCACGATCAAAAGCTGGCGAACCGTGAGCTGGGCACGGTCGATATGATCGACGGCGACGGCAATCTCAAATTTCGCATGGACTCAGGCCGCGAGATCGAGTTCAACGCCAAGCAGCATCCGCATCTCGACTATGGCTATGCGGTGACGAGCCACAGCAGCCAGGGCCAGACCGCCGACCGGGTGCTGATTCACATCGACTCCGAGCACGCCCATAGTCAACTGCTGAATAGCAGAATGGCCTATGTGTCGGTATCCCGCGCCCAATACGACGTCCAGGTATATACAAACGACGCTCAGACGCTTGGGCGGGAACTGAGCAGAGATGTTTCAAAACCAGCAGCGCTTGGGAGTCAAGCATTTGCACAGACGGCTGGTGCTCCCGTAGTCCAGCACACCACACAGGGAATGGGGCTTGGCCTAAATATATCGAGTGTTGCAATATGTCATCCGTTATGATCAAGCAATGACGTATTGAGACGATCAGGCTATGTCTGTAAACATGAAAAAGACGATGAATTATGTCCGCCAACACGGAATCGCGAGACCACGCGATCTGGAGGCCGAAGGCATTCCACGCGAGTATCTGCTGCGTCTCTATCGACAAGGCAAACTTAACCGTTCGGGGAGGGGAATGTACACGCTACCCGAGATTTCGATTACCGAGCGCCATTCCTATGCAGAAGTCTCTAAACGAGTGCCCGAAGCCGTCCTCTGCCTTCTTTCGGCTCTTGCGTTCCGCGTTCGGTCTAAACATAATTTCTCTAGTCTATCAACATCATCTCGGTAACCATAGGAACTAAGGTTGGGCGCTTGATCGACGGAACTTGCTGGGTTAGTAAGGATCAAATTAGCCATTCGCGCTACTAAGCCGCCCATACTATGCCCCACCAATATCAGAGGCCTGTTGACCTCGGTGTTGCTGAAGATAATGTCAGGCAGTTTTGCTCCGCTTAGAACAACCGATCGTTTCCAGTCGTATTGAAACGATAGATGGTTGCTTGAGGTAGTGCGTACTCTATAAGCTTCTCGAGCGGGATCATCTTTTCAGCATTGCTACTGAATCCGTGAGAGATATAATTAGCGGTGCTGCCGCCGACATTGGCAATCGGGGTGGACCGAATACACTCAGGTCAACTCTCATTGCACGCGCGCCGAGCCACCCAGTCCAACCAAAGTCTGCACATTGTGGCCGAGAAATTGCACTGTGTAGGCGTGGTCGAACCTCAATGTCAAGCTGGGACCGACGCGTACGATGCCCGGTATCGACATCATCTTCCAAGACTGATCAACGACCTCTGATAGTTGCTCATCAAACCGGGCGACTTGAGAAATCTGCGCGTCTGGCGCTAGGTCCAAGGCTTGCTCCTGACTGAATAGTGCGTTCGAGTTGACCGGTCTCCATGAGACGACTGCAACGCCGTTCTTGAAATCCTCGTGACGGCAACAATTATTATCTGCACTTCCCAACGGCCAAATGCGCGTCCACGGTACGGGGCTTTTGAAGCCAGCGTGTGACAATTGTCTTGCATATCGGTGAGCAACCGGAGCCTAACTCTCTTTGAGTTTCGTTGGCGATACACGAGTGCTCCGATAAACCTCACGTCAGGTTGATAGCGTGTGTAGAACGCCGTCAAAAGTTTGGAACTTTCACGAAATCGGTATAGCTCACCATCAGAACATCGAGCAGGTCATTCGTTCCAGGCGTTGCCATCGGTCCGTGAAGAGTGATGACCAACTCCTGATCGACGTCGGATTGAGGGGTCGGAATTGCTTCGAAATCGACAGTCCAAAGGCCGAGTTGCAGCCGGCGCATAGCAAAAGTCGCGCAAAGGAACTCGGCCGAGATTCCGGGCGAGCAAGTGGCCTGCCCGATCTTTTGTACCAGTGACGAGTTAGTGTAGCGCAGCGAGTTTTGCAGATATCTCGCCGCCGTCGAGGGTGTGGGGAAGTGGGAAGCGCACTTTGCTTTCCACT
>JAABUX010001381.1_pt1 | contig 37033 bp, 38 predicted proteins | sample 5561851 | NCBI WGS metagenome assembly JAABUX01 (sample SAMN10711883, study PRJNA513361) | rock metagenome | isolation source: Antarctica rocks | place: Antarctica: Victoria Land, Richard Nunatak red sandstone | collected 2016-01-03 | reverse complement strand
CCACATCTCGCCTTTGAGATGTGGGGCACCCCCTCTACAGCGAACGAGAACCGCCCGGGTCCTCCTCGCCGTCAAACACGACCTTGCCTTCGCTCACAGTCCAGCGCACGCGCCCTTGCATAGCCCATCCGTCAAAAGGTGTGTTCTTCGATCGACTGCGTGACGCAGCGGCGCGGAATGTCCACCGCGCATCCGGATCAAAAATCACCGCGTCCGCCCACGCGCCTTTCTCAAGCGTGCCGCGCCCCCTGAGTGACAGCACCCGCGCCGGGGCTACCGACAGCAGTGCCAGTACGCGCCCGAGCGCCAGCCCATGCTCGCCGTGCAACACCCGCAGCGCCAGCCCCAGCGCTGTTTCCAGGCCCGTAATGCCGTTCGGCGCCTTCTCGAACTCCTGCTCTTTCTCAAACGCCGCATGCGGCGCGTGGTCGGTCGCAATGCAGTCGACCGAACCGTCGAGCAGGCCCTCCAGCATCGCGACCCGGTCCGCTTCGGCTCGCAGCGGCGGGTTCATTTTGGCCAGCGTGTTATACCCCTCCACCGCGGTCTCATTCAGCACGAAATGGTGCGGCATCACCTCGCAGGTCACGCGCAAACCGTCGCGTTTCGCCGCGCGCACCGCATCCAGCGCCTTTCTGGTAGACAGGTGCGCCACATGCAGATGCGGCCGCGCGTGGTGCTCCGCATACTCCGGCTCCTCGCGCAGCAATTGCTGCGTCACTTCGCGCAGCAACCCGATATCCCGCTCCACCAGGCTCGACTCCGCCTCCACCGGCATGCCGCGCAGCCCCATGCGGAATGCCGTCGCGCCCGCATTCATGCTGCAACCGCCGGTCATCCGCGTGTCCTCCGCATGCTGCACCACGGCGAGCCCGGCGCGCGCGCCTGCCACAAGCGCTTCACGCATCGTCGCGTCTTCAAGAATGGGCTTGCCATCGTCCGTCACACCGACCGCGCCTGCATCGCGAAGCGCCCGGTAGTCCGTCAATCGCTCGCCCAGGCTTCCGGCCGTTGCCGCCGCAATCGGCAGAACACGAACCGTCGCGCCACGCTCCGGCGCCTGCACCCAGCGCGCCCACTCCGGCGTGTCGATCACCGGCACGGTGTTCGGCATCGCGCACACCGTGGTGAACCCACCCGCGGCAGCGGCCCGCGTCCCGCTCGCAATCGTTTCCTTCCACGTCTGGCCCGGCTCGCGCAAATGCACATGGATATCGATCAGCCCCGGCGCAACGACCAGTCCCGCGGCATCGATGCGCTCGGCTTCTCCCGCCTGCAATGTACCGGGAGCCCCGACGGCAAGGACGCGCCCATTGGCGAATAACAAATCATGCGGGGCATCGATGCCGCGTGCCGGGTCAAGGAGGCGCCCCCCTGCAATCAACAGCGACTTCGCGCCCGTATTCACGTCCGTACCCATCAAGACAAGGCCCCCGCCCCAAGCGCGCGCGCCACCAGCGCCATCCGCACCGCCACCCCGTGGCGCACCTGCTCCTCGATCAGCGAACGCCCGCCATCCGCCGCCGCTTCCGCGATCTCAAGCCCGCGAATCATCGGCCCCGGGTGCATCACCCACATCTCCGGGTGCCTCTCGACCCGCTCCTCACTCAACTGAAACTCCGCCCGGTACGCCTCGAGGTCCACATGCACACCCGCCAGCCGCTCCGCCTGTATGCGCAGCATCATCACGGCATGGGACTGCGCCAGCGCACGATCGAAGTCGCGCTCGATCGCAACCCCAGGGCCGATCGACGCCGCAATCTCCGGCAGCAGCGGCGGCGGCCCGCACAGCAGCACCCGCGCCCCCAGGCGAGGCAGCAGCAGCGCGTTCGAGCGGGCAACCCGGCTATGCAGAATATCCCCGCAAATCGTGATCGTAACCCCGGCAAGTGTCTGCGCGTCAACCTGCGTCGTACCGCCGCGAAGCACGCGCAAGAGCGTCCGCAGGTCGAGCAGCGCCTGCGACGGATGCTGGTGCATGCCGTCCCCGGCATTCAGAACCGGCAGCCCCGTCGCCTGCTCCAGCAACCACGGAGAACCGGAAAACACATGCCGCAAAATAATCGCCTCGGCCCCCAGCGCGCGCAGGGTGATGCCGGTATCCTTCAGCGACTCGCCCTTCTCAATGCTTGAGGATTTCGAGCTGACCAGCGTCGTATCCGCGCCAAGTGCCTTCGCCGCAAGCTCAAAGGAAGTACGCGTCCGCGTGCTCGACTCATAGAACAGCAGCGCCACGCGACGCTTCGCAAGCCGCCGCGCACGCATCAGCGGCTCTTCGATCTCAAGTTGCGATGCAAGCGCAAGCACTGCGCTTGCATCGTCGAGTGTCAGGTCTTCAACGCCCAGCAGTGACCCGTGCACACGCGGACGGGACGCGCGCACTTCGGAAACCGGCGAGTCAGCCGGCAAACCTACTGCCCTTCCATAGGCGCCGCGATCTCCGGAACGCGCTCCACGATCAAAACCTGCTCATCCCCATCGACCTCGCGCAGCTTGACCTCGATGATCTCCATGCGCGAGGTCTGCACCACCCTGCCGATAAAGCTCGCTTCCACCGGCAGCTCACGGTGTCCCCGGTCGATCAGCACCAGCAACTGCACGCGGTTCGGCCGGCCATGGTGGAACAGCGCCTCCAGCGCCGCGCGCGTCGTGCGGCCTGTATACAGCACGTCGTCCACCAGCACGATGTCCCGCCCGTTGACGTCGAAGCCGATCTCCGCCTCGTGCACCACCGGACGCACATCATGGGTCGACAGATCGTCACGGTAAAACTCGATATCGAGCGCCCCCACATCGACCGGGTGCTTTTCAATCTCCTCGATCAGCGCCCCCAGCCGCTGCGCCAGCGGCACCCCGCGCCGTTTGATCCCGACCAGGCCAAGGTTCGTACCGCCATGGTTCTTCTCAACCACCTGGTGAGCCAGGCGCACCAGCGTGCGCTCAATCTCCGATGGCGAAAGAATGCGGCCCTTTTCACGTAATTTGTACGTCGGCATAGAGTCTGGTTCGGCGTTCTGGGTCATATTCTGGATGCCATGATGGCTCGCTTTCAGCATAGCGCAACACGCCCGGCCGCAACGACTGCTGCGCAACTACTGCTTGCGGCGGCGTAGCCCCCCATAGCGCACGGCAAAGCGACCGCCGAGCCATGCGAAAAACAGCATGGACATCGCCGAGGCCGCGGCCGAGAGAAGCAGCAGGGTGCCCCGGCCCTCCGCGGAAAGCCAGAACTGAAAAAGCCCCGGCAACTGCGCCGCCGCCTGCGGATTGGTGGCATGGATGCGGTCGATCCCTGCCTGCACGCCGCTCCCCAGCCGCGCGTCGATCGCCGAGGCATGGTGCAAACCGTACCGCTCGAACAGAAACGTGAGCGCGTCGGTCGCCGTACTCACAACGGCCGCGAACAGCCCAAGCACCAGCCCAATGCGGCCGCCAAGCTGAGGCGTCAGCTTGGGCGCGCGCGGCACCCGTCGCCTGTACCGGCGCAGCGTCCACACAGAGCCAAGCATCACCCACAGCATGTCAATCAGCGGTACAGCCAGAAAAGACAGGAGCAACCCGGCAGGCACCGCATAGATGGCAGCCGACTGGACCGCCGCCGGCCAGGCAATCTCACCCGTATGCCGTGGCGCAGCCTCGCCCGGCTCGGCTTCGGCTTCGCGCGCCTCTGGGCTTTGCACCCGCAGTTGCGGCGCACCGCACTCCGGGCAGAACGCTGCCCCTTCCGGCACGGCATTGCGGCAGTTATGGCACAGGCTCATCATGCGGTCTGTTCCAGTCTGACACACGCGACGCGCCGTTCAGCCCTGCCTGGAATCCAAAACCGCGCTACTCCTCTTCTCCGCCGAGATTTCCCCCGCTGTCCCCATGGCTGCTCGGCGGCAGCATCAGGGAGATCAGCGAAAAATGCGTCCCAGGCCGCCCTTTGTTGTCGAACGCAACAATATGCTGCCGCCGCTCCGAGCCCGCCTTCAGCTCCAGCTTTGCGTCACTGGTCACGTGTATGAACTTTCCGCGATCTCCGGTATCTTTGCAGGTCAGCCCTGCTCCCGTACGCGCCGGGCTGCCCACCGGCTCATCCCCCCGGCACGCGAGCACCTCGCCGTAGCGGCCTAGTGCTTTCCTGTAAAAATCCTGCACCTTCGCCTGCCCGTCGGGCGTGCTGTAATTCGCCACCTGCACCCGCATCTGCCATTTGCCGAAGCCCATCTGTACATCCACGGACTTGTCGTCGTCCCCGTCCTTGTCCGGCTCGGGCACCGCGCCCGGATAGGCCGGCAAGCCGAGGTCGCCCGCGCTGCTTTTATTCTTGTGCACCTGCAGGTTGCCGAACGGTACGTGGATCTGAACATCCTTGTCCTCGCCGCCGTTGCCGCCCTTGTTCACATGGACGGAGCAGCCGGCCAGCACCGCTGTCCCCGCCAAAACTCCTACACACAGCACCCGCTCCCTTGCCTGCATGCGCCCCTCCTTCTCGCGATTTGCCATCGCACTTGCCGAGCCATCGCACTTGCCGAGCAAATCGCATTTGCCGAGCAGGATACGTGCTCCGCCTTTCCGTTGTTCCCCCAATTCGCAGCGCGTCGCCGATAATTTACAGCCACACAGCAACGCAGGCCGTTATACTGCCGAGGAAGCGCACCCCCGACGCGCCCACGCCTCCTTATGGCCAAACGTGACGGTACCCATCAGCGAACACATCGGGGGGATTACCCCGCCGCACCCTCGCCGGCCATCCCCGACAAACTGTATTTCCGTATCGGCGAGGTCGCCGCGCTATGCCGCGTGCCCACCTACGTCCTGCGCTTCTGGCAAACGGAGTTCCCCCAGCTCCACCCCGGCAAAAGCGGCACCGGCCAGCGCCTCTACCGCAGGCGCGACGTCGAAATGGCACTCCGCATCAAGTGCCTGCTCCATGAAGAGGGCTACACCATCGCTGGCGCCAAGGGCGTGCTTGCCGGCGAAGCCGCCGTTCCAGCCAACCTGCGCCTGCAACCCAACGAGCCTTTCCTGGCCCCGGAACTGCCCCCCCCACAAGACAATGGCGGGGAGCAAGCCAGCGCCCAGCTCCAGCACGTACGCGACGAGCTGCGCGAGCTGCTTGCCCTGCTGCAGGGCAAACCTGCGCCGCACCGGGGCGCCACATCCCCCGACCTCCACCGCGAAACTCCGCAGATACCCAAGTAGCTGCCGGTACACTGATTCCCATGACAAAGGAAACAAACGGAGGCCGCGTCACGGCCTTCTGCGATGGCGGTTCGCGCGGCAACCCCGGCCCCGCCGGCTACGGCGTATTCATCCAGGGCGAAAACGGTGCCCCGCTGGCCGAACTGAGCGACTTCCTCGGGATCAAAACCAACAACGTCGCTGAATACTCCGGCCTCCTGGCCGCGCTCGAGTGGGCGGTCGCCAACAACGTCCGCGATCTGCGCGTCGTCTCCGACTCCGAGCTGATGGTCAAGCAGATCAAAGGCCAGTACAGCGTCAAAAGCCCCGACCTCAAGCCCCTGTACGAAGAAGCGAAACGCCGCGCCGCGAAACTCGGAAAATTCGAGATGCAGCACGTACTGCGCGGCAAAAACAAAGAAGCCGACCGGCTGGCCAACGAGGCCATGGATCGGGCCATGGATCGGGGCATGGATCGGGGCATGGGCCGCGGCACCCCGGCCGCGAGTGCAGTGCGCCCCCCGAACGGAACCCCTGCTGCCAGGCCGACTTCGGTGGCTCCCGTTCCACGCCCCACCCCTCCCCGCCCGCAGACGCCGTTGCCGCTTGCCTCCCCCGATCTGCCCAGGGAAGTCACCGGCTTTGTAAGAAACGGCGTAGTGCACCTGGTCGAAGGCGAGCTGCCCGAGGGCACTTTCGTCCGCATCCTGCCCGCCCGGCCTTGAACCGCGCCTGGTGACACCGCTTCGAGACGGCATGGACAATCGATACCGAGGACGCTCCACTGCGAGCGCTCGGACCCCAGAGTACCGCTGACGCCCGAAAACAACCGCCCGCATCGAATACATCATGAGTTCAGCCCCAGCTTCTGCAACTGCAACACAAACCGCCTCCATGCCCGAGCGCGAGCCCATCCGCTTCGGTTTCCAGAACAGCTACGCGCGACTGCCGGAGCGCTTCTACCGCCGGCTTGACCCAACCCCGGTCAGTATGCCGCGCCTCATCAAGCTGAATGTGGAACTGGCGCGAAGCCTGGGCCTCGATCCGGACGCGCTGGCAAGCCCGGAAGGGGTCGAGATCCTCGCCGGCAATCGCGTCGCCCCAGGCTCCGAACCGCTGGCGATTGCCTATGCCGGGCACCAGTTCGGGCAATTCGTCCCGCAGCTCGGCGACGGTCGCGCCAACCTCCTGGGCGAAGTGATTGGGCAAGACATCGGGCAAGACGGGGTCCGCTACGACATCCAGCTCAAAGGCTCCGGCCCCACTCCCTTCTCGCATGGGGGCGACGGCAGGGCCGCCCTTGGTCCGGTCCTGCGTGAGTACATCGTGAGCGAGGCCATGGCAGCGCTGGGCGTCCCAACCACCCGCGCTCTGGCAGCCGTGCTCACGGGCGAACAGGTCTTCCGCGAGACAGCGCTGCCCGGAGCCGTGCTCACCCGGGTAGCGGCGAGCCATCTTCGCGTGGGCACGTTCCAGTACTTCGCGGCTCGGCGCGACCCGGAAGGAGTGCGCATACTGGCGGACTACGCCATCGCGCGGCACTACCCCGAGGCCGCGCAGGCCGAACGACCATACCGTGCTTTGCTGGACGGTGTCATCACCCGGCAGGCGCATCTGGTCGCCCAATGGATGCTCCTCGGCTTTCTCCACGGCGTCATGAACACCGACAACACCTCCATTTCCGGCGAAACCATCGATTACGGCCCATGTGCGTTCATGGAGGCCTACAGTCCCGACACCGTGTTCAGTTCCATCGACCGTGTGGGGCGCTACGCCTATGGCAACCAGCCGGGCATTGCGCTCTGGAACCTGACACGTCTGGCCGAAGCATTGCTGCCCATTCTTGCGCCTGCCCAAGCCGGCGAAGACGCCGCGCTGGCCTCCGCACAGGAAGCGCTCGCCGCATTTGCTTCGCAGTACGAGGCCGCACAGACTGCCGGCCTCCGTCGAAAGCTGGGCCTGTTCACGGAACGCGATGGCGACTTGCCGCTCGCCCAGGATTTACTGGAACGCATGGCCGCCAACCGCGCCGACTTTACCCTGGTATTCCGCCGGCTATGCGATGCTGCGGCCGCCCGGGAAGGGGATTCGGATGTACGTGCACTGTTTGCCGAGCCTGCGGACTATGACACGTGGGCTGCTGGGTGGCGTCATCGGTTGGATCAGGAACCGGTCTCAGCCGGGGAGCGTGCGGCCGCCATGCGGAAAACGAATCCGGCATTCATTCCACGCAATCACCTGGTCGAAGGTGCGCTGAAAGCCGCAGTCGAGCAGCAGGATTTCCAGCCGTTCGAACAGTTGCTGGATGCTACCTCACACCCATACGAACAAAGGCCGGAACTGGATCTGTACGCCGCGCCGGCACGTCCCGAGCAGCGGGTTCTCTGGACGTTTTGCGGAACGTAAACCGGTCGGAACGTTTGTCCCGAGCCTTCATGACGGCTCTTACGCAGACCAGCCGCAATGCCCAGGAAAATCACGGAACGGTGTGGAGTCGGACGTTCTCCCTTTCCGAAGCGACAAAGATGTGCCCCACATCTCGCTTTTGAGATGTGGGCTCTCCCCTCTACATCGAAAATACAGCCAAAGAGAACAGCCTAATCCGCCCAGCGCTTCAACACCAGCGAAGCATTGGTCCCGCCAAAACCGAACGAGTTTGACAACGCATACTCGATCGGCATCTTCTCCGGCCCGTTGCTCACATAATTCAGGTCGCAGCCCTCATCGGGATCACAGAGATTGATCGTCGGCGGCGCCGTCTGATTCCGCAGCGCATACACTGTAATCCCTGCTTCCAGGCCGCCCGCCCCGCCCAGCAAATGGCCGGTCATCGACTTGGTCGAGCTCACCCGCAAGGTATGGCTTTTCGCGTGCTCACCGAACAAATTAACAATGGCCGTACTCTCGTTCACGTCACCCAGCGGCGTGCTGGTTGCATGCGCGTTCAGGTAGTCGATCTGCTCCGGCCGCAGCTCCGCGCTGCGCAGCGAGGCTCGCATCGCCCGCAGGCAGCCGTCGCCTTCCGGAGCCATGCCGGTAATGTGGAACGCGTCCCCGCTCATCCCGTAGCCCACCACTTCCGCCAGGATCTTCGCGCCGCGCGCCCTTGCGAACTCCAGTTCTTCCAGAACCAGAATCCCCGCGCCCTCGCCTACAATAAATCCATCGCGACCCTTGTCCCATGGCCGACAAGCCGTCGCCGGGTCGTCATTCCGGGTGGAAAGCGCGCGCATGGCCGCGAAACCGCCCACCGTCATCGACGTAATGGCCGCTTCCGTGCCGCCGGCGATCATCACATCGGCATCACCGCGCTCAATAATTCGGAACGAGTCGCCGATCGAGTGCGCGCCCGAGGTGCAGGCTGTTGAGGCCGTCTGGTTTGGCCCCCTGGCATGGTGGCGAATCGAAACATGCCCCGCCGCCAGGTTCGCTATCGTCGCCGGGATAAAAAACGGCGAAATCTTTCGCTGGCCGCCGCCCAGAAACGCCACGTGTTCGCGCTCGATCACGTCAAAGCCGCCGATGCCCGAGCCGATATGGACACCGACGCGCTCCGACAACGCCTCGGTGATCTCCAGCCCGGAGTTGTTCACGGCTTCCTGCGCCGCCGCGACGCCCAGGTGAATGAAGCGCGACATCTTGCGCGCTTCCTTCTTGTCGATAAAGTCAAGCGGGTCGAACCCCTTCACCTCCGCGGCAATAGTCACAGGAAAACCCGTGGTATCGAACGCGGTAATCGGCCCCACACCGCTTCGCCCCGCCAGCAGGCTCTCCCAGACCTCCGGCGCCGTGTTGCCCACCCCGCAGATCAGGCCAATGCCTGTCACCACCACTCTTCTCTGCGTAAAAGGCAAGCCTACTTGCCGCCTTTCGCGTGCTTCTCGATGTACTCGGTCGCATCCTTTACGGTTTTGATCTTTTCCGCATCCTCGTCCGGGATCTCCAGATCGAAGGCCTCCTCAAACTGCATGACGAGCTCAACCACGTCGAGCGAATCAGCGCCCAGATCTTCCTGAAACGACGCGCTGGGCGTTACCTCTGCCTCATCTACCTGCAATTGCTCAACAATGATCTGCTTGACTTTCTCTTCAACCGCCGCCATGCCGCTCTCCTCGTTTGTTTGTCGCCTTGCCGTTTCCCGCTGCCTGGAGCACAGCTCGAAAGCACACGCTACCGCCTGCCCCGAAACCTCAAGTCTACTCAAGCGCACTCGGGAGTGTAAAGGACTGCCTTTGTTTCCGTTCCAGTGTTCCGTTCAGGATTTGCCTTTATCCAGGCACCTCTTTGGGCTTGCGCACAATGCATGTGCCACAACTACATACATCGGCAGATTGTTCCATTTCTCTAGATGCCTTCCGTCACTCGCCTTTTGTTCGCCTCTAGTGGCACACTCTTTCTATGACCCCTGTGCTTTGGGTGCTCTCACTTGTCTGCTTCGCCCTCTTCGCCGGCGTCGCCGGTTTCCTTGCAGGACGAGGCGCGGGCGCTCGCGCCTCGGAGGCCGCGCGCGCAGCTGACCGAATGGAAGGCGAACGCCGCCGCGCGGACGACACGCAAACGCTCGCCCTGCTGCGGGCCGAAAACACAACCCTCGGGCGTGACCGCGACCGGCTTTCCGCTGAAAACACAACCCTGCGAACCGAACTCACCACCTCCGCGCAGTCCTTGTCGGCAGCCAGATCTGCCCTTGCCGCCGCCGAAGCCGAAAGCCGTACCCGCGCCGAGCACCTGAGTGAAAAGGAAGCGCGCCTGCTCGCCACCGAAGACCAGGTCGCCTCCCTGCAGAATGAACTCAGACGTACAAGCGCAGCGCTCGAAAGCTCCCGGAAACAGATCGAAATCGAGGGCGGCGAGACGGAGAAAAAGCTCAAGCTCTTGGCCGACGCGGAAGAAAAACTCGGCAACCAGTTCAAAGTGCTGGCCGCCGATATCTTCCGCGAAAAATCGCAGCGCTTCCGAGAAGAAAACGAAGTGAGCCTGAGCGGCCTGCTTAATCCGCTCAAGCAGCGCCTGGGCGACTTCCAGCAGCGCGTCGAAGCACTGCGCGACGACGGCATTAAGGGCAGGGAAGAGCTAAAGCAGCAGATCGGCGATCTCAAGGATTTGAACCAGCAGCTCTCATCCGAGGCAAGCAACCTGGTTCGCGCTCTCAAGGGATCGTCAAAAACGCAGGGCGACTGGGGCGAGTTCGTACTGGAGCAAATGCTTGAAAACGCCGGTCTCCGCCGTGATCACGAGTACCGGGTCCAGGCCGGCATGGCCGGCGCGGAAAACTCCCGCGCCCGCCCCGACGTGATTCTCAACCTGCCCGGCGGCCGCCATCTCGTGATCGACGCCAAAGTCTCGCTCCTGGACTACAGCGCCCACTGTGACGGCGTAGACGACGCCGCGCGCGCAGCTTCGTTGGGACGGCACGTCGGTTCCGTTCGCTCGCACATCAAGGAACTCTCGGGCCGTAACTATCCCGGCCTATATCAACTTGAAAGCATGGACTTCGTGGTCATGTTCGTGCCGATCGAGCCGGCATTTCTGCTGGCCATCGCCCGCGATGGCGCGCTCTGGCAGGAAGCCTGGGACCGCAACGTCCTGCTCGTCAGCCCCAGCACCCTGCTTTTTGTCGTCCGCACAGTCGCGCACCTGTGGCGGCAGGAAAAGCAGCGCAAAAACGTGCAGGAAATCGTCGACCGCGGAGGAGAACTCTATGATAAGTTCGCTGCTTTCGCAAAAGACCTGATCGAGGTTGGCAGCAAGCTGGGCGACGCGCAAAAAGCCTACGACAATGCTTACAGCAAGCTGGCCCGCGGCAAGGGCAATGCCATCCGCCAGGTGGAAATGCTCCGCACCCTCGGCGTGAAGCCCAGCAAACAAATACCCAGGGAGCTGACCGACGCCGCGCAGGAAGACCTGCTACACGAGTTGGCAGCTTCGACCGAGGGGCTTGATGAAGCAGGGGACGATCTATTCAAAACGGAAGGCAGCCTGTTTCAGGGAAATGGAATGAAGCACTGACGGGCAAGTAAGCAGGCAAGCTACCCCGAGACTCCGCGGCCGCTCGCCTGAATCGTCTATTTTTGTCCGTCCGTCACGCCAGTCTCACTCTTGGTTGAGTGATAGCCGGCCGTGCCGCCGGGGAGCTCTTTTTCCAGGTCATGCGCTTTCTCCGCATTGCCCTTCTGCTCTGACCCGCTGACGTTGCTATGCAACAGCGCATTCTGCTCGCCTGTAGCCGCGCCCGCAGCCTGCGCGTTCTGCGGTGCCACCGGCTCCACGCTGGTAGGCGGCGCCTGGGCGCTTGCTGCGTTCTCGTTCCCCGTTGGTTGCTTGTCCAGCGAGTGCTGGCCGCTCTCCTGCGAATGACTCTCGCTCATAATCCGGCTCCTTATTCTTCTCATTAGGATGCCGATATCCCCTGCCGCCGCGCAGCCGGCTTGAAAGTGACGGAAGCGCCCTGCTATCGAAACCTGTCGTACCGCGCGAACATTTCGCTCAAGTCAAGGTAGATAGGCGTGCCCTCGACCATGAACTTCCCGGTTTCCGTCATCACGGCTCCCGCGCTCGTCCAGGCACGCCGTGTTTGCGGGTCAATAATCCAGATATTCGGAATGCCCATGCGATGGCAGTCGCGCAGTTTTTCAGAGAGTTCCGTAAAGCTTTCCGACGGCGACAAGATCTCCATGACGATCAGCGGCGGGTCGACCAGGGTTTCGGGCCAAGCCTTGGCTGCACCAACTACTACATCGGGCAAACGCACCCGGCCGGCAGCAACCCGTGTGCGAACCTCCACCGCTGCCAAAACGCCCCAGTCCTCTGCATGCCGCTCAAACCATGCGCCAATAATGGTTTGCAAACGTCCGTGAATCGACATGACCACTGGCTTCGCCTTCAGCTCGCCATCGACAAACTCCACATCCGGTTCGGGAATCGGCCCGTTCAGATACTCCTCAATAGTCATTGCAGACGTTGCTGTTGTCGCCATAACGCCTCCGATCAGTCTTGCTTGTCTAAATTAGAGAATTACGTCAATAACCAGATTATAGAATTGCGTCAATAAACCAGGATCCCCCGCGCTCCGGCTCTAATCGAGCGTCTGCGCGAACGCCGCACGCAAGCGCTCCCACGTTACCGGCAGCGCCTCCGGCAGGGTCCGTGTTTCACCCAGCGTGGAAAGAAAGCTGGTATCACCCACCCAGCGCGGCACCGCATGCAGGTGCAGATGCCCGGCCACCCCCGCCCCGGCTGCCGCACCAAGATTCAAACCCATGTTGTAGCCGTCCGGCCGGTAGGTCGCACCCAGCGCCCTCTCCGCCCTCTGCCCCCACTCGATCAGCTCCGCCGCTGTCTCCGCCGGCAGCCCGGCAAGCGAGGACCCGTGCGCATACGGCACCACCATCACATGCCCCGAGTTATAAGGAAACCGGTTCAGGCACACAAACACCCGCTCCCCCCGGCACACCAGCAGCGCCGCGCGTTCCGCTGCATCCGCCGCCATGCCATTCGCAATAGCGTAGTCGGTCGAGGCCAGGAGATTGCAGAACACGCAATCGCAATCGCCCGGCCACGCCCGCAGCTCCGTTGGCACCCCCTTGCGATATTCCGGTGTTTCGCCTGGCTTTCTCACAGGCATCTCCCCCGTGATATAGCTGTACCGCCAAGGTGACCAAAGGTGCTCCATGCGGCGAGTATAGGGCTTTTGCGCCAGGGGAAATCACCCGCCGCCGCCTTATACTTGACTGATGTCGGCAACACAAACCCAACGCGCGCCATCGCTGCATGCACTCCTATATTCCATACTGGAGCAGCGCTTCGGCTTCCACGCGTTTCGCGCCAACCAGGAGGCCGTTTGCCGCGCCGCCGTCGATGGCCGCGATGTGCTTCTGGTCATGCCGACAGGTGCCGGCAAATCGCTCTGCTATCAGCTGCCCGCCCTTGCTCGCGGAGGCACCGCGCTGGTCGTCTCCCCGCTCATCGCTCTGATGGACGACCAGGCCGCCAAGCTTTCCGCGCTCGGGCTCAACGTCGCCCGCATCCACTCCGGCCTTCCACGCGAGGCCGCGCGCGAAGCCTGCCGCGGCTACCTCGACGGCACCCTCGACTTCCTCTTCATCGCCCCCGAACGCCTCCGCGTCCCCGGCTTTGTCGACATGCTGGCTAAGCGCAAGCCAGGCCTCATCGCCATCGATGAAGCCCACTGCATTTCCCAGTGGGGCCATGACTTCCGCCCCGACTACCGCATGCTTGGCCAACATCTACAAACCCTGCGCCCCTCGCCCGTCATCGCCCTCACCGCCACCGCCACCACCCAGGTGCAGCACGACATCGTCGCCCAGCTCGGCCTCGGCAACGGCGCAAAGCCCGCCGTCTTTATCCACGGCTTCCGCCGCGACAACCTCGCCATCGAAGTCGTCGAGGTATCCAAACCCAAACGCGCCGCCTTCGCCGCCGAGCTGCTGGCCGACAAAGCCGCCCGCCCCGCCATCGTCTACGCGCCCACCCGCAAAGACGCCGAAATGCTCGCCGGTGAGCTAGGCCGCGCCTTCAAAGCCGCGCCCTACCACGCCGGTCTTGACCCCGACCACCGCGACCGAGTTCAGCGAGCCTTTCTGGGCGGCGAGCTCGAAGTCGTCGTCGCCACCATCGCCTTCGGCATGGGCATCGACAAGGCCGATGTCCGCACCGTCCTCCACGCCGCCTTGCCGGCCACGCTCGAAGGCTATTACCAGGAGATCGGTCGCGCCGGCCGCGACGGCCTCCCCTCCCGCACCATCCTCATGCACTCCTTCGCCGACCGCCGCCAGCACGACTTTTTCTACGAACGCGACTACCCGCCATCGCCGCGGCTCGACGCCATCTATCGCTGCCTCAACGCAGACCCGGTGCACTGGCAGGATTTACCCGAACTCCTAAAGGAGCGCGAAAAGCTCGTCCTCGACGACGATGCCTTCGACAAAGCGCTCGAAAAACTGGTCACCCATGGCGGCGCGGTCATGGATTACAGCGGCTTCGTCACCCGCGGCAGCGAAAAATGGCGCGCGCCCTACCTGGCCCAGAGCGATCACCGCGGCGGCCAGATCAAACAGGTCATCCGTTACGCCGAGTCCGCCGAGTGCCGCATGGCGCAACTCGTCCGCCACTTCGGCGATACCGAAGACGGCCGCGCCGACTGCGGTATCTGCGACATATGTGCCCCGTCTGCCTCGGTCACGCAAACCGCTCGCCCGCTCGACACCAGTGAATGCAGCCTGGCTCACGCCATCGTCGCCGCGCTCGGCGGGTCTGGATACGGAGGAGGTTCGAAATCCACCGGCAAGCTCCATAGCGAGCTCTGCGCAAAAAACGGGATGACCCGCGACACGTTTGAAGACCTGCTCGGCGCCCTGGCCTCCGCCGGCTTTCTTCGCCTCGACGAAGCCAGCTTCGAAAAGGACGGCCGCACCATCCCCTACCGCAAGGCCAGCCTCACCCACGAGGGCACGACCTTCAGCGATCGCGACGCGGAAACCGTCATCGTTCGCGAACTAAACGGCAGCGCGGCCGCGGGCCCGACAAAAAAGCAGCGCACCCGCAAGCCGGCTGCCCGCACCGAACCTTCCGGGCGTCCAGCAGCGCGTTCCGAAGCACGCCCCGAAACCCCGTCCTTGTCGGGCGCTGCCGCAGCACTCGAGGAAAAACTCCGCGCCTGGCGCAAAGGAGAAGCCCAAAAACTCGGCCAGCCCGCATTCTGCGTCTTCGCCGACCGCACCCTCCGCGCCATTGCCGAGGAGCAGCCAACCTCTCAGGACGACCTGCTCGCCATCGCCGGCCTCGGTCCCGCAAAAGTCAGCAAGTTCGGTGAAGGTATCCTCCGCGTCTGCGCCGAAACCATTTAGAGCAGAAGCGAAGTTGCTGTCATGTACAAAAAGGTGTCATCCTGAGCGAAACGGTAGTGCTTGCGCCAAAGGATCTGCTTTTGACCCACCTCACACTATCCTTGCTACCGCTCTAGCTGCTGGAAGTCGAAACATGCCAACGCTGCGGTACGCACTTCCAGAAGACGCCGCTTTGATCACCGCGCACCGCCACAGTATGTTTGCCGATAACTCCTTCACATCGGAAGAGGCGCTCGCCGCAGCCGACGCGAAGTTCGAACCATGGGTGCGCGAGCGCCTGCAGGACGGCCGCTATACCGGCTTGTTTCTCGAAGGGGAGGGCAGTGTAGTGGCCGGAGCCGGTATCTTCTTCGCCGACTTCCCGCCGCACTGGATGGACCCCCAGCCGCTCCGAGCCTACGTACTGAACGTCTATACCGCGCCCGAACACCGGGGGAAGGGTTACGCCAGGCAGCTCATGCAAGCTGTGATTGAGGAGTGCAAACAGCGAAGGGTGCCCACCGTTGTACTGCATGCCTCTCCATTTGGCCGACCCGTTTATGAAAAGTTGGGGTTTCATCCAACGGATGAAATGATGCTCCGACTCGACGCACTCTCTCTATTCAACCTTGAGTGATCGCGGGGCAGCCTTACGCTCACGAGGTGCGCCCTCGCTCCAACGCGTCCAGGCGCGCATCGTGCTTGCCCTGCTCGCGGGCGAACTGCGTAAGATCACGCTGAAGCGTGTCAAAGCGCGCGACAAGTTCGGCGCGCATGTCCCGGATGTCCGCTTTCAATTCGTCCCGATTGGCGCGCATCTCCGTGCGCAAGCTGCCGGTTTCGCCGCGCATCTCGTTCCGCAGGTCGCCTATCTGCTTACCGTTGTAGAGCAACCCTCCCAGGATGACGGCCAGGGTTGCCCCGAGTGCGTAGATATCGTACATAACGTTCTCCACTATACCTGCTCGGCATCCATCATGAATGGGACATTGATATTGCATGCCGGCGCTCAATTCGCGTTGACACCCCACCATCCCGGACCTATAGTTTCCTTAGCGGGCTGCATAAACCCGCATCACGCCCGCTGCGGAGCGCGCGCCTTCCTCCCGCCTTTCCGGTACGACCCCGAGCCCGAGCCGTTCGCCTTTCTACTCCACGGCTCCACTCGCCTTCCCCGGCAACTGGCAGGTACAGGCTGCATCTCAGCATCCGGGTGACTTTGAATTGTATCTAATTCTTAGGCAGACCGTGATGTGCAGTGTTTATGCGCCACGCGATTCACCAAGCACAACCCCGGATTTTTCACCGCCATGACCGAAGCCCCCTATCCCACTTACTCCGAGAGCAATCCTCTGAACACCGAACTCGAAACCCCTACCCTCGACACCACTGCGACTGAGCACGAAGCCCAGCCGTCTGAACCCACCCATAACCCGGCTGCTGCCACTGTCGATCACACGACAGATACAGCTCCCGCACAGGCCGCCTCCTACGAAGCCCCTGAAACAGCGGCGGATCCATCCGCCGAGACCGACGACTTCACCGATTTTGCCGCCGCCCTCGAGAGCTTCGACCGCGAGCAGGCCGCCGAAGCCGCGTTTCTGCAATTCGACGACAACGTTGTGACCGGCACCGTGGTCAAGCTCACCGACAAGGAAGTCGTTGTCGACGTGGGCCTCAAGAGTGAAGGCCGCATTCCGCTCGAGCAGGTCGTCGATGCGAATGGCGTCTCCAAACTCAACCCGGGCGATACCGTCGATGTTGTCGTGGAGCGGGAGGAAGCAGAAGGCGGCTACCTGCTCAGCTACGAAAAGGCGCAGCGCCACAAGGTTTGGGACGTGATTGAAAAGGCCGCCAATGACAAGACGCCGGTCATGGGCACCGTCCTGGGACGCGTCAAGGGCGGCGTCACCGTCGACGTTGGCATCAAGGCATTCCTGCCCGGCTCGCAGCTTGAAATCCGCCCGGTCCGCAATCTCGATGCCTACATTGGCACCCAGATTCAGGTCCGCATCATCAAGCTCAACAAGAAGCGCGGCAACGTCGTCGTCTCCCGCAAGGAGCTGCTTGAGGAAGAGCAGAATGCCAAGCGCGGCGAAACCCTCGAGCATCTGGAAGAAGGCTCCGTGCTCACCGGTGTCGTCAAGAACCTCACCGACTACGGCGCATTTGTCGACATGGGCGGCATCGATGGCCTGCTCCATATCACCGACATGAGCTGGGGTCGCCTGACGCACCCCCGCGACCTGGTCAACGTCGCCGATGAAATTCAGGTCAAAGTCCTCAAATTCGACAAGGACAAGCAGCGCGTTTCGCTCGGCTTCAAGCAGCTTACCCCCGACCCGTGGCTTGATGCCGTTGAACGTTACCCCGTCGGCGCCCGCGTCGGTGGCCGTGTCCTCTCCGTCACCGACTACGGCGCCTTCGTCGAGCTCGAGCAGGGAATCGAAGGCCTCGTTCACGTCTCGGAAATGACCTGGTCCAAGCGCATGAAGCATCCGTCCAAGATGCTTAAGCCCGGTGACGAAGTCGAGACCCTCGTCATCAGCGTCAACCCCAGCGACCGCCGCATCTCGCTCGGCATGAAGCAGTTGCTCGAGAATCCCTGGGAAAACCTCTCGGACCGCTATCCGACCGGCGCCATCGTCGAAGGCCGCGTTCGCAATCTCACCGACTTCGGCGCCTTCATCGAAATTGAAGACGGCATCGACGGCCTCGTCCATGTCTCGAACCTGAGCTGGACCAAGCGCGTCAAGCATCCGTCCGAAATTCTCAAGAAGGGCGAAAAACTCCGCGCCGTCGTCCTCGGCGTTGAGCCCGAAAACCGCCGCCTCTCGCTCGGCATCAAGCAGCTTGAGCCCGACGTCTGGGAGACCTTCTTCGCCCAGCACCGCGCTGGCGACGTCGTCCACGGAAAAGTTCTCCGCACCGCCCAGTTCGGCGCCTTCGTTGAAATTGCCGAAGGAGTTGAGGGTCTCTGCCACGTCTCCGAAGCCACCGATGCCCAGGGCAGCCCGGTCAACCTCGAAGCCGGCCAGGAGCACGAGTTCAAGATCATCAAAATGAACGCGGAAGAGAAAAAAGTAGGTCTCAGCCTTCGCGCGGTCGGCGAAGAGGGAAGCCGCGCCGATGTGGAAGCCTACAAGCCCCCTCAATCGAGCTCGACCACCACGCTGGGCGACCTGATGAACTGGAAACGCCAGTAGCCGACGTCCCGCAACTCAAAAGCGCCACCCGAGAGGGTGGCGCTTTTCATTGATTCGACACCCTCAATCCCGGGCATCGCGAGGGCCACAATAGCTCGCACTGCAGGCATTATGCAAAACGCCCGAAGTGGCCGCCAGCCGCGCAGGCGGTTTTACCTGCCTGAGGCGTTACTCCCAGCGGTTTTACTTCCCAACATGAAAATCAAGCGTAACGGTCAACTTGGTGTCAAACGAACTGATCAACTTTTCCTTACTCTTTTCTCCCTTATACTCTGCCCAGATCTTGTAATCGGTATCAGCAGGCAACTGCCCAAAGCGGTAACTCCCATCCGCGGTCGCAATAAATGTCTTCACCACATTCGTCTTCTGGTCCTGCAGATACACGATCCCGCCCGGCAGCGGAGCCGTTCCACCATTCAACACTTTGCCTTCAATCACCTTGGCCAGTGTCTGCGCCTGACCTGCAGGCACAGCGATGGGCGAAAAAAGCAGGGAAGCGCCGAGCAGCAACCAGGCCACGGCCCACACAACTCTTCCCGCGTTCCTTCGAGCATTCCCCCTCTTGCCGCCCATATCTGCGTCCATTACTCTTCTTCTTCCCCGGCCACTTCCGGCTCGTCCTCATCGATCTTTTCATCCGTCCGCGCCAGCTCGAGCGGTTCTGTCGCTACAATTTCGTACTCGGTGCCGCACTCATCGCACGTAACCGAATCTCCTTCTTCTACATCGTCGGTGTCAATGTCGAGAGCGCTGTCACATTCTGGGCAAAGCATGGAAACTCCTCCGAACGGAATTTGGGGTGTAAGGTTGTGAGCAACAGCGGCGGCAAACCTTGCTGCCAGTTATTTTGGATATGTGCGGCCCGTCGAAAGACGGACCATTCTTCAGCCTAGAGATGCAGAAATCGACCCACAGGAGAACTCTTTACGATGCAGAAAAACAGCACTTCGCGCATTCGGCTGGCCAGAGTCGCCTTGCTTGCAGCCGTAACTTTGCCCGCTCTGACTCTGCATGCCCTCTCTGACGACGGAACACGCGATCTGGATGCCACCGGCACCCGCATTGCTGCCGACCCCGCCGATCCAAAGATCCAGGCCGCCCTCCAAACCATCTCCCCCGACGCCATCCGCAACGACATCGCTACCCTGGTCACCTTTAAAAACCGCTCCACCCTCTCCAGCATGACCCCCAATCTACCCCCCAGCACCGGCGTGTCTGCCGCCGCGGACTGGCTCTTTGCCCAGTACTCCGCCATCAGCCAGCAATGCGGAGGCTGCCTCGAAGTCAAGCGCGACACCTTCACCGAGCAGCCCATGTCCAGGATCCCTATCCCGACCACCCTCACCAATATCTACGCCGTTCTCAAAGGCGCCGACCCCGCCCAGGCTAACCGCACCGTCCTCGTCACAGGTCACTACGACTCCCGCAACTCGACTAACGAAAACACCACCGACCCCGCGCCCGGCGCCAACGACGACGCTTCCGGCGTCGCCGTCTCCCTCGAATCCGCCCGCGCCCTCTCCAAACTCCACTTTCCCGCAACCGTCATCTTCGCCACGGTAGCCGGCGAAGAGCAGGGCCTCAACGGCAGCCGCCATCTCGCCCAAACCCTCAAATCCCAAAACGTAGTCCTCGAAGCCGTCCTCAACAACGACATCGTCGGCGGCAACACCACCCCCGGCGATACCCTCCAGGATAAACAAGCCGTCCGCATCTTCTCCGAAGGCATCCCGTCCGTCGCCACCCCCGACCAGATCAAACTCATCGAGCTCCTCGGCTACGAAAGCGACTCCCTCTCCCGCGAACTCGCCCGCGCCGTAACCGGCGTCGACGCCACCTACTTCGGCCTCCCCTCCACCAAAACGGCCGCCCCTGTCCCCGGCACCGGCAACACCATCCCCTACTTCCACCCAGTTCTCGAACTCCGCCGCGACCGCTTCCTCCGCGGCGGCGACCACACCTCCTTCAACGCCGAAGGCTACACCGCCATCCGCTTTACCGAGTGGCGCGAAGACTTCAACCACCAGCACCAGAACGTCCGCGTCGAAAACGGCGTCCAGTTCGGCGACCTCCTCCAGTACGTCGACACCGGCTACGTCGCCAATGTCGCAAAGCTCAACGCCGCCACCCTCGCCACTCTCGCGTCGGCGCCCCCACCCCCGGTCGAGGTCAAAGTAGTCACCACCAACCTCGACAACAACTCGACCCTCAAATGGCAGCCCGGCCCCGGCGCCCCCGCCGGCACGCAGTATCAAATCCTCTGGCGCGAACTCTCCGCCTCCGACTGGCAATACACCGCCGACGCCGCCAGGTACGGCGCCGGCAACACCGCAACCCTGCCCGTCTCGAAGGACAACGTCATCTTCGCCGTCCGCTCCATCGACGCTCAAGGACACGCCAGCGTAGCGGTTGTACCGTACCCGGTTCGGTAGGGTACGGCCTCTCCCGATCCATTGACTTTTTTAAGAGGGAAATACCAGCTATATAGCAAGGAGGTCAGTCATGATCCATACGGAAAAGGCCAAGGTTTTCATGAGCGGCAGGAGTCAGGCCGTCCGCATTCAGCTGAGTACCGCTTCACCGGGAAAAAAGTGTACATCCGCCGCGACGGCAGACCGGCGATGTGATCCTGTCCTAGGCGCCGCCGGTGAAAAGCTGGGCCGAAATCTTTGCAGCCCTGGACGCAGCTGATTTCGGAGATGACTTTCTCGCGGATCGAGGGCCGGACATTCGGGCAGAGCGCGAAGAGCTTTGAGCTATCGCTACCTGATTGATACCAATACCGTGAGCTACATCGTTAACCGGCGATCTCCGCAAGCCCGCATGCGTCTCGAAAATCTCGGTTCGCACGAGACTGGCTGTATCTCTGCCGTTACCGAAGCGGAGCTTCGCTACGGAATTGCTAAAAACGCAATGCGCGAACCCTGTCGTCCACTATTGAGAACTTTCTGTCAAGAACTTCTATTTTACCTTGGGGAAGCGAGGAGGCTGTCATCTACGGCCGCCTGCGCGCACAATCGGAAGCAATCGGCAGGACGCTCGCAACGCTGGATCTGTTGATTGCTTCTCATGCCGTCGCGGTGCACGCCATTCTTGTCACCCGAAACAAAGCGCTGGCGCAAGTGCCGCAGCTATTCGCGACAGGAATCGGGCCACGGATATTTAAGAGCAGAACGAAGGGGTGAATGCATCGTCCGGGTGCCCCATATCTTGCGTTTGAGATGTGGGCTTTTCACTCCTGATCAACCGGAATCCATAAAGAGGGAAACACCTGTTGTATTGAATTATTTGCTTAACAGAAAAATGTCATCCTGAGTGTAGCGAACGACCTGTTTTTAAACTTCAGCTATGCAGGAACTTGGCCCTGTTTACGTGTAAGGGAACAAAAATTCATCAGGTAGGCCCACTTTCAAGCGCTGCCTTCCACCCGCTACAACACATCCGCCTCATGTCGCTTGTCCCGCGCCTCCCCCGGCTTTATCATCAATGTCAGCAGCCCGGCATGGAATTCCAGCGATTTCCTGAGCGCGTCAACATACCTCCGCTTTACATCGGGCGCCGGCGCCGGCGCATTCGCAATCGCCTCGCGCAAGCCCGCCTCCGCCTCCCTCAAATTCCCAATCGCTCCCGGCATGTCCCCACTCGCCGCGAGCGCCTGGGCCATCAGCACATACGCCGTGTTCGCCCCGGAAGGGTCCACCGGCTCCTCCTTGAAGAGTGGAATCGCCTTCCCCGCCCAGGCTATCGCCCCCGCGAAGTTCCCGCTCCGGCTCAACGCGGTTGCATAGTACTCATCCGCCTGCCTGCGCTCGACAGGCCGCGTTCCAACGGCAAACTGCGCAGCCTGTCCCGCGGCCAGCCGACACGCCGAGACCTGCTGCGCCATCTCGCCGCCACTTCGCACCAGCTCCGCACAACTCCCCCACAGCGGACGGTACACAGCAAGTAGCCGCTGTTCCTCCGCCTGCGCAGCGATTTCACCAAACGGCACATGCACGGTCGTATGTACCAAAGTCGGCGCACCATCTACGGCAAATGGCGTATATCGCCACTGTCGCACCGCTTCGGCCGCGGGCTCCACCAGCACGACTGGCCCGCTGATTGGAAAAACCCGGGCCACATGGCCGGCCTGGTCGATCGTGATGCGGAAAAGAACCGTGCCGACGATGTGAGCGGCCTCTGCCGCGTCAGGGTAGGCCGGGGGCACGCGATGCACAAGGTGTTCGTGCGCTTCAGCTTCCGTTACGCCAGGCGTGGGCGCTCCTGAAGCGGGCATTCCAGGCACACCGCTCGGGGGCGTAGGCGCGACAGTTTGTGCAAGCAGCAGCGCAGGCAGCCACGCGCATAAAAACCCGCCCAGCAACGCGGGCAGCAGGGCGCCGCGCAAACTTCCGCGGATTTTCACACCTCGCCCCATCCCTCCACCTCACTCGGGCCACTCTAGCGTAAACACCGGCGACTGTACCCGGAAAAACACACAAACTGCAAAACCGCCCCGAGAACCCGCGAACCTGAGACAATATCGGCATATGCCGCCGTTTCGTTCAACAGGAATGCTTGCCTTCCCCGACTTTCGCGGTTTCACGCGCACTCTCGTCGTCTGGAACATCGGCATCTACTTCGCTTTCCTGCTCGTCCACCTCGCCGCCCCCGCGCTTGAAGCCCGCCTGCTATTGCTCTTCGCCCTCACCCCCGCCCTTGTCGCTCACGGCTACCTCTGGCAGCTCCTCACCTACTGCTTCCTGCACAGCGGCCTGCTCGGCACCGCGCTCGAGCTGCTTTCCATCTGGTTCCTCGGCGCTTTTCTTGAGGCAAACAACGGCAGCCGCTGGGTCGCCGAGCTCTTCTTCATTTCCGTCCTGGGCGCCAGCCTCACCGCCGTCGCGCTCGCCTTTGCCACCGCGTCCACCGGCGGCCTGGGCATCGGCCTGCTCACCGGCGCCTTCGGCGGCATCTTCGGCCTCCTCATCGCCTTTGGCGTCCTGTACGGCGACATGCAGTTCACCCTGTTCCCCCTTCCCGTCACCATGAAGGCGAAGTACCTGGTCGCCATCTACATGCTGTTCGCCCTCGCGCAGATCTTCGGCCAGAGCCGCGTCTACGCCCTCGCCCAGCTCGGCGGCGCCCTGCTCGGCTACATCTACATCAAATCCGCCCCGCGCCGTGGCTTCTCCGCCGCTACCAGCCAGCGCTACTTCAACCTGCGCAACGACTACTACCGCTGGAAGCGCCGGGACGCCGCCAAAAAGTTCGAAGTCTACATGCGCAAACAAAACCGCGACGTCCGCTTCGACAGCGAAGGCCGCTACGTCGACCCCGACACCGGCCGCCCCGTCCCCGACCCCAAGCGCGACCCCAACGACCGCAGCTGGATGAACTAACCCATTCCTCCTGCACTACACCGTCGCTACTCACTCTATCCGCCAATCAGACCGCCGCGACAGGTCATCCTGAGCGAAGCGAGGCACTTGCGCCAAGGAATCCGCGTTTACCCGGCCTGCCGCATCGCCGTCTTTCCCCACAATCGACCCATAATCGCCCCCGCCGCGTTATCCTGAATGCGACCCTGCCGGCCTTTCCGGCAGATGCGGCGAGTACTCGGCCGCACCTTTCAGGAGAACACTCGTTGACGTTTCGCAACCTCGTCCTGCGCACTGCCGCTTTCGCCGCTTGCGCCCTGTCTGCCTCGTCCATACAGGCTCAAGTCACCGCAACCGCTCCAGCCGTTGCCGGCGCCAGTGATACCCAGCGCTTCGACATCCTGGGCGGCGCCGCCTACTCGCACTTCAACCCCGGCTTTGCCCACCAGGTCCGCGCCACCAACCTGCTCGGCTGGCAGGGTTCGGTCACCGGCTGGTTCTCCAACCTCGTTGGCCTTGAAGCCACGGCGCGCGGCCTGTACGGCACCTACGACCTCCCCATTAACACCTACACGCTGCCCGCTACCTCGTCCATGTCCGAGCACCTGTTCCTTTTCGGCCCCTCTTTCCGGCTTTACCAGTCGGAGAAGTACACCGCCGGCGCCCACGTTCTGGTAGGCGGCACCTACGGATCGTTTGACAAGGGTTTTCAGGGGAGTGGCATCCAACCCCGCCAGATCGGCATTTACAACAACCAGCTAGCCACCGCCTTCGCCATAGGCGGCTGGGCCGACTACAAAGTTGCTCCCCGCTTCGCCATCCGGTTCACCGCCGACTACCAGCCCACCCGCTACTCCAGCATCGGCCAGAACGAGTTCTTCGGCGCCGTCGGCATCGTGTACAAAATCGGTCACCGCAAGTAGGCGCGCGTGCCGCAATCTACCCAGCGCCTCCTCGTCTTGCTCCGCGGCATCAACGTAGGCGGCCATCACTCCGTCCCGATGGCCGACCTGCGCACCCTCTTCGCCAAGCTCGGCTGCACCCAGGTCGCAACCTACATCCAGAGCGGCAACGTAGTCTGCACCGCACCCGCTAGCCTCACCGCGCCTGAAATTGCCTTCACACTGGAATCCCGCTTCGGCTTCCCGATCCCCGTAGCCCTCCGCACGGGCGAAGAGCTCGCCGCCATCATCGCCGCCAACCCATTTCCCGCAAGCAATGCCGACGAGGCAACCGGCTCGAACCCGTCAATCGACCCTCTCCACGCGGTCTTCTTCGAAACCACCCCGCCTCCACCCATCCTGCACATGCTCGAAGCCAAACGCACCGGCGGGGAGCAGCTAGCCCTCCACAACCGCGAACTCTACCTCCACCTGCCCCAGGGCGCAGGCCGCTCCAAACTAGCCCTTGCCTGCACCGCCCCCACCACCCCCGGCAACCCCACCATGCGCAACTGGAAAACCATCCTCCAACTCCACACCCTACTCGGAGCCTAGCCTCCTTCGTCATCGATTCCTCGCATGAAGATATCGTCCATGATCGGCACATACTTCAAGCTGATAATCTGATCTGAAAACTCAGAGGCTGTCCTTGATATCCGATCAGGAACCTATCTATGACGTTGCGCTCTCCTTCCTCTACCAAGACCTTGCTCTGGCCCAGGCTTTCTACGACGAGCTCAGCAAGGAGCTAGAGGTGTTCTTCTTTCCACATAATCAAGAAGAGCTTGCAGGCAGCGATGGGCTGGAATCCATGCGAAAGCCCTTTCGTAGCCAATCCCGCCTGAATGTTGTGCTGTATCGCCAGGAATGGGGCAAGACTCCGTGGACTGGTGTTGAGGAGGTTGCCGTTAAAGAGAGTTGCTTAGCAACTTCCTATAAGACCATCTTCTTCTTTGTGATCGAGCCAACTTCCTCAATCCCCACTTGGCTCCCCGAAACTCATGTGCGCTTCAATTTCGCGGATTTCACATTGGAGCAGGCTGTCGGGGCCATCAAGGCGCGGGTCCAAGAGCGAGGTGGTCATTTCAAGCCCATGACACCTTCGAGGAAGGTAGCGCTTCTTCGGTCCGAGGAGGAATACCAGCGCGACCGTCGCCAGATTAGTTCGCAAGAGGGCATGCGGAGAATCCAGCAAAACCTGGAATCGCTGTTCGACGAAATAGCCATACAACTTAAAGATATCAATGCGAGCGGGCATTTGAATATTGATCACCAGCTCAATGGTCACTTTGGAGCTGTGCAGCAGTGTTGTCTGCTAGGTATGCAAAGGCTTGGCATGTCCATCGTTTGGTTCCAGCGCTATTCCAACATGCTGGATAATGCGGGCTTGATCGTCAGCGAACTGAATGAAAACGCAATCGTTCCGCCAGGCCATATGCGCCTCCAAAACCCCGAAGTCCTCAGCGAGGAAAAATACGATCCAGATATTTCTCGAGTCAGAGAGTATGTATGGAAATCCAGAGAGGGCAGGGGAGAGATGGTGACGAGCAAAAACTTGGCTACAAAGCTTCTATTCCAGTTTCTCGATCTCGTGGAGCGAGACCGTGCGGGCAAGGTCTTGCGTAGAGACTGGCTTTAGTCCTCACAAGTCGCCTTCTCGTCAGCAATCGTCAGACTGATGCTAGGCGTGTTGAGGACTGAGGCGGCCCAGTCACGGCCTGGGTGCGGGCCGACCACTCTCGTTCCTGATTGTTAGGGCATACTCTGTAGACACTGAAAGGTGCCCAGCAAGTTCGCAGCGTTGCTTGCGCCAGCCAGAGGATCAAGCCGGTTTGATGCGATCTCCAATGCTGCTTTCTAAGCCGGGGGTGCCCCACATCTCACGTTGAGATATGCGTGCTAGCCTACCCAGCCAAGGCAGAACTGCCCTAGTTGTAAGGTTCCGGCACCTAGTCAGTTCGGCGATTTCCTTGGCTCATGCAATGCACCTTCACCTTGCCTGCTCCTAATAAGAGCAATTACATACTTGACACACAACGCCTTTCCGCGTAGATTTGAGGCATGGAGGCCCCTCACACACTCCAGCAAGCAATAATCTACTTCTCGGACGCTGACCGTACTTTCCAGTACGCGCTCAATCGGCGGTTCCCGAACGGCGTAGTTAGCTGCCCCCGTTGTGGGTCTGAGAGGCACTCCTTCATCAAGACTCGCCGTGTTTGGTTCTGCTCGGGATGCAAGAAGCAATTCAGCCTTAAAGTCGGCACAATATTCGAGGATTCCCCTCTCGGACTCGACAAGTGGATGTGCGCTTACTGGATTCTCTGCAACAGCAAGAACGGCGTTAGCTCCTGCGAGATGGCCCGCACACTCGGCATCACTCAGAAGTCCGCGTGGTTCATGCTCCACCGCATCCGCACCACCCTGCATGAGACGCCCGTCAAGCTGTCCGGCGAGGTTGAGGCTGGCGAAACTTTCATCGGCGGTAAGGCTCGCAACATGCACGTCGGCAAGCGTCAGCGCCGGATCACTGGCACAGGAACCAAAGACAAGGTTGCCGTCATGGGCATCCTCCAGCGCGGCGGCAAGGTTGTCACGACGGTTGTTCCGAACCGCAAGAAGCACGCGCTGCGAGCCGAGGTGAAGAAGCATGTCGAGGCGGGGTCGGCGCTATACACCGACTACCTGCTCTCGTATGAGGGTCTGGCGGGGCAATATGCCCATCAGGTTGTAGACCATGCTGTCGAGTACGTGAACGGTCGGTTCATACCAATGGCCTCGAAAACTTCTGGAGCTTGCTAAAGCGCAATATACATGGCACCTACGTTTCGGTTGAGCCCTTCTACCTGTTTGCTACTTGGATGAGCAGACGTTTCGCTACAACAACCGCAAGAACATAAACGACCAGACCCGCTTTGAAGCCGCTATAAGCAACGTCGCTGGCCATCGCCTCACCTACTCCGCGCTCACGGGAGCCGCGACTTCACACTGATGTACGGCAAGGACGAGGGCAAGCACAAACGCTAGTCCTTGCTGGGTTCCTCCTTCGGTTTGGCTGGAGGCGGCTTGAATGGGCTCTCAGGTTTGGGTGCCTGAAACAGCTTCTTCATGCCGTCTTCAAAGTTCTTCAACGCCTCATGGCCTTCGTGATAGTCGGTTTTCATCTAGGACCCTTTAGTTCCTTTATTTTTTGCGAGGTAGCTCGAATAGACGATATGGACAGAATTGCGAAAACCACTGTGCCTGCAAGAGATACCCAGGCCATCCCAACAAACGTGGCGTGACTGACTGGCTGCGGGATGGGCACGGTCCATAAGGTAGTCCACAAAGAAATCAAGGCTCCCATGCTAATCCCGAAAAAGCTGAGGAACAAAGGTGCGTTTGTGGACGTTAGCCCGTCAAGCTCGTGCTCGCCTACCGCAAACATGAGTACCTCCCGAGGTATTTGCTTGATGGTGACTGGGTTAGACTGAGGTTTGTCTTGGTAGGGCAATAGCTCGTCTGGCATCTCAGAAAGCCTCTCCAGCAGCAGGAATTCCAAGAACTTCTGAGACCCCGAGAGTATGAACGTTGTGGTACTGCACCAACCCACAATTTGAACAACTGATCATTACTGTTGGAATCACGGAGTCGGGAGGCAAGGTGGTCTGAGGGCTGGAGTGAACACTGATTAGGTGGAATCCGTCCAGCAAAACCCAGGTGCCTTCCTGCCCGCACGCGGGGCAAGGCTTCAGTTTTGGGCCAAGCGTGTGCGCCACGGACTTGTACTGATGTGGAGTCATGCGTCATCATGCATCCTCACTTTGTTGTGTGTCAAGTATGTAATTGCCTTAACAAGAATAGGCCTCGCCGGAACATTGAATCTGCAACTCTGAATTACTCAGCCAATGCAGGTCCCGGTCCTCAAACGCCCGCCAACCGCCAAAGAAAACGCGTTTCGTGTTGAAGCCGTGAGCTGCGTAAACGACTACGACCGTATCACCGCCGAAAGCACCCTGATCTGAAGTTTCAGTTCTCACCGCAGTTTTCCATCTGGGGAATAGATAGGCAAGCCGTAGCTTTCGCATCCACTCAGACCCGAGGCAAGGAACAGGAGAAGAAGCAACGAGTTGAGCAGCCCGACGGAGTCGCTGACCGCGTACAGAGGCAAGCGTACGAAAAGTCGCTTTCTTCTGAGCGCCCGAATCGACCAGACCGAGAAGAGGACGAGCGAGAGAAACAACAGAACCGCCCGCAGCGTCGGCCATTCAATAAATTGCGTTCCTTATCGTGCGACAAAACACGCCTCCTGGCCAGCTACTATTTCGGAGACTTCCTGGATGCTGCAAGGCGAATGGCAGGCTGTGCAAGCGGTATGCTGCTGGACTTGCGTATAGGAGGAATGCCGGGTGCCTCACATCTCGCGTTTCAGATGTGGGTTCCAACTCCTCGGAAGAGCAAGAACCTCTAGCTCTTCCCCACAGTTCGAATATGCAACTCCCGTAATTGCCCCTCACTCACCGGCGTAGGCGCGTCCACCATCAAATCAATCGCCTTCGCCGTCTTCGGAAACGCGATCACCTCGCGCAAACTCCCCGCCCCCGCCAGGATCATCACAATCCGGTCCAGCCCCAGCGCAATGCCTCCATGCGGCGGCGTCCCATACTCCAGCGCATCGAGAAAGAAACCGAAGCGAGCTTTCGCTTCCGCCTCATCCATCCCCAGCGCCTCAAAAATCTTCCGCTGCACATCCTGTCGATGAATCCGGATCGACCCCGACCCCAGCTCCAGCCCGTTCATCGCCAAGTCGTAGTACCGCGCCCGCACCGACGCCGGATCGCTCACCAGCCGATCCATATCCGCCTCATGCGGCGAGGTAAACGGATGATGCGACGGCATCCACCGCCCCGTCTCCGCATCCTGCTCGAACATCGGAAAATCCGTCACCCATATCGGCAGAAACGCCGACCCGCCATCCACCCCCGCAGGCCGATCCAGCTCCGAGCCGTCCCCCCGCCCGGCATGCAACCCACCGCCCAGCGACTGTGACAACCGCCCCGCCGCCTCCGCCACCACGCGCTCCGTGCCTACGAACGCCCCGTGCCGCTCGGCATACTTCCGCGCCAGCTCTACCCGCAGTGCCCCCGCGGCACTCAATACCCCAATCTCCCGCTCCGACAACCGCCCCGGCGACTTGGTCTCAGACAGCTTCACCGGCGACCCGGCATCGCCCCCAACCAGCACCAGCAAATCGTCCGCCGCCGCCCCGGCCCGCTCGCGAACCGCTGCAACCGCCTCCGGAAAACTCTTTTCCAGCCGCTTCAGATCGTCAACCAGCTTCGCGCCTTTGCGCCCGCCGTTATCGACACCGAACAGCGGCCGGTTCTCATCCCGCTCCTTGCGCGACAACTCGCCGACTTTCGGGATGCGCACCGCAACCACCGGCAACTCCGGATCGATCCCCAGCGCCTGCAGGTCTTCAGCCGAAAACGCATCCCGCACATCTGTCAGCCCAGGCAAGCGCAAATCCGGCTTATCGATCCCGAACCGCCGCATCGCCTCGTCATACGTAATCCGCGGGAAGGGAACCGCCAGTTCAATCCCGACCGCCGCGAACGCCGCCGTCATGAACCCCTCCACCACCCGGAAAATCGTCTCCTGCTGCGGAAATGTCATTTCCAGGTCGATCTGCGTAAACTCCGGCTGCCGGTCCGCCCGCAAATCCTCATCCCGAAAACACCGCGCAATCTGGAAATACCGGTCAAACCCGGAAATCATCAGAATCTGCTTGAACAACTGCGGCGACTGCGGCAACGCATAAAACTCACCCCCGTGCACCCGGCTCGGCACCAGGTAGTCCCGCGCTCCCTCCGGCGTCGACCGCGTCATGATCGGCGTTTCCACCTCCAGAAAACCTTCACCCGACAGATACGAACGCACCGCAAGCGCCACTTTGTGCCGCACCAGAAAGTTCCGCTGCATCTCCGCCCGCCGCAGATCGATATACCGGTACTTCAGCCGAACTTCTTCGTTCGCGATCCCTTCCTCGGCAGGCGAAAACGGCGCAAGCTTCGCATCGTTGACCACCAGCAGCTCCCGCGTCGCCACCTCCACCTCCCCGGTCGGCATATTCGGGTTAATCGCCCCACTCCCCCGCAGCCGCACCGTCCCCAGCGCCGCCACCACATACTCCGGCCGCACCTGCTCCCCCTTTGCATGCCCCTCAGCCGCAAGGTCCCGATCCAGCACAACCTGCGTCACCCCATACCGATCCCGCAAATCCAGAAAAATAAGGTTCCCATGGTCCCGCCGCCGGTTCACCCACCCCAGCAGCACCACCTCACGCCCCGCATCCGCGGCCCGCAGCGCCCCACAAGTATCCGTCCGTTCCAGTGTTCCTAGATGGTCCAGCAAACGAGAAGTCCTTCTTAATCAAGCGACGAGCGCCCGCGTTATCGAATCCAGTGTAATTGGTCGTTAGCGCCGTTTAGCGAGTTGCCTTTTTCTGTGCTCACCGACAGGTCCAAAATGGGCTTAACTGAGGCGTATCACAATAAAACGGGAAAATCTCCAGGCACAGGCAAGCCACAAAGGAAGACTCGTAAGAGCGCACAAGAAAAGCAGGCCAGTGCGGAACATCCACAGTCCACGTTGCCGTGCGGTGAACCTGTCGTGCTTCCTGCCCCAAAGCTCTAAACCCAACCCAGGGTATAGCAGACATTCGCCATAAAGCCGTAGAGGGCAATACCTAAGATCAAGACCGTTGGTTCCATTGCATCCATGCCTTTGCTGAGAGCGGAGACACGATCATCTCCATGCCTGCGATAGATCCATGCCTGCGATAGACAGTATCCCAATTACAAGCAGAAAACCGTTGTAGGGGATTTGTCGCAACTCCCACCACACAAGTATCTGTGTGGCAGAGAGTGTTGATGCGACACCGATGGGACGATCTGCCATGAGAGTATTGCGCTGCTAAGATATGGCACTCGTATCTGAGTGCTAGGGAGCTTTGGAGATTTAACTTTGCTGGCTAGCTTGCAGAAAAGCGACCTGCACTTGCAGCCGTTCTATTTCTGACCGCAGCTGAAGCATTCTAAGTCGGTTCACCTCGGTGCGGAGCAGGTCAACTTGGAGACCCATCGCTGCAAGATCCATAGAGCTTGAATCTACGTCTACTTCGGCGGCCGTAGCGGTCGAGAAGTTCTCCGCCATTCTTCCTGATAGCCTCACAGAGTCTGACATCGGCTTAAAGCCCATACGAATCCTCGACACTTATGCTAACGCGCTTGGAGAGCCAAGCGGCGCCACCTTCCTGAGTTCGCTCGCTAGGTTTTGCCGCGGCACTTTACTCTGCACCCCCGTCCCAAAATCCTTCACCGTCACCACCCCGGTCGCCATCTCATCCTCCCCCAGCAGCACAATCTTCCTCGCTACCTTATCGGCAACTTCAAACGATTTCTTCAACCGAAAATTTCCATCCCCCAGCTCCACCCGCAACCCCGCAGCCCGTAGCTCCCGTGCCAGCTTCAGCGCCGCCGGCCCTTGCGCCTCCCCCACCGGCGCCATAAACACATCCGCCTTCAAGACTGAGCCCGAGTCCAACCCCGCACCCGCACCTGCCAGGCCAGCCTGCAACGTCAGCACCAGCCGATCCGCGCCAATCGCAAACCCAATCCCCGGCGCCCGCGGCCCCCCCAGCATCTCCGACAACCCGTCATACCGCCCCCCGCCCAGCAGCGCATTCTGTGTCCCCAACCCCGCGTCATGCGTAAACTCGAACGTAGTCCGCGTGTAATAATCCAGCCCCCGCACCAACCGAGGATCCACCGTATACGGCACCCCGCAAACATCCAGCCCCGCCCGCAACGCCGCAAAATGCACCTGCGATCCCTCATCCAGAAAATCCGCAATCCTCGGCAGCGCCTCGATCGCCGCCTGGTCCCCCGGAACCTTGCAGTCCAGCACCCGCAGCGGATTCGTCTCCGCCCGCCTCCGGCAATCTACACACATTCCCGCCGCCACCGGAATCAGCGCCTCCCGCAATGCCGCCACATACCTCGGCCTATCCGAGGAAGACCCGACCGAGTTAATCGCCAGCCGCCACCCCGTCACCCCCACCTCATCCAGAAACGAAGCCAGCATCTCCAGCACCTCCGCATCTCGCAGCGGACTCTCCGACCCCGAAGACACAGGCCCGATCACCTCCGCCCCAATCTGCGAAAACTGCCGGTACCGCCCCTTCTGCGGCCGCTCCCGTCGAAACTGCGGCCCAATGTAGTACAGCTTCTGCAGCAGCCCCGTCTCCCCCAGCCCGTGCTCGATATACGCCCGCACCACCCCGGCCGTATTTTCGGGCCGCAAAGTCAGCGACTGCGCCTTCTCGCTCGCCGCCCGCGCCCGGTCCTCCCACGTGTACATCTCCTTTGAAACAACATCGGTCTCTTCGCCGATGCCCCGCGCAAACAACTGGGTGTCCTCAAACACAGGCGTGCGAATCTCGCCAAAGTTATAGCGCGCAAACACCCGCCGCGCCGTCGCTTCCACGCGATTCCACAATTCGGTTTCCGGCGGCAGCAAATCGCGCGTGCCACGAACAGCTTTCAATATGCTCATCAGGTAAAGCCCGCACAGGGCGGGTAAGCGCCAGTTTAACAGTCCGCTTCCCGCCAAAAAACCGACACAGCCGCGAACGGCAACCCACTCACCCCCGCCGCCATCTGGAGATACAGCCACACAGGAGCACACTCTATGCAAGGCCGCAAAAGCGTCATCCTCGCCCTGGTCCTTACCGCGCTACTCGGACCATTCGGCATGCTCTACAGCACCATCGTAGGCGCCATCATCATGGGCGTTCTCTACGCTGTGCTCGGCATCCTGACAGCAGGCATCGCCCTGTTCGTTCTCCACCCCATCTGCATTCTCTGGGGCACCTACGCCGCCCATCGAGACAACGTAAACGCCGGCGTATAGCCCTGGCGAGCATTCGCCCTGCTTATACGTTTGCGCGCAGAACCAAAGGGGGCGACGGCGAAGGAAACGCCGCGCGAACCTGAGACGCAATCAGCATGGAACGCTCGTAATTGAAGCGCCGCACCCTCCCCGGCATAAAAAAGCATTCCACCAGCGCAACAATATGAGGAATAAACGTCCAGACAAACACGATGTACAGAACACCCAGCCCGATCTGCTCCATATAAAACCGGTGCGCTCCGAAGCCGCCCAGAAACAGCGCCAGCAGCACCCCAACCGTCGGATCCTTGCGAGCGCCGCTCACCTGACTCATATAGATCATGCGCTGCTGTTCCGTCATGCCCTGCATCGCGTAAAGCTCTTCCATATCCCGCCACCGTGGTAGTCGCGTCCAGTTCTAGCAGCTAAATCGAAACCCGGCAACGATTTTTCTCAGGCAGATGCACCCTCATCCTATTTCGGGGAAAGCAGCTACGGCATTTCCCGCCGAAGCATTTCGCGCCGAAGCGCTTCGCGCCAATAACCTTTCCCTCCGATACTGCGCCCCATACTCCAGATAATTCCGCGCATACATCTCAATCAACGCAAAATCCGCCCCCGTAATCTCCCGCCGAATCCTTCCCGGCACCCCCGCCACCAGCGACCGCGGCGGGATCACTACCCCCTCCGGAATCACCGCCCCCGCCGCGATAATTGACCCCTCCCCAATCCGCGCATTGTTCAGCACCCGCGCCCCAATCCCGATCAGGCAGTTATCCTCCACCACGCACCCATGCACCGTCGCGTTATGCCCAATCGAAACCCCCTCCCCCACATGCACCGGGTAAAGATGCCGCATCCCGTGCAGCACCGCGCAGTCCTGCACATTCGACCGCGCCCCAATCCGGATCGAATGCACATCCCCCCGCACCACCGCATTCATCCACACACTCGCCTGCTCCCCCAGCCAGACATCCCCAATCACCTGCGCCGACATGTCAACATAGCAGCTCTCGTGAATCACTGGTGCGTGTCCGTTATAGGTCCGAATCATGCTCCAATTATCCTCCCCGCCTCCGCCACCGCAGTATGCAATGGAAACAATGCGGATGGGTCTCACACGCCGACCTCGGTCGACCCCTGCACTAGTCCCGCCCCGTCAAGCACGCCGAAGAGACTGAACAGGAAAGACGAAACGGATCGAATGGGTGATAGAAAGCCCCGCCGAAGCTGTGAAATACTCTCCAAGGAAAACGGGGGATACGTCATGCGAGTGCCATGGAAATGCCTTGTAGCCGGAACGGTTCTAACTCTCATAGGTTTCGAGCCCCCAACCCTGCACTCCCAGGCCGCGCAACGCAACCACGCCCCAGCCTCAAACAGCCAAGCTTCCCCCGTCGTCGGCAAGGCTCCACGCTATGTCAACCCTCTCAGCATCGAGACAACCTCCAAAGACGGCTCCCCGCAGGGCGTCAGCCTGGGCGACCCCACGGTCGTGCATGACGGCAAGCACTACTACATGTTCGCCACCGGTGGAGGCCCCTGGATCTCCGACGACATGGTCCACTGGACATACGCGCCCATTGACCCACGCGGAGCCCCCGTTCCCGTCGCACCCGACGTTGTCAAATACAACGGCTCCTACTACATGGCCGGCAATGGCACGCGCCTGTATCGCTCCCCCAACATCCTGGGCCCTTACCAAGAGATCGGTCCGTGGCTCGACGAACAGGGAAACCCATCCACCAAAGTGCACGTTTTCGACATCGACATCTTTATCGATACCGACAACAAGCCCTACCTGTATATGTCGCGCGGAGCCACCGCGGGCATCTGGGTCGCTCCGCTCGACCCGAAAAACCTGACCCGGCTATTGGCCCCTCCCAAAACCTTGTTCGCCTTCAATAGCACTCATGTATGGGAACGCTTCGGCGACGCCAACGAGCAGACCGACTACTCCTGGATTGAAGGTCCGTGGGTTTTCAAGCGCAACGGCACCTATTACCTGGAATACAGCGCTTCCGGCACGGAATGGCAGACCTATGCAACGGGCGTGTACACGGCAAAAAGCCCGCTGGGCCCGTTCACTTACGCGCCCGAAAATCCGCTCCTGCGAAAGACAACCGGGATTGTCACTGGACCCGGGCACGGCAGCGCCATCCAGGGACCGAACGGCGATTGGTGGCAGTTCTATCTCAACGTTCTTCCTACACCCCCCGGCGGCCGTCGCATCGGCATGGACCCCATCGGCTTCGACGCGAAAGGAACGATCTTCGTACGCGGCGGCGTCCCGACGGAAACACCGCAGTGGGCTCCAGGCGTCGTAGCCGACCCGGCCCGCAATGGAAGTTCCGGATCCATCCCTCTCACCATCGGCAAAACCCAACATATGATTGTTTCCAGTCAGCGTCCCGGACGCGATGCCGCCTACGCGCTCGATAACTCGAACGGCACCTGGTGGGAACCGGCGGAGAGCGATGCGCAACCTTCGATTACCGTGAATTTAATCGAGACTGCGCCGTCCGATCGGCCGTATACCGTGGATGCAAGCCGGATCCTGTTCAGGGCAGAAGAGCGTACGCATTCCGGCTTTTCCGGCAGCCCCGCTTTCCAGTATAAAATCGAGGCGTCCAGCGACGGCAAAACGTTCACAACGCTACTGGACAAAACGCACAACACCATCCCGAGTTACACGGAATTCGACGAGCTCCCCCCAACACGCTGCCGGTTTATTCGACTAACTATGACGGATTGGCCGCGTTCCATCGACCAACCCCTCGCAATTTCTGAATTCACGATCTTCGGCAAGTACATTGCGGCGACCAATCCATAGCCAATTCCATGCGAGCTAGGGCGATAGCAGGGCTACTGCCATGTACAAAAAAGAGGTGTCATCCTGAGCGCAACGATAGCGCTTGCGCCAAAGGATCTGCTTTTTTCGGCGGCCCGTATATGCGACTTAATTTCGACTCACCACACTGGCCAATTCAATGCGGAACTCAAGCCGCATCAATGTCACGCTTGCCCATGAACCTTTCAAATAGAAAATGGCGCGCCGGAAGCGCGCCTCGTTAAAACTCCAGATGCAAACTAGCTCGAAGCGTCCCGGAAACCCTTGACCAGGTCATGCGAGCGCTTCACATGCTCGAATTGCTGCGCGATCAGCGCCCGAATCGTATCGGACACAGCATTGTCATCCAACGCCTCCTGGTAAGCCTTCTTGGCCACATCCTCACCCTGCTCCGCCGTTTCCAGCAAGGTATGGTCGCCGCCGCCCAGACGTGCTTTCAGGTCGCCCCACACCCGGTGCACCGCACCCGAAGCCGTGCCGGTCTCGTGCACATCGGCATCCGTAACCCGGTTCACCGCCCGCTCCAGCTCCTGCGCATACCCCCGCGTACCTGCGCTTCATTCATGAAGTACGACCGCTGTTCCGTGTTCTGGATATGCTCCCCTATGTCTGACCTTGCCCTCAGAACACGTCGCTCATAGGCGTACTGGTTTTGGACGTTTGTCGTCCGGTTGCGGTTGAACCTTCGCGGTCAGGCTGCGAGGGCGTAGTGCCGAGCGTTCGCTTGTTGCTCGAA
>JAABUX010001378.1_pt1 | contig 37062 bp, 34 predicted proteins | sample 5561851 | NCBI WGS metagenome assembly JAABUX01 (sample SAMN10711883, study PRJNA513361) | rock metagenome | isolation source: Antarctica rocks | place: Antarctica: Victoria Land, Richard Nunatak red sandstone | collected 2016-01-03 | reverse complement strand
CCCACCCGCGCCCCCGCCCTGCTCCGCTGCGCCGACGCCCTCTCGCGCACCGGTGCCGACCCGATCCCCTTCGCCAAGACCGCCTGGATCACCTCGCTCACCGACCCGGCCGCCGAAGCCGCCTTCATGCACCGCTGGTCCTCCGCCATCACCCCCGAAGACCAACGCGCCCGCTTCGACCGCCTCGCCCAAAACACCAGAGACTCCGCCAAGCCCGACCCCGGCGGCCCCCTCGCCCGCCAGGCCATCCGCCTCGACCCCGCCTCCCGCCAACCCGCCGAAATCCGCCTCGCCCTCCGCCGTCTAGACCCCGGCGCCGCCACCCTCTATGCCACCCTCCCCGACCCGGCCAAAGCCGACCCCGGCCTCGTCCTCGACCTCCTCCGCTACCTCCGCCAGACCGGCCACGAAACCGACGCCGCCACCCTCTGGCCCGACCGCGGCCAAGCTGCCGAAGCCGCCGCCCCCCGAGACCGCCAGCGCCCGTTCTGGGACGAGCGCAACCTCCTCGCCCGCGCCCTCCTCCGCCAGCGCGCCGACCAGCAAGCCTACGTTGTCGCCTCCCTCCCCACGCCCACCGGCACCCCCGACGCCGACTTCCTCGCCGGCTGGATCGCCCTCCGCCGCCTCGCCCAACCCGACCTCGCCGCCCCCCATTTCCGCGCCCTCGCCGACCGCTCCCCCTCCGCCCTCACCCAATCCCGCGCCCGCTACTGGATAGCCCGCGCCCTCGCCGCCAACCCCACCGATGCCCTCGCCGAATACCGCCAAGCCGCCGCCTACCCCACCACCTACTACGGCCAACTCGCCGCTCTAGCCGCCGGCGACACCATGCAAACCCTCACCGCCCGCCTGCACGCCGCGACCGACCCGACCTGGACCGAGCCCCAAGCCCTCGACCTCGCCGGCAGCCCCTTCGGCCGCGCCGCCGCCCTCCTCGTCGCCTGGGGCGACAAACCCCACGCCAAAGCCTTCCTCGCCAAACTCGACGACGACGCCGCCCCGCCCACCCGAGCCCTCCTGGCCCGCTACGCCACCGAACTCGGCCTCCCCGACGCCGCCGTCGCCGCCGCCCGCCGCGCCGCCCAGCACGGAACCATGCTCCCCGTCCTCGGCTGGCCCGAAGCCGCCGACCTCCCACCGTCCGTCGATCCCGCCATCACCCTCGGCCTGATCCGCCAGGAAAGCAGCTTCGACCCCGCCGCCGGCAGCCCCGCCGGCGCCCAAGGCCTCATGCAGCTCATGCCCGCCACCGCCGCCGACATCGCCCGCAAGCGCCAAGAACCCGCCACCCCGCTCACCGACCCGGCCCTCAACATGCGCCTCGGCACCGCCTACCTCGCCACCCTGCTCGACCGCTTCGCCGCCCTCCCCCCAGCCCTGGCCGGCTACAACGCCGGCCCCGCCCGCGCCGCCCAATGGCTCGCCAGCACCGGCGACCCGGCCACCGGCGTCATCGACCCCATCGACTGGATCGAGCTCATCCCCTACGCAGAAACCCGCGACTACGTCGAACGCGTCATCGAGAACGTCGTCATCTACCGCGCCCAACGAGGCCAACTACAACGGGGCCAACCCCAACCCCACCCCGTCCTCCGCTGGGCACCGCCCGGCACGTGAGCCCCGCCCTTAAGCCAAACACCAAGATCGAACCGCCCATGATCGACCCCGAACTCTACCGCGACGCCACCGCCACCCTGCACCACTTCCGCGAGCACGGAGCCATGATCGCCACCGCCGAAAGCTGCACCGGCGGCCTCATCGCCGCCGCCCTGACCGAAATCGCCGGCTCGTCCGACGTCGTCGACCGCGGCTTCGTCACCTACTCCAACGAAGCCAAGATCGAACTCCTCGGCGTCCACGCCGCCCTGATCGCCACCCACGGCGCCGTCAGCGAACCCGTCGCCCGCGCCATGGCCGAAGGCGCCCTCGCCCGTTCCCGCGCCACCGTCACCATCTCCGTCACCGGCGTCGCCGGACCCGGCGGCGGAACCCCCGCAAAACCCGTCGGCACCGTCTGGTTCGGCCGTGCCCACCGCGCCCACCCCACCATCACCGAAACCCAGGTCTTCCTCGGCGACCGCGCCGCCATCCGCGCCGCCACCGTCCACCACGCCCTAGCTCTTCTCCGCGCCGCGCTCAGCGCCTAGCCAGCCGCTAACGAAAAGACGCCAAAATCTTGCCAGCATTCAGAGCAACCGCTACCGCTATTCCTCTCCCTCTCCCGCTGGCGGGAGAGGGCTGGGGTGAGGCTGGTAGGCGCCGCAAACTCAAGCCACCCCACCCCAATTCAGCCTAACGCGAATACGGATTGCCGTTCCGGTCATACTGCTGGCGACCGTTGTCTTCCATCCGCCGGTCGTCCTGGCGCCGATCCTCCTGGCGCCCACGCCGAGACAGCTGCGCCTCGTCCTGCCGTCCCTTCTGATACCCGCGCTCATACGCGTCGCGCAGCCCCTGGTCCTGGCTCTGGTTGCCGGTCATCAGCCCCTGCAGCAACTGCGGCACATTCTGCGCCCGGCTGGCGGAGGGCGCCGCCAATAGCACGATAACGGCCACACCGGCCAAGTAACGGGAACGGATCATCGGCGTCTCTCCACCTATTATATGACGACCCCGCTCAAGAGCAGGACCGCCCGGGACAACGCCCAGGGCGGCACCGCAGTTCAGTGCGTCGCTGCCGGCTTCTGCTCGCGCGCCGCCCGCCGGGCCGCCCGCTGCGAAGACTGGTGCGCCTTGATCTCCTCGATCGTCACATACCCACGCTTGGTCGAGTCGATCTGGTCGAAGTCCCGCGCCACCGCCCGCAACCGGCCCGACCGCGCCTGCTCCAGCGTCAGCTTGCCGTCATGCGTCGTATTGGCCGCCGTGAACCGCTCCTCGATCGACCGCCGCCCCCGCCGCTCGGCCGTCGTCCGAGGTGCCGTCGCATTCCCTGGCGTCGCCGTCGCCCCTGGCGCCGCCGTGGTCCCTGGCACTCCCGTGGTCCCTGGCGCGGTCGCAGTCGACGGCGCCGCAGTCGTGGGCGCCGCAGTCGTGGGCGCCACAGTCATCGGCGCAACCGGCGTCGTGCTCCGCGACATCGGCGCCGCAGGCACCCGCGTCGCCGGCGGCGCACTCTGCGCATTGCCCGTCGAGCCACCCAGCGGCGACACCACTTGCGCCTGCGCCAGCCCGGCGCCCAACAGGAACGTAGCCGCCAAAATGTTCAACCGCACGTGCACTCTCCTATGACGATCCGTGCACAATCTCGCGGATCACCGCCGCCGCGTCCAGCACGCCCGCGTGATCGACGTCCAAATGCGTGCACGCCCGGCCCCGATACGGCCCCATCACCGAGATCGACACCCCCCGCGCCCGCGCCTTCTCCGCCAACTCCGCCCCCGTCATCCCCGTCCCCGAAACGTCGAAAAATACCAAGTTCGTCTCCGGCTGCTCCACCGAGATCCCCTCCACCTGCCCCAACGCCCGCGCCAACGCTCGCGCATTGGCATGATCCTCCGCCAACCGCTCCACATTGTGGTCCAGCGCATACAGGCACGCCGCCGCACACATCCCCGACTGCCGCATCGACCCCCCGATCCGCTGCTTCCACCGCCATGCCTCGTCGATGAATTCCGCCGACCCGGCCAGCACCGCCCCCAACGGCGCCCCCAACCCCTTCGTGAAATCCAGCCACGCCGAATCATACCCCGCGCACATCTCCTGCGCCGTCACCCCCGCCTGCACCACCGCATTCATCAGCCGCGCCCCATCCATGTGCGTGACCAACCCGTTCGCATGCGCCGCCGCCGCCACCGCCGCCAACTGCTCGACCGGCCAAACCCGCCCGCCCCCGAGATTGGACGTCTGCTCCACCTCCACCATCCGCTGCGGCGGCGCATTGCGCGTCTTCGGCCGGATCGCCGCCCGCACGCTGTCGGCCTCGAACAACCCATCCCGGTCCGGCAGCGCACTCACCTGCACCCCCGCCAGCGCCCAAGGCGCGCCCCCCTCCGAATGCAGGATGTGCGACAGCGGATGCGCCAGGATCTCGTCGCCGGGCCGGCACTGCACGAGGATCGCCACCTCGTTGCACATCGTCCCCGACGGCATGAACACCGCCGCCTCCTTGCCCAACAGGTCCGCCATCCGCTCGCACAGCGCATTCGTCGTCGGATCCGTGCCCGACTGCTCGTCCCCCAACTCCGCCGCCATCATCGCCTCCTTCATCGCCAGCGACGGCTTGGTCTGCGTGTCCGAATACAGGTTGACCCGCAACGGGACCGTAGTCTCGGTGCGCGGCGGAGCATGAACCATGATGAACCTCTAGCTTTTGGCGGCTGTCGTCGGAGCGCCATACTGCGCGCGCGCCCGCTTCAGGAACGCGTTGACCATCCGACGCACCGCCTCGTTGAACACCACCCCGATCGCCGACTGCAGCAGCCGGCTCCGGAACTCGAAATCGACGAAAAAACTCACCCGGCACCCCGTCGGGTCCGGATCGAACAACCACTGATTGTTCAAATACTTGAACGGCCCCTTCTCATATCGCACCACGATCTTCCGCGGCTTCTCCAAATCCACCTTGCTCGTAAAACCCTCCCGGAACGGCCCGAACCCGATCACCAGGTCCGCCACGACCTCCGTCTCCGTCTGGCTCCGAACCTTCGCCCCCACGCACCAAGGCAGGAACTGCGGATACGACCCCACATCCTCCACCAGCGCATACATCTGCTCCGGCGAATACGGCAGCACCCGCTTCTCCGCGTGCGTCGGCACTAGGCGGCCACCCGCCGAGCCCGCACCGCCCGAAGCTCCGCAAAATCCGCATCCGCATGATACGAACTCCGCGTCAGCGGCGTCGCAGACACCATCGAGAACCCCTTCCCCCGCGCCATCACGCCGTACTCGGAAAACTCCTCCGGCGTCACGAACCGCGCAATCGCCGCATGCTTGACCGTCGGCTGCAAATACTGCCCCAGCGTCAGGAAATCGACCTCGGCCACCCGCAAATCGTCCATCACCTGCCCCACCTCGGCCCGGTCCTCCCCCAACCCCACCATCATCCCCGACTTGGTGAAGATCGACCCGTCCAACGCCTTCACCCGATCCAGCAGCCGCAACGACTGGAAATACCGCGCCCCCGGCCGAATGGTCGGATACAGCCGCGGCACCGTCTCCAGATTATGGTTGAACACGTCCGGCCGCGCCGCGACCACCACCTCCAACGCCCCCGGCTTGCGCAGGAAATCCGGCGTCAACACCTCGATCGTGGTCCCAACCGCCGCCCCGCGAATCGCCCGGATCACCGCAGCGAAATGCCCTGCCCCTCCATCCGCCAGATCGTCCCGATCCACCGACGTGATCACCACGTGCCGCAACCCCAGCTTGGCCACCGCATCGGCCACCCGCCCCGGCTCGCCCGCATCGAGCCCCTCCGGCACCCCGGTCCGCACGTTGCAGAACGCGCAAGCCCGCGTGCACGTATCGCCCATGATCATCATCGTCGCGTGCCGCTGCGACCAGCACTCCCCGATATTCGGGCAAGCCGCCTCCTCGCAAACCGTCACCAGCCGGTTCTCCCGCATCAGCTCGCGCGTCTGGTGATAAACCGGATGATTGGGCGCCTTCACCCGGATCCAATCCGGCTTGCGCTGGATCGGATTATCCCGCCGCCCCACCTTCTCCGGATGCCGCGGCAAAGCAGCAGAAATGCGATGATCGACAACCACACGAGTACTCATCCCCGAGAAGTGGATTCGATTCCCCCCCACGTCAACGCCGAACCCATTTTGGTAGTGGGTCAGTTTCAGCGTCGGTTGTTGGTGGGTAGCCGACAGTTCGGTCTTGAGCGACACAGTCAATCACCGGACCTAAGACGCACGAGAGGGCTGGCTGGGCAGGTCCGGTCTATTCGGGCAGAGGAGGGCCATTCCATACAGATTTCGGGAAACGGCCATGCTCGATCGCGGCATCGAAGAGGTTATGCAGCGCGTCGATGAAGCGCTCCGGGGTGCGCAGGTTGAGGGAAACCATGTGCAGGCCGGCGTAGTCGATCAGCATGACGGGCAGCTGCAACTGGTCGATGAGGTCGAGAACGGGTTTGCTGTTGGCGAACTGGTCGGGATCGAACATCTCACGGATGACAACGAGGCCTAGCAGTTGCCGACCGTCCAACGGTACTGTCGTGGGGCCGTCTGTGGTCTGGACCGTCACACCGTCATGGCCCTGCGCGTAGCTGAGGCCGCCCTGGAGCTGCTTCGTGGCCTTCTCGATCTGCTTCTGGATCGCTTGTCGCTTTCGCTCGATCGATCGGTCCAGCGAGGCGGCCGTGTTGGGGCTGTCCTTCGCTTCGACGAAGAGCATTGCCCGGTCGGTGACCACAAGGACATCGGTGAGTTCCTTGGCCGTGTCAGCTCGAAACGGGTTGAGGTAAATGCTCTCCGCCGGAAAGGCGCGGCTGAACAAGACGGCGATGTCCCGCTCCTGAGGCGGGCCTGGGTCTTCGCGGACCAACTGGGTTATCGCCGGACGCGATTGAGCTTCGCGGAACTGGTGGGCCTCCGGCCGGGTGTCGAGGATCACGAAGTCATCGGTGTAGAGCCGTTCGCCAAGCGTGAGGGTGAAGGCTGAACGATCGTCGTCCCCGTCGCGGACGGCAAACCGGTGCTTCAGGCGGTTGGCCAAGTCGTCATAGGTAGCCATGTCGAACGGCGCGAAGGGCGCGGTCGCAAGCTCACGTCGGCATCGATCCACGTCCGAGTTGATGGCCCGCACGCCGAGCCATTCCCGATCGTGTTCGTCGAAAAAGTAGATATCGAACTCTGCTGGCTCAGGACCGAGACGAGGTCTGGTAGGAGATCGTCGTCGCTGAACAGCGTAGTGGCGATCATCAGGGGCTCGTCGTCGTCTTCGAAGAACGCGGTGACCACACCCAGGTGACTAGCCGGACCCTGCCCATCAGAAAGGAGGTAGACCTTCACCTCGTTGTTCAGCCGCGCCGCAAGAATTGCCTCTTTCGGGAGCTTCAGGACGAGCGCGCCGGTGCCCACCGGCCCGTGAAACACCGGCATGAGCCCATACCCGAAATGACGTAGGCTAGAGAGGAGGGACGGGTGCTCGATGGACAGCATGATCTTACATAGCGGAATGGCTGTTCTAGAGAACCGCCCGTAAGGAGCTAAACGGCGGACTTGGGTCGATACCGGACGCGGGCTGGGCGCCTCGTATCAAAACGGCTGGGCCGGCACGGTCGCCTTACTGAACCATCTGGGCTTCGGCTGGCGCCGGAACGCGCAGGCGCCGCGGCCGAGAGGGTGGTGATGTCCTGAGCCCTCTCGCTCACCACCACTCGGTGCCCGCTCCGCCCTTGAACGGGCCGATCAGCTCCGAGGTGATCCAGCCGCCGTAGAACCCGCCCGGCTGCGGCGTCACCGTCTCGTCGCCGATCGTGCAGCGATCCATGCGCCCGGCATAGAGCGCGATATGGCCGGCGAGCGCCTGATAGGGCGGCATGGGGCGCGCATAGGCCCAGGCGGCATCCGCCTCCCGCCGCTCGCCGCCGATCAGGGTAAGGTAGTGCGCCGGACCCTTCCACTCGCACAGGCTCGCGCGGACGCTGCCGGGCCGCACGCTGCCGGGGGCGAAGGCGTCCGGCGGGAGATAGTAGGTCGGTGGATGCGTCGTCTCCAGGATGCGCCACGCCGCGCGCGTATCGGCGATCAGGACGCCGCCAAGAGTGATGGTGATCCGGCGCGTATCGCGTTCGATCGCGGGCGGGCGCGGGAAATCGGCGACGCGTAGGCGTCTCCGGGCGGCAGGGGTGTGCGGATCGGACATGAATCCCCAGGTGGGAGGACCAAGCGATCCGCCAAGCTGACGCGCTTATGTGCCGTCGCCGCGGATGCCGCGGCCCGCGCCGTACGTTGCAGACGGCGGAGGTGTGCCCATGCCACTGGATTATCGGCCCTCCCTCTCGCTGCTTGGTTCCATCGCAGCGCAAAGCCGGCGTAGAGCTATGCTGGCCAATGACCGCTTTCAGGATCGGGCGTGCCGCTCCCGAATGACCGACATGGGTCGAGTGCGGAATTGAGACTGACCAACTCCCGCCATTTCCCTTGCCCCGCGCGCCAGGAATATGTTCCTCTCCGCCCATGCCGCCGCCCACCCCACCCGTCACCGAAGACGACCCCGCCGAGCGCAAGTCGCGACACCTCGGTTTGGCCCAAGATCTCCAGCAAATGGCCATGACCCTCACCCGCTCGGCATTCGACAACGCCGCCGCCCAGCTCCAATCCCCCGAAGCACAGCGAGCCCCCGAACCCGGGCAGGCCCGCCCCGTCGATCACGCCCTCGCCTTCACCCGCCTCGCGCGCACCGTCCAAGCCGCCATGATCCTCGAGGCCCGCGCCGCCCACGACGACCTCGCCCGGCGCCCCCGCCCCACCTTCGCGCCCGCAACCGCCACGCCCGCCACCCCAGACTCCCGCCGCCCCCTGCTCCGCCAGGCGCTCCATCGAGCCGTCAAGGCCGACCCCGACAGCTCGGCGGCCGAACGCGCCCAGCGCCGCCGCGAGATCGACGCGAAAATCGACCAGGAACTCACCGCCGACCCGGCCAGGCAACATCAAGCCGCCGACCTCCTCGTCAAACTCGCCACCGACCTCGCCATCCCCCTCGACCCCAAAGACCTCAGCGACGACCTCCTCGGCCTCCAACCCCCGAACCTATCCCGAACCGCCATCCCCCGAGACAGCCCGGAACACCCCCTAACCCTTTAACCCTAAAAGTGTATCGCCCGCCCATACGCCGACAGCACCGCCTCATGCATCGTCTCCGACACCGTCGGATGCGGAAACACCGTATGCATCAACTCCAGCTCCGTGCTCTCCAGCGTCCGCGCGATCGTATACCCCTGGATCATCTCGGTGACCTCCGCCCCGATCATGTGCGCGCCCAAAAGCTCGCCCGTCTTGGCGTCGAACACCGTCTTGACCATCCCCTCCGGCTCGCCCATCGCGATCGCCTTCCCATTCCCGATGAACGGAAACCGACCCACCCGCACCTCGTGCCCCGCCGCCTTCGCCCGCGCCTCGGTCATCCCCACCGAAGCGATCTGCGGCCGGCTATACGTGCACCCCGGGATATTCCCCGCATCGAGCGGATGCACGTCGTTCTGCCGAGCGATCGACTCCACGCAGATCACCCCCTCGTGGCTCGCCTTGTGCGCCAGCCACGGCGCCCCGGCCACGTCCCCGATCGCATACACCCCCGCCTCCCCCGTCCGGCAGAACCCATCGATCACGATATGCCCCCGCTCCACCTGAACCCCCGTCCCCTCGAGCCCCAAACCCTCCACGTTCCCCACGATCCCCACCGCCGAGATCACCCGATCCGCCGTGATCTCCTGCGGCGTCCCGCCCACCTCCACAGTCGCCGTCACACTGTCAGAATTCTTCTTCGCCTGCGTGACCTTCGCCCCCGTCAGGATCTTGATCCCCTGCTTCTCGAACGCCTTGCGCGCAAAAGCCGAGATCTCCTCGTCCTCCACCGGGAGGATCCGGTCCAACACTTCGACCACCGTGACCTCCGCCCCCATGTTCCGGTAGAAGCTCGCGAACTCGATCCCGATCGCCCCCGACCCGATCACCAGCAGCGACTTCGGCATCGTCGTCGGCACCATCGCCTCGCGATACGTCCAGATCAGCTTGCCATCCGACTCCAGCCCCGGCAGCTGCCGCGCCCTGGCCCCCGTCGCCAGGATGATGTGCGGCGCGCTGAACACGCCGACCTCCTTGCCGTCCTTGCTCACCGACACCGTCTGCTTGCCCGCCAGCTTCCCCACCCCATCGATCGCCACCACCTTGTTCTTCTTCAACAAGTGCGCCACCCCCGACGACAGCTGCTTGGCGATCCCCCGCGACCGCTTGACCACCTTGGCCAAGTCGAACCGCAAATTGTCGGCCGCAAACCCGAACTCGTCGAGGTGATGCAGCAGATGGTTCACCTCCGCCGACCGCAGCAGCGCCTTCGTCGGAATGCACCCCCAGTTGAGGCAAATCCCGCCCAAATTCTCCCGCTCCACCACCGCCGCCTTCATGCCCAGCTGCGCCGCCCGGATCGCCGCCACATACCCGCCAGGCCCGCCGCCCACGACGATCAGATCGAACTTCGTCTCCATGGAGCGCTAGCCCCCCTTCACAGCATGAGGCTCAGCGGGTCTTCCACGATCTTCTTGAACTCGGCCATGAACTGCGCCCCCAACGCCCCATCCGCGACCCGGTGGTCGACCGACAGCGTACAACTCATCACCGTCGCCACCGCCAACTGCCCCCCTTTGACCACCGCCCGAGGCTCCCCCGCCCCCACTGCCAAGATCGCGGCCTGCGGCGGATTGATGATCGCCGTGAACTGCTTGGTCCCGAACATCCCCAAATTCGAGATCGAGAACGTCCCCCCCTGGAACTCCTCCGGCTTCAGCTTCCCCGCCTTCGCCCGCGCCCCCAAATCCTTCATCTCCGAACTGATGGTCGCCAACCCCTTCCGATCCGCCTGCCGCACGATCGGCGTGATCAAACCCTCCGGCAACGACACCGCCACGCTGATGTCCACGTCGTCATAAAGGATCATATTCTCTTCGGTGTAGCTGGCATTCAGCTCCGGCACCTTACGAAGGGTCGCCGCCGCCGCCTTGATGACGAAGTCGTTGACCGACAGCTTGAACGCCCCCGGCCCCTCCTTGGCCGACTTCGCGTTCAGCTCGCCCCGCAACGTCAACAGCGCATCGATCTCCATATCGAGCGTCACGAAGAAGAACGGCACGCTCTGATGGCTCTCCAACAACCGCTTGGAGATCACCTTCCGCATCGTCGTATTCGGCACCAGCCTATGCGGCGCCGTAACGGCCAGCTTCGGCGCCGGCGCCGGCGCGGGCGTGGGCGCCGCCGCGGCCGCAGCTTGGGGCGCCTCCGCCGGCATCGGCGCCGCCTGCGGTGCCGGCTTCCCGCTCGCCGCCTCGACATCGGCCCGCACGATCCGCCCGTTCGGCCCGCTCCCCTTCAGCGACCCCAGCGCGATCCCCGCCTGCTTGGCCATCCGCCTGGCCAGCGGCGACGCAAACACCCGATCCTGCTGATCATGCCCGTTCGCATGCACCGGCGCCGGCCCACCGCTACCCGTCTCGACCGCCTCCTGCTTCGGCGCATCTGCCACCGGAACCGGCGCCACCTGCGGCTCCGGCGCCTCGGCCGCCGCCGCCTCCGCGCTCTCGCCCTCTTCCACCAGCACCGCGATCGGCGCATTCACCTTCACGCCAGCCGTCCCGTCCGGCACCAGGATTTTTCCCAGCACCCCCTCGTCGACCGCCTCCACCTCCATCGTCGCCTTGTCGGTCTCGATCTCGGCGATCACGTCCCCGGCGCGAACCGCCTCGCCCTCCTTCTTCAGCCACCGCGCCAGCGTCCCCTCGGTCATCGTCGGCGACAGCGCCGGCATCAAAATGTTCGTCGCCATCTACGCCCCCTGCACAATCGATTTCACGGCGTCGACCACCCAATCCGGCTGCGGCAAAGCCAGCTTCTCCAAATTCGCCGCATACGGCAGCGGCACATCGAGCCCGCACACCCGCTTCGGCGGCGCATCCAGATAGTCGAAGCACTGCTCGATCATCTGCATGTTCACCTCCGCCCCGATCCCCGCGAACGGCCAGCCCTCTTCGATCGTCACGATCCGGCTCGTCTTCTTCACGCTCTCCACGATCGTCTGCGTATCCAGCGGCCGGATCGTCCGCAGGTTGATCACCTCCGCCTCGATCCCCAGCCCGGCCAGCGTCTCGGCCGCCTTTATCGCCACGCCCACCATCACCGAATACGCCACCAACGTGACGTGCTTGCCCACCCGCTCGACTTTCGCCTTGCCGATCGGCACCACGAAATCCGATGCTGTCGGGCACTCGAAACTCTGCCCGTAGAGGATCTCATTCTCCAACACGATCACCGGATTCGGATCCCGGATCGCCGCCCGCAACAACCCCTTCGCATCCGCCGACGACCACGGCGCCACCACCTTCAACCCCGGGCAATGCGCGTACCAGCTCGCATAATCCTGGCTATGCTGCGCCCCCACCCGGCTCGCCGCCCCGTTCGGCCCCCGGAACACGATCGGGCACCCCATTTGCCCGCCCGACATGTACAGCGTCTTGGCCGCCGAATTGATGATCTGATCGATCGCCTGCATCGCGAAGTTGAACGTCATGAACTCCACGATCGGCCGCAGCCCGTCCATCGCAGCGCCCACCGCCATCCCGGTGAACCCATGCTCGGTGATCGGCGTATCGATGATCCGCCGCGCCCCGAACTCGTCGAGCAAACCCTGGCTGATCTTGTACGCCCCCTGATACTGCGCGACCTCCTCGCCGATCAGGAACACCCGGTCGTCCGCCCGCAACTCCTCGGCCATCGCGTCGCGCAACGCCTCGCGCACCGTGATCGCCTTCGTCGCCCCCCACTCCTTCTCCGGCCCGGCCGTCGCGATCGGTGCACGCGGAGCCGAAGCCACCGTCTGCGCCGTCGTCCCCGGCATCGCCTCGGCCTGCACTGGCGGCGACGCCTCCAGCATCTTGGCCGCCCCCGCCCTCGGCGCAGACCGCACCGCGTCCGGCAGCTTGCCCGCTGCCGGCATCGTGGCATCGCCCTCGCCCGCCAACTCCGCGATCGGCGTATTGACCGCCACCCCCTCGGTGCCCTCCTCGACCAGGATCTTGGCCAGCTTCCCCTCGTCGACCGCCTCGACCTCCATCGTCGCCTTGTCGGTCTCGATCTCGGCGATCACGTCGCCAGCGCGAACCTCCTCGCCCACCTTCTTCAGCCACCGGGCCAGCTTGCCCTCGGTCATCGTCGGCGACAGCGCCGGCATCAAGATCTGCGTCGACACCCCTCAGCCCTCCACCAGGATGTCGGTCCACAACTCTTTCGGGTCCGGCTCCGGGCTCGACTGCGCAAAATCCGCCGCCTCCGTCACCCGCTGCTTGACCGCATCGTCCATCCGCTTGAACTCGCTCTCATCGACCCCCAATGCCTCGAGCGCATGCCGCGCCGCCTCGATGCAGTCCCGCTCGGTCCGCATCTTCTGCACCTCTTCGCGCGACCGATACTTCGCCGGGTCCGACATCGAATGCCCGCGATAGCGGTAGGTCTTGACCTCCATCAGATACGGCCCGTTCCCCGCCCGGCAGTGCGCCACCGCGATATCGGCCGCCTCCTTGACCGCCATGACGTCCATCCCGTCCACCTGCACCCCCGGTATCCCCCAGGGCGCAGCATTCTTGGACAGATCCTTCGACGCCGAGGACCGCTCGATGCTCGTCCCCATCCCATACCGATTGTTCTCGATCACATAGATGCAAGGCAGCTTCATCAGCGCCGCCAGGTTGAAGCTCTCGAACACCTGCCCCTGGTTGCTCGCCCCCTCGCCGAAATACGTCGCCGTCACCCGGTCATTGCCGCGATACCAGTTCGCGAACGCCAGCCCGGTGCCCAAACTCACCTGCGCCCCCACGATCCCATGCCCGCCGAAGAACCGCTTCTCCTTGCTGAACATGTGCATCGAGCCGCCCTTGCCGTGCGAATACCCGCCCGACCGCCCGGTCAGCTCCGCCATCACGCCCCGCGGCTCCATCCCCGTCGCCAGCATGTGCCCGTGATCGCGATACGACGTGATCACCTGGTCGCCCTCGCCCAGCGCCGACTGGATCCCGACCACCACCGCTTCCTGCCCGATATACAAATGGCAGAATCCGCCGATCAGCCCCATGCCATACAGCTGCCCCGCCTTCTCCTCGAACCGCCGAATCAGCAGCATGTCGCCATAGGCTTTGAGCAGCTCCTCCTGGCTCATCGCCATCGGCTTGCTGTTCTTCCCGCGCTTGCGGACGTCGGCGGCCTGGGCCATGCGGTCCTCCTTCTTGGCGTCCCACCTAAACCCGCTCAGTCCAAATCGGCAAGACCATGGCGAAAAAGTGCGATGCTGCAACGCGGTAAGAGACTTAACCGAATTCTGGTTAAGTTCCTGTTTTACGTCGCCTCACGGGGTTCTATCGATGCCCACCCCGAGCGCCGCCTGCGCCGCCGCCAACCGCGCCACCGGCACCCGATACGGACTGCAGGACACGTAGTCGAGCTTCACCTCCTCGCAGAAGGTGATGCTGGCCGGGTCGCCGCCGTGCTCGCCGCAGATCCCCATCTTCAGGTCCGGCTTGGTCTTGCGCGCCCCCTCGGCCGCCAGCCGCACCATCCGGCCCACCCCTTCGATATCGAGCGACACGAACGGATCCTTCGGCAGAATGCCCTGGTTGATGTAATCCGGCAGGAACCTCCCCGCATCGTCGCGCGACAGCCCGAACACCGTCTGCGTCAGGTCGTTGGTCCCGAAGCTGAAGAAATCCGCGATCTCGGCGATCGTGTCGGCCATCATCGCCGCCCGCGGCAGTTCGATCATCGTGCCGACCAGATATTCGATCGTCTCGCCCTGCTCCTGGAACACCGCGCGCGCCGTGTTGTCCACCTGCGCCCGCGTGATCTCCAACTCCCGTCGCGTCGCGATCAGCGGGATCATGATCTCTGGGATCGGCGCCAAGCCGGTCTCCCGCTTGGCCGCGATCGCCCCTTCGAAAATCGCGCGCGCCTGCATCTCGTAGATCTCCGGATACGTGATCCCGAGCCGGCAGCCGCGATGGCCGAGCATCGGATTGGCCTCTGCCAACTCCCCCAGCCGCCGCCGCATCGTATCCAAATCCGTCCCGAGCCCCTGCGCCACCTCAGCCAATTCCTCCTCGCGATGCGGCAGGAACTCGTGCAACGGCGGATCCAACAGCCGGATCGTCACCGGCAACCCGGCCATGATCCGGAACAAATCCGAAAAGTCCTGCCGCTGGAACGGCAACAGCTTCGCCAGCGCCGTCTTCCGTCCCGCCGTATCGGTGGCCATGATCATCTGCCGCACCGCCCCGATCCGCGCCGGGTCGAAGAACATGTGCTCCGTCCGGCACAAGCCGATCCCTTCGGCGCCGAACTTGCGCGCCGTCTCCGCGTCGAGCGGCGTCTCCGCATTGGTCCGCACCCCCATCCGCCGAACCTCGTCGGCCCACGCCATCAGCGTCGCGAAATCGCCCGACAGCTTCGGCTCGATCATCGCCACCGACCCCACGAACACCTCGCCCGTCGCCCCATCGAGCGTGATCGTCTCGCCCGCCCGCACGACGATCCCGTTGGCGCTCAGCGTCTGCGCCCCGTAATCGACCGAGATCCCGCCCGCGCCCGCCACGCAAGGCCGGCCCATGCCACGCGCCACCACCGCCGCATGGCTCGTCATCCCGCCCCGCGTCGTCACGATCCCGCGCGCCGCATGCATGCCGTGGATGTCCTCCGGGCTCGTCTCGATCCGCACCAGGATCACCGACTCGCCCTTGGCCGCCCGCATCTCCGCCTCGTCCGCGTTGAACACGGCCGTCCCGCTCGCGGCCCCAGGGCTCGCCGGCAACCCGCGCGACATCAGCGTTCGCGCCGCACTCGGATCCAGCATCGGGTGCAGCAACTGGTCCAGCGACGCCGGACTGACCCGCTTGATCGCCTCGTTCCTATCGATCATCCCGCTCTCGGCCATCTCGACCGCAATCCGCAAGCTCGCCGCCGCCGTCCGTTTCCCGTTGCGCGTCTGCAGCATGTACAGCTTGTTTTGCTGCACGGTGAATTCGATGTCCTGCATATCGAGATAGTGCCGCTCGAGCCGATCGCGCACCGCCAGCAACTCTGCGTACGCACCCGGGAGCGCCTCCTCCATGCTCACCTCGCCGGGCTCGCCGCTCTTCTTGGACAGCGGCTGCGGCGTCCGGATCCCGGCCACCACGTCCTCGCCCTGCGCGTTGACCAGGAACTCGCCGTAAAAGATGTTCTCGCCCGTGCTTGGATCGCGCGTGAAGCAAACGCCGGTCGCGCAATCCTGCCCCATGTTGCCGAACACCATCGCCTGCACGTTGACCGCCGTGCCCCAGTTGGCCGGGATCTCGTGCAGCCGGCGATACGTATTCGCCCGCGGGTTCATCCAGCTCCCGAACACCGCACCGATCGCGCCCCAGAGCTGGGCGTTGGGGTCCATCGGGAACGGCGCACCCCGCTCCGACTGCACCATGTCCTTGTATTCGCCGACCACACGCCGCCAATCGTCGGGCGACAGCGCCGTATCCTCGTGCACCCCGGCATCCAGCTTGGCGCTCTCGATAATCTCCTCGAACCGGTGATGCTCGACGCCCAGCACCACGGAACCATACATCTGGATGAACCGCCGGTAGCTGTCCCAAGCGAACCGCGCGTCGCCGCTTGCCGCCTCCAATCCCCGCACCGTGTCGTCGTTCAGGCCGAGGTTCAGCACCGTGTCCATCATCCCCGGCATCGATACCCGCGCGCCCGACCGGACCGACACCAACAATGGCTTCTCCGCGTCGCCGAACGTCAGCCCCACCGACTGCTCGACCCGGCGCAGCGCCGCATCCACCTGCGCCTCCAACCCGTCCGGATAATGCCGGTCGTTGTCGTAGAACGCCGTGCACACCTCGGTCGTGATGGTGAACCCGGGCGGCACCGGCAGCCCGATGCTGGCCATCTCGGCCAGGTTCGCCCCTTTGCCGCCCAAAAGATTACGCATGTCCGCCCGGCCGTCATTGGCGTCCGCACCGAAGCTGTAAACCCACTTCTGCATATGTCGTCTCAACCCTCGATACGGGAGAAGTCGGCGGTCCGAGCCATGGCCGCGCCGACACGGGAAAGCAAACGGAGCCGGTTCTCGCGCAGTCTCGCATCCGCCGCGTTCACCGTCACCTTGTCGAAAAAGGCGTCCAGAACAGGGCGCAATTGGGCCAACTCGCTCATCGCCCCCGCATACGCCTCGTCCGCCAACAGACGCGTCACCTCGGCCTCCGCCCGCCCAAGCGCCGCGTCGAGCCCCTGCTCTTCCGGCACCTGCAGCAGGTCCGCGTCGACCGCGCCTCGATGCGGCCCGTCCTTCTTGTCCTCAATCCGCAAGATATTGGCCGCCCGTCGTGCGCCCCCCAACAGATCCGCCCCCTCCGCCGACCGCAGAAAGCCAGCCACCGCCTCCGTCCGCGCCAACAGCCGCACGATATCGTCGTCCCCCCCAGCCGCGAACACCGCCGACAGCACGTCGTGCCGCGCCCCCTCCGCCCGCAACTGCACCCGAAGCCGGTCCGCGATGAACTCCAGCAACGCATGTGCCGGCACCGGCGCCGGCAAGTCCACCGCCGCCTCATGAAACAGCCGCAGCAATCCGAGCCGCAGCCCATTCTCCCGCACGATCCGGATCACGCCCAGCGCCGCCCGACGCAACGCATACGGATCACCAGAGCCGGTCGGCACCTCGCCCGCCGCAAAGAAGCCGGTCAGCTGATCAATCTTGTCGGCCAGCGCCACCGCGATGCTCACCGGCTGGGTCGGGACCGGATCGGTGGGCCCCTTGGGCGCATAATGGTCGCGCACGGCGTCGGCGACGGCGGGGCTGTGCCCATCGTGCCGCGCATAGTAGCCGCCCATGATCCCCTGCAACTCGGGAAACTCGCCCACCATGCCCGTCGTCAGGTCGGCCTTGGCCAGCAACGCCGCCTGCGCCGCCTCATTCGCATCCGCCCCGACCAGCGGCGCGATCGTCTGCGCCAGGCGCTGCAGGCGGCGCACCCGTTCGCCTTGGCTGCCCAGTTTGGCGTGGAAAGTGATCGCGTCGAGCGCTCTCACCCGATCCTCGAGCCGGACCCGCCGATCCAGATCCCAAAAATGCCGCGCGTCGCTGAACCGCGCCCGCAACACCCGCTCGTTGCCCGCCACGATCGTCACCCCGCCATCTGGCGCCGCGATGTTGGCCACGAACGCGAAGCGCGGCGCCGCCGACCCGTCGGGCTGCCGCAGCGCGAAGTAGCGCTGATTGACCCGCATGCTGACCTGCATCACCTCGGCCGGCAGGTCCATGAAGGCTTCGTCGATCCGCCCCAGCAGCGGCACCGGCCACTCCACCAGCCCGGTGACCTCGTCCAGCAAACCTTCGTCCGGCACCACGGCCAGCCCCGCTTCCGCCGCCAGTCGGCTAACCTCATCCTCGATCAGCCGCCGCCGCTCGCCCGCCCCCGCCACGACGTGACGCGCGTGCAACCCGGTCTCCCACTCTGCCGCCGACCCGACCGTGAAGACGCCCGGAGACAAGAACCGATGGCCCTCCGTCTGATCCGACGCAGCCAGCCCATGCCCGCTGTCGCCAGCTTCGGCCAATCCAAACGGGACCACCGCGCCGTCGAGAACGCACAGGATGCGCCGCAACGGCCGCACCCAAGTAAACGCGCTGCCGGCTCCCCAGCGCATGCTTTTCGGCCATGGAAACCGCCGCAACAGGCCCGGCAATACGGTGGCCAACAGCCGGGCGGCCGGCACCGGGTCGCTTGGCTTGTGCAAGACCCAGAAATCGCCCTCTTCGACCAGATCCTCCCGCCTCGCGCCATGCTTGCGCAGAAAGCCGGCCAAGGCTGCTTCCGGCGCGGACCGACGCGGCCCCCGCTCGCTCGATCGGCTCGCCGGCTGTGCGGCCGCCACCGTCGCGGCCAGGGCGATCCGTCTTGGCCCGGCGAACGTTCTGACGTCATCCGGCGTCAGCGCCGCCGCCGCCTCGCCCAGCAGCCGCGCGAGATCAGACGCGGCCCGCGCTTGCATGCGGGCGGGGATCTCCTCGCTGAACAATTCCAAAAGCAGTTCCGGCATAACATCAGGTCAAAACCGGAATTGCCGCGCGATGTCCACCCCGGAAATGTTCCTTCCCACGCCAACCGTCCTTCACGCGCCCGCCGCGGCTAAGCTCCGGCTATGCACGACGCGGTTGAGCAAGTTCAGCACGGCGTCATGGCCGCCCATCTCGCCCGCCATCGCCCGCGTCAGCAGGCTACCCACGGCCACTGGATCGTTCGGCTTGGCATGGGCCATCGCCCAGCCCGCAAACGCCCGCTCCGTCACGTTTTCGGCCACGAGCGCGATCACATAATCATGCCGCGGATCGATCTGGATACGCTCGAAGACGGTCTGCACCGCTTCAAACGGCCCTTCCAACACCTGGGCGAAGATCCCGTCGTTGTAGAGCAGGGCGCCAGTGACGCCCTGGGCGGCGTTGTTGCGCTGCGCTGCGGCCAAAATCACGGGCAACTCCTCGTCGGCCTGAGCCGGGTCGATCATATTGCGGCTGCAGTAGACGATGCGAAACAGTTCCATCACGTGCGTACCTCCAGTATTTGCTTAGGAAAATCGTTCGATCAGCGCTGCCAGCCGGTCGGCCGGCACGGGACGACTGATCAGATAGCCCTGGATCGAGGTGCAGCCCGCTGTGCGGCAAACCGCCTCCTGCTCCGCCGTCTCGACGCCTTCGGCGATGATCGTGAGGCCGAGCGCTTGGCCCAGCGCCGCAATGGCGCGGACCATCGCGTCGGCCTCGCCCGCATCGCCCACGTCGGAAATGAACGACCGGTCGATCTTCAGCGCGTCGACCGGAAGCCGGCGCAGTTGGCTCAGCGACGAATAGCCGGTGCCGAAATCATCCATGCTGACGCGCACGCCGCTGCTATGGATCGCGGTCAGCACCTCCAACGCCTCGGCCTCGCGCACCAGCGCGCTCTCCGTCACCTCGATCTCGAGGCGCGAAGCCGGCAGCCCGGCCGCCTCGAGCGCGGTCGCGATCGTGCGGGGCAGCCGCTGCCCATCCAACAGCTGCATCGACGACACGTTCACCGCGACCGTGATCTCTGCCGGCCACGTCATCGCCTGCCGGCACGCTTCGAACAGCACCCAATCCCCCAACGGGATCACCAGTCCGGTCTCCTCGGCGACCGGAATGAATTGATCGGGCCCGATCATCCCGTGCTCGGGATGTCGCCACCGCACCAGAGCCTCGAAATTCGTCAGCCGTCCCGTGATCAGCGAGATCTGCGGCTGATAGTGCAATTCGAGTTGCTGCAGCGGGATCGCCCGCCGGAGATCGTCGGCCAGGGCATAGCTCGTGCGGGCGCGGTTGCCGATCATCTCGTCGTAGATACGGACGACCCCCGTGCCGTCCGCCTTGGCCTGTTGCAGCGCGATGTCGGCTTCGCGGATGACCGCGACCGGGTCGGACGACCCAGCCATGGCGAATGCGATGCCGACGCTCGCGCCCACGACGGCGGCCTGACGCTCGACCAGATAGGGTCGGGTCAACACGCCGATCAGGCGATTGGCCAAACTGCCGACCTCGGACCCAGCCGCCATGGCGACGGCGAACTCGGTCCCGCCAGTCCGGCTCACCATATCGGTGGCGCGGAACGTCCCGCGCAGCCGCTGCGCAACCAGCTTCAGCAACGCGTCGCCCGCCACGTATCCCATCGTCGCGTTCACGGCTCGAAACCGGTCCAGATCGACCTTGACGATGGCCATGCGGCCGCTGCCCTCGGCGCACGTGCGGGCCACGTGGCGCATGAACTCGTCACGGGTGGCAAGCCCGGTCAGGACGTCAGCCGAAGACTTCTCCGGCGCAGCTAGGATCGCCAGCAATACCTTGCCCGCTTGGCCCGCTTGGCCCTGGCGGCGCGTCACGGTGAGCGCTTGCCCAGCCACCCCGACCAACTTCATCGACGAGCGGCCGGTATCGAGCGCAAATCCGCGCACCGCGGCCCAGGCCGCTTCCCCATCCGAGCCGAGAAGTCGCCACGCCGCCGCATTGGCCAGCAACACGCGTCCCCGCCGATCCATCGCGACCAAGCCGATCTCAGTCTCTTCGAGCAGAGCCCGAGCGGTCGACCCCGCTCCCGCAAGGGCCTTGTCCGCCGAGCGCACCACGGCCGTTTGCATCACTGCCTCCTTAAGGCGACGGAGGCGATTGTGTCAGACGATGATTGCCGAAAGGTTAACCTCGGACCCGTTAAGTCGAGGCGACCGCCTCGCCCGCGAGCCACGCCTCGCAACATGCCTTAGCCAGGCTACGCACTCGCCCGATATAGGCGGCGCGTTCGGTTACCGAGATCGCCCCGCTCGCGTCCAACAAGTTGAACAAGTGGCTGGATTTGATGCACTGGTCGTAGGCCGGCAGCGCGAGATCCTGAGCCACGAGACGCTGGCACTCGCGCTCGGCATCCTCGAAGTGACGCGTGAGCAGGGCTACGTTGGCGTGCTCGAACTGGGCGCGGCTGTATTCGCGCTCGTTGCGCAGGAATACATCGCCGTAGCTCACGCCGGCGCCGTTGAAATCGAGGTCGTAGACCCGCTCGACGCCTTGCACATACATCGCCAGCCGTTCGAGCCCATACGTCATCTCGAAGCTCGGGTCGACGACCGGGATGCCGCCAACCTGTTGGAAGTAGGTGAATTGGCTCACCTCCATCCCGTCGCACCAGACCTCCCAGCCCAGACCCCACGCGCCCAACGTCGGACTTTCCCAATCGTCCTCGACGAAGCGGAAATCGTGCAGCAACGGGTCCAGCCCGATCGCGCGATAGCTGTCCAGCAAGAGCGACTGCGCCTCGGCCGGGCTGGGTTTCATGATGACCTGATACTGATAATAGTGGCCCAGCCGATTGGGGTTCTCGCCGTAGCGCCCGTCGGATGGGCGGCGGCTCGGCTGCACGTAGGCGGCGCGCCAGGGAGTGCGGCCGAGCGCGCGTAGCGTCGTCGCTGGATGGAAGGTGCCGGCCCCCATCTCGAGATCGTAGGGCTGTAGGATGACGCAGCCCTGCGCAGCCCAAAAAGCATGCAGGCGCAGGATGATCTCTTGAAAACTTGGCGTCGTGCTCATCGCGTCGGCACCATACGGCCCGGAGTGCGTTATGCAACGGCATGGACACGATCCCCACCATCCTGAAGTCCACGCGCCGTATCGCCGTGGTCGGCGCATCGGACAAACCCGAGCGGGCGGGGAACTACGTGTTCGGCTTCCTCGTCGCGCACGGATACGACGTCGTCGGCGTCAATCCAGGCCTGGCCGGACGGACGCTGCACGGGCGGCCCGTGGTCGCAACGCTCGCGGAGGCCGGCCCGCTCGACATGGTCGACATCTTTCGCGCCTCCGACCAAGCCGGCGCCGTCGTCGACGAGGCGATCCGGCTCGGCGCGCGAACGGTGTGGCTGCAGCTCGGCGTGGTCGACGCGGCGGCGGGCGCGCGGGCACTGGGCGCCGGGCTGCGCGTCGTGATGGATCGTTGCCCGATGCAGGAATGGTTGCCCGCCCTTGAAGCAGAACAGCTCGCGGACCAAATCGCGCTCGCCACTACCGCCCTCGCCAACAATTCTAGGGACGTGACATGACCAACGAAGAACGCGACCTCATCGCCCGGTTCGTCTCCCGCGTCGGCGGACAGCCGCAAGGCGGAAGCTTCCTGCCCGGACAGGGCGGCAGCGTGCCCCAAGCTCAAACCGCGCTCCCGCCGGTCGACCGCGAGGCCGATGCCTTCATCGCCGATCAGTTCCAACGCTATCCCGAGGCGCGCTATCGCGTCACGCAGATGGCGGTCGTGCAAGAGGCCGCGCTGGCCGAGATGAATAATCGGCTCACCCGCATGCAGTGGGAGCTCGACCAGGCGCGCCAGCAGCACGCTCAACAGCCGCCCGCCTCCAAGGGCTTGTTCGGCAGCCTGTTCGGCGGCGGTAGCGCGTCCCCACAGCCCGCGCCGATGCAGCGCTCGAATCCGTGGGGCGGCGCCGCCCCACAGCCCGGCTACGGCAACCAGCAATACGCCCCCCCGCCTCCGCAATACCCGCCATCCTACCAGCCCGGCATGTTCGGCGGCGGCGGCTCCGGCTTCCTCGGATCAGCCCTGCGCACGGCCGCCGGGGTCGCCGGCGGCGTGGTGGTCGGCAATGCGCTCATGAACGCGTTCGAGGGCCACCACGGCGGGGAAGCGTTCGCCAACCCGGCCGGCGCCGACGCGGCCGGCGGCACCAACGCGTTCGACGGCGGCGGCCTCCTGCCCAGCGCCGACCCGACCAGCGGCTTCGACCAGGCCGGCGGCTATCAGGATCAGAGCGGCGGCGGCGGCTTCGATGCCGGCGGCGGCGGCGGTTTCGACGGGGGCGGCTTCGACTCGGGTTCCGACAACTCGTGACTCAACAAGGAACGGAGCCGGCGCTTCCGGCTCCGTTCCGCAGCGGCCCCTACGCCGTTCGCTCCGAGTGGATCGACGAGAACGACCACCTCAACCTGGCCCATTACGTCACCCTGTTCGATTCGGCGACCGACGCCCTATGGCGGCACATCGGCCTCGGCGACCCGCTCCGAGCCCAGCGTCTCGGCACGTTCGCAGCCGAGGCTCACATCCTCTACCGGGCCGAATTGCTCATTGATGAAACCGTGTTCATCGGCTCGCAGCTCCTCTCCCTCGACACGAAGCGACTTCACGTCGTCCACGAGATGCGCCGCGAGCGCGATGGCCAAGTCTCCGCGCAGCAGGAGCTGATGTATCTCTGCGTCGATCTCGACACGCGGCGCGTCGCCCCCTGGCCGGATGAGTTGAACACCCGCCTCCGCGCCCGGCTTGCCGATCATGCCGACTTGGCGGTTCCGGACTGGGTGGGCCGCCGGGTCGCTATGCCGACGCCAGCCGAACCGGCTCCGCACGCATCCACGCCGCCGTCTCCGGCCTAAGCACCGCATCGCCGCAATCGAAACGTTCGGCCCTAATCGCCTCGAGCTTCAACGACGCCAGCGCCCGATCCCCGCGACCCGAGCGGATCGTGCCAACCTCCGCCCCATCGAGCGTCACCGGCGTGCCCGGCTTCGGCAACGCCCCCTCGACCCGCACCGCGACCAGCCGCCGCTTGACCAGACCGCGATACTTGGTCCGTGCCGTCAGCTCTTGGCCCATGTAGCACCCCTTCTCCCACCCGATCCCGTTCAGCTCGTCGAACCCGGACTCCACCAGTGTGCTCCGCTCCGGCTCGAGATCGCGCGACCCATCCGGCAATCCCAGCCGCAACCGGTGCAGGTCGTAGTCCGCCGCGGTCGCATCGGCCGCCACGTCGCCGCCGATCAGCCGCCAGCCCGCTCCGTCCACACGCGGATCCGGCGCCCGCACCGGGCCCGGCGGCGGCTCCCCGCCCCACGCCGCGAACACGGAGGCATCGACCTTCTCGAGCGTCACCTTGGCCCGAAGACGATACCGCGACAGCAGCGCCGCCAGCATGTCGCGCTGCCCCGCCTCGACATCGAGCAGGAGACGATCGGCATCGGCGAAGATGAAGAAGTCCGCCAGCCACTTGCCCTGCGGCGTCAGCATCGCCGCCCAGACCGCCCGCTCCGGCGCCACCGCCATCACGTCGTTGGACACCAGGCCCTGCAGGAACGTCACCCGATCCTCCCCGCTCACACGCAGAACGGCACGGTCGGGCAGCAGCGCGGTGTAGGTCATGCTGCGCACGTAAGACCCGGGCCCGCTCGGAACAAGACCGCCGCGCGACTCGCCCGCAGTCCGTGCTACACCCGCCAGGCATGCGCCGTTCGACCGTCCTTCCCTCGTGAGGCTCGCCCACATCATGGCCGGCGCGCACGCGGGCGGCGCCGAACTGTTCTATGAGCGGCTTACAAGCGCGCTGCATAGGGCGGGCGAGACCGTGCTGCCCGTGATCCGGCGCAATGCCAGCCGTGCCGCCCGGCTTCGGGGCTGCGGCCTCGAGCCCGTCCAGCTCCGCTTCGGCGGTCTGCTCGATCCGCTGACCCGGCCGCATCTCGGACGCCTGCTCCGCCGCTTCGAGCCCCGCCTGGTCGTCGCCTGGATGAACCGCGCCGCCGCCGCCACGCCGCGCGGCCCGTGGGTGAAAGTCGGCCGGCTCGGCGGCTATTACGACCTGCGCTACTACCGCGGCTGCGACCACCTGATCGGCAATACCGCCGGCATCGTCGCGTGGATCCGCGATCAGGGCTGGCCCGCCGACCGCGTCCACCAGCTAGCGAACTTCGCCCCCGACCTGCTCGGCGCCGCCCCAGCCGCCATGCCGGGCACGCCGACGGTCCTCGCCCTCGGCCGCCTGCACCGCAACAAGGCGTTCGACGTCCTGATCCGCGCGGCCGCCACCCTGCCCGACATCCACGTCATGATCGCCGGCGAAGGACCCGAACGCCCAGCGCTCGAACGCCTCGCCCGCGACCTCGGCGTCGCCGGTCGGGTCCATCTGACGGGCTGGCGCGACGACCAGGCCGCGCTGCTCGCCGGCTGCGACCTGCTCGTCTGCCCGAGCCGGCACGAGCCGTTGGGCAACGTCGTCATCGAGGCGTTCTCGGCCGCGCGCCCGATCGTGGCCGCGGCCGCCGCCGGACCGCGTGAGCTGATCGACCAGGGGCGGACCGGGCTGCTCGTGCCGCTCGACGACCCCGCCGCACTCGCCGCCGCCATCGCCACGGTCCTGCGCGACCACGCGCTCGCCAACAGCTTGGCCGCCGCCGGTCGCACCGAATTCCTCGCCCGCCATGCCGAAGCCTCGGTCGTGCAGCGCTGGCGCGAGGCGCTGGCCGCGATGGCGCCGAGCTGATGTGCGGCATCGCAGGGATGGTGATGGCGCCCAACGCGCGCCCACCCGCGCCCGCCGCCCTCGACGCGCTGACTCGCGCCCTAGCCCATCGCGGACCGGATGGCGCCGGCCACACCGTCGTCGGCCGGGTCGCACTGGTGCACACGCGCCTGGCGATCATCGATGTGGCCGGCGGCGACCAGCCGTTGTTCGCCGGCTCGGCCGCCCTGGTGGCCAATGGAGAAGTCTACAACTACCGCGAGTTACGCGGCGATCTGCCGGAAACGCGCTTCTCGACCAACAGCGACTGCGAACCGCCGCTGCATCTCTGGCTGCGCGACGGCGCGGCCTATGCGGGCGCGCTGCGCGGCATGTTCGCCATCGCCATCCACGAGCGCGTGCAGCGCAGCCTGACCCTCACCCGCGACCCGTTCGGCATCAAGCCACTCTACACGGCCCAGATCGAGGGCGGCCTCGCCTTCGCCTCCGAGCCCCAGGCCCTGCTCGCCGCCGGCTTGGTCGAGCGCGCCGTCAACCCCGTCGCTCGCGACGAACTGCTGCAGATGCAGTTCACCACCGGCGCGGCCACCATTTTCCCCGGGATCGACCGTGTCCTGCCCGGCGAGAGCATCCGGATCGCCGACGGCCTGGTGCTCGACCGCAGCCGGGTCGCGAGCCTGCCCGAGGGCGGCCCCGAAACCGTCACCGAGGAAGCCGCCCTCGCCCGACTGGACACGGCATTGATGCGAAGCGTCGACCTGCATCAGCGCAGCGACGTGCCCTACGGCATCTTCCTGTCCGGCGGCGTCGACAGTTCGGCGATCTTGGCGGCCATGGCGCGGCTGAACAACGAGCGCGTGCTCGCCTTCACCGCCGGGTTCGACGCGCCGGGTGCGGCCGACGAGCGCGCCCACGCCGCCGCCGTCGCCCGCGCCGTCAATGCGCGGCACGAAAGCCTCGAGATCACCGAGGCGATGGTCTGGCGCCACCTCCCCGAGATCGTCGCCGCCATGGACGACCCGGCCGCCGACTACGCCATCATCCCCACCTGGTTCCTCGCCCGCCGCGCCCGCCAGGACGTCAAGGTCGTGCTCTCCGGCGAGGGCGGCGACGAGATCTTCGCCGGCTACGGACGCTACCGCAGCGCCATGCGGCCCTGGTGGCAGGGCGGGCGCGTCATGCGCGCGCGCGGCACGTTCGACAAGCTGCAGGTCCTGCGCGAGTCGCCCACGACCTGGCGCGACGGCATCGCAGCCGCCGAGGCCCAGGCCGCCCAACCCGGCCGCACCCGCCTCGCCGTCGCCCAAGCGACCGACATCGCCGACTGGCTGCCCCAGGACTTGCTGCTCAAGCTCGACCGCTGCCTCATGGCGCATGGGGTCGAGGGCCGCACGCCGTTCCTCGATCCCGAGGTCGCCACCGCCGGCTTCCGCCTGCCGGACGCGTTCAAGGTGCGCCAGGGCCGCGGCAAATACCTGCTCCGCCGCTGGCTCGAGGGCGCGCTGCCGGCCTCGCAGCCATTTGCGAAAAAACAGGGCTTTACCGTCCCGATCGGCACCTGGATCTCGGCCCAGGGCGCGAGGCTTGGCGCCTTAGTCGCCGCCTCGCCTGGTGTCGCCGAGATCGCCCGGCCCGACCGCGTCGAATGGCTGTTCCGCCAGGCCGACCACAAGCACGCCGGTCACGCCGCCTGGTCGCTGCTGTTCTATGCGCTCTGGCACCGCGCTCACATCCAGGGCGTGCGCACCGAGGCCGACGTCTTCGAAGCGCTCGCCCGATGACCGACGCCGCCCCGCCCGTCCGCACCCGCCCAGTACTCAACCGCCCAGTATTCGACCGCCCGGTTTTCGCCCGCCACGCTGCCAGCCTATTGCTCTGGCGCGAGCGCGCCGGCGATGTCGAGGTGCTGATGGGCGTGCGCGGCGCCGGTCATCGCTTCATGCCCAACCGGCTCGTCTTTCCCGGCGGCGCCGTCGACCCGGCCGACAAGCGCGCCCCCGCCAGCGAGCCCCACCCGGCCACGCTCGCCCTCCTCGGCCGCACCGCCACGCCAGCGCTCGCCCGCGGCCTGGTCATGGCCGCCGCCCGCGAACTCGAGGAGGAGACCAGCCTCTCCCTCGGCACCCCGCCCGACCTCTCGCCGCTGCGCTATCTCTGCCGCGCCGTGACCCCGCCCACCTCGCCGATCCGCTTCAACGCCCGGTTTCTGCTCGCCCCCGCCGACGCCGCCACCGGCCAGCCCACCGACTCCAACGAGCTTCACGACGTGCGCTTCTACCCCGTCGTCGAGGCCCTCGACCTCGGCCTGATGGATGTCACGCGCGAGGTTCTGAACCGCCTGCGCGACTACCTCGCCCTCCCCGAGCCCGACCGCGACCGCCGCACCGAATTGTTCGCCTACAAACGCCGCCGCTGGGAGCGCGAGTAGCCGCCTCGACTGCCGGCGCCGTGTATCCCGCCGCTCCCGCCCGTATCCAGACGTCAACGGTTGCGAGCGCCCATGCAGACCGATCTCGCCCATGCCTACGCCCGTTTCGGCTTCGGCCGCGCGCCCAGCGACCCGGTGCCCGCCGACGTGCGGGCCTGGCTCGGCAACCAACTGACCGGCGCGGACCCCGGTCCGGCCGGCGCCTCCATCGCCGAGGGCTTCGCCGCCTTCGAGCAGGATCGGCTCGACCGCAAGGACCAGAAGCAACAGCCGCAAGACCAGCCGAACCGCGTTCGAACCCTGTTCCAGGCCGAGACCAAGGCGCTCGAAGACAACGCGATTGCGACGCCAACCCCCTTCCGCGAGCGCCTGGTCTGGTTCTGGACCAATCACTTCACCGTCAGCCAACGCCGCGGCGAGATCGTCGCACTGGCCGGCAACTACGTCCGCGAGGCGATCCGCCCCCACGTCACCGGGTCATTCGCCGACATGGTCATGGCCGTCATGCACCATCCGGCCATGCTGCTCTATCTCGACAACGAGGGCTCGTTCGGCCCCAACAGCCGCGGCGGGCTGCGCCAGAACAAGGGGCTCAACGAGAACCTCGCCCGAGAGTGCCTCGAGCTGCACACCGTCAGTCCCGCCTCCGGCTACACCCAGGCCGACGTCACCGCGCTCGCCCGCCTGATCACCGGCTGGGGTGTCGAGCGGCATGGCGACCCGAGCGGGGGCCCCGGCTTCCGCTTCCGCCCCAATCTGCACGAGCCCGGCGACAAGACGCTGCTCGGCCGCACCTTCCCCGAAGGCGAGGAAGGCGGCCGCCAAGCGCTTCTATTCCTGGCCGACCATCCCGCGACCCATCGCCACCTCGCGCTCAAGCTGATCCGCCATTTCGTCGCCGACGTCCCGCCACCCGAGGCTGTCCGGCGCATCGAGGGCGTGCTGCGCGACACGCACGGCGACCTGCACGCTGCCTCGCTCGAACTGCTCCGCCTGCCCGGCGCGTGGACGCCGCTGGCCAAGCTGCGCACGCCGCAGGAGCTCGTCCTGGCGACACTCCGCGGCGCCGCCCTGCCCGCCGACAAGCGGCCGCCCTTCAACGGCATCGTCCAGGGCCTCGGCCAAGGCATGTTCGCCGCACCCTTCCCGATCGGCTGGCCCGATATCGCCGCCGAATGGGCCGGGCCCGAGGCGATGATGCGCCGGATCGATTGGATCTACGGTTTCTCCGGCCGCCCCGAACTCGCCGAGCCCGCGGCCCTGGCCGAAACCCTGCTCGGCCCGCTGCTCCAGCCCGCCACCGCGACCGCGATCGCGCGCGCCGGGTCGCGGCGCGATGCGATCACCCTCCTGCTCGCTTCACCCGAATTCCAGAGGCGCTGACATGTCTCGCATTCTCACCCGCCGCACCGCCCTGCTTGGCCTGTCCGCCGCCGTCTCGCTCGGCCGCGCCTCGCTCGCCATCGCCGCCGCACCGACCGAGCGCCGTTTCGTCGTCGTCCTGCTGCGGGGCGCCATGGACGGCTTGGCGGTCGTCTCGCCGTATGGTGACCCGGCGTTCGCCGACCTGCGCGGCGCAATGGCCCCGAAACGGCCCGGCGAGACGGACGGCCTGCTCGATCTCGGCGGTTTCTTCGGGCTGCACCCGGCGCTGACCGGACTGCATGGGATGTATGCGGCGGGCGATCTGCTGCCGGTGCATGCGGTGGCCGGGCCGGTCCGCACGCGCAGCCATTTCGAGGCGCAGGACATCATGGAGAGCGGCGCCGACCACCGCATGAACAGCGGTTGGCTCAATCGCGCGGTGCAGGGCATGGCGCCGGCCGGCCTCAACGGCGCCCCGATCGCGATCGGCGTGTCGCTGCCACTGCTGCTGCGCGGCGCCGCCCCGGTCGGCGCCTACGCCCCACAAAGCTTCCAGCAGCCGCAGCCCGACCTTTATGCCCGCCTAGTCGCACTGCACGAGCACGACCCGGTCACCGGCCCCGCCATCCGCGAGGGCCTGCAGGAGCGCGGCTTCACCGGCGCGACGCTGCACGGGATCGATCCCGGCCCGCAGAAATACGCCTTTCCGGCGCTCGCCGCCGCCGCCGGCCGCCTGCTCGCCGCCCCCGACGGCCCCCGCATCGCGGCCATGGAGCTCGGCGGCTGGGACACCCACGCCGCCCAGGCCAACCGCCTCGTCGCGCCGCTGACCCAGCTCGACCAAGGCCTCGTCGCCATGCGCGACGCCCTCGGCGCGGCGTGGCGACAGACCGCGGTGCTGGTCATCACCGAGTTCGGCCGCACCGCGCACGTCAACGGCACCGGCGGCACCGATCACGGCACCGGCGCGGCCGCCTTCGTGCTCGGCGGCGCGGTCGCGGGCGGGCAGGTCCGGACGGACTGGCCGGGCCTGGCACCAAGCCAGCTGTTCGAGGCCCGCGATCTGCAGCCGAGCATGGACGTCCGCGGCCTGGCCAAGGGCCTGCTCGCCGCGCACCTGCAATTACCGCCGGCCGCATTGGCAAGAGCATTCCCCGACAGCGACGGCGTCGCTCCGGTCAGGCGGCTCGTGCGCGCCTGAGGCGTCCGAGTTGAGCCGGCCGAGTTGACGGCGGCGATCGGGCCGGCCCATGAGTGATGTCATGCTGGATCGGCTTCCGCCTCGGGCATGAAGCGTGCTGACACCGAGGCGCTCGCGATGTCTGAGCGCCATCTCACGCGCGGCGCGTTGGTCTCGGCCTGCGAGACTCTGCTCCCGGCCTTGGATCTCCGGGCCGAACAAGGCGACCCGGCCTGCGCCCTCGCCGCGCGCCTCCTGCGCGCCCAGGCCGACGCCGCCCTCGCCCCAGCGCCCGACACGCTCGCAGCCGCCCTCGACCGGCTGCTCGCCCTGGTCGAGACGCAAGACACCCAACTGCGCGCGTTGCAGGCGCTGCTTGAGGATCGGCTTTGAGACAGCGAGCCGCCGCGCTATCCGTGGTGAGCGAGGAGGGAGTTCGCGTCTGGACGCCGCAGACGGCCGCCCTGGCACCCATGGGCGGCTCGCCCGCTCTCGACGTGCTCGACCTCCGCGGCACCGCGCCCGACCCGGCGCTCGTCCATCCCGGCGCCGACCTGCTCCTCGTCGACGACGCGACAGCCTGGACCGCCCTGGCGCCGCGCGCGCTTTTCGTCACCGTGCCGCCAGTCGCCGACCCCGTCGATGCACCCACCGACGTCTTCGCCGCCCTCTATCTCCTGCTCGGCGCGAACCCGGCGCCCGACGCGCTGCGCCGGGCTCGTGCCGCCGCCGATTGGGCCGCCGCGCACGACATCGCCTGCGGCCTGCTCGACCCCGCCGGTGCCGCCGGTCTGGCCGCCACGCTCCAACTCGGCACGGCGCCCTCGAGCCCCGGACCCGTGCTCGACCTGCGCGACGGCGCGGACCTGCTCACCTTCCCGCTGCCGCTGCTGCAAGCGATGGCCGACGGCGCGCCCGTCCTGTTCGCCCGGCCCACGCCGTTCCATGACGACCTCGAGCGCGCCGGCGCCGCCATCGGCGCCGGCTCGGCCGGCTTCGCCGCCATCGGCGCCGGCTCGGCCGGCTTCGCCGCCATCGAAGCCGGCCCGGCGGAGTTCGCCGCCCTGCCCGCCCCGCGCCGTCGCGCCCTCTCGGCCGCCGCCCTCGCCCATGTCCGCGACCGCCACAGCCCGGCGGCCGCCCTGGCCGCCTGGCGCCGTGGCCTCGCCGCCGCCCGCCTCCGCGCCGCCGATCGGCTCGCGCACTGGCCGTCCCGCACCCGGGGAATGTTCGTCCTCGTGATCTCGGACGAGGCGTTGAACCTGCTCGATATTCGCGTCCATCTTCCGTTCCAGGCGCTGCGGGATCGGGGCGCCATCGCCGGCTATGCCATCCTGCGCCACGGCGAATGGGTGTTCGCCACCACGCCGATCACGCCGGACCTGCGCTTCGGCGCGATATGGGTGCAGCGCAGCCTCGACCCGCTCGTGGAACTGATGTTGCAGGCGCTCGGACGCCCCTTCGTCTACGATCTGGACGACCTGCTCCTGGTCTCCCCGTCCTACCGCGAGGCGTTCCCGGCGCAGAGCGCCGACACCGTCCGCAGCCTGATCCGCCAAGCCCGGGTGCTGTCCTTCGCCACCGCGCGCCTGGCGACGCTGGCGCAGGCGCATGGTGCGGCCGAGGCGGTGGGCAAAACCGTCGTGACCCCGAATTTGGCGGATGGCGAGGCCGTGGCGCTGGCCGGGTCGCCGCGGACGCTGGTCTGGGCGTCGAGCGACAAGCCGGCGCTGTCGGCGTCGCGGCGCGAGGTGGAGCGGGCGGTGCGGGATTTCTGCCTCGCGCACCGGCTCGCCATCGTGTGCGTCGGCGCCAAGCCCCCCGCGGCGTTCGCCGCGGCCGGGCTGGAATTGGCGCATGTCGGCCTGCTCTCGTACGCCGCCTATCTCGACACGCTGCGTGCCGCCGCCCCCGGCATCCTGCTCGGCCCGCTCGACACCGAAGCCGACCCGGCGACGCAGGATTTCATCGACGCCAAGAGCGACGTCAAGGTCATCGAAGCGCGCCTGACCGGCCTGATCGGCGTGTTCAGCCGGGCCAAGCCCTATCTGGACAGCGATCTCGCGCCCGGCATCCTGTGCGACAACACCTACGAGGCCTGGCTCGACGGGCTCGAGCGCGCCCGCCGCCTCTGCACCCAGCCCCGCGACCCGGCCCCGTTCCCGCCGCACCGCTCCACCGAGGCCAACGGCCCTCGCCCCTGGGCCGACGCGCTCGACCGCGCCCGCACCGACTTTGCCGCCGCCGACGTCGCCGCCGCGGTCGGCTTCGTCCGCGCCCAAGGCGAGACGCTGCTCGGCACCCCCGCCCTGTTCGACGAGGACGATTACCTGCGCCGCCATCGCGACGTGCGCGACGCGGTCGCCGAGGGCGTGGTCGCCTCCGGCTACCGGCACTACGTCCAGTACGGCTTCCGCGAGGGCCGCGAAGCCCGCCGCTTACCGACGCCGGACGCGGCCGCCCTGTTCTGGTGGACCCGCCTGCTGCACCGGGTCGGCCGGCTCGAGAGCGACACCGGCGAGCGGTCCCGTATGATCGAGCGCCTGCGCGACCGCGCCGCGCTCCGCCGCGCCTTCCCCGCGGCGCCGCCCGCCCCGGCGTCGGAAGGTGCGATAGCCTGGTCGCCGCCGGGCGGCGCGCCGGAAGGCGCGGTCACGTGGTCGCCGCCGGGCGGCGCGCCGGAAGGCGCGATCACGTGGTCGCCACCGGGCGGCGCGCCGGAAGGCGCGATCAAGTGGTCGCCGCCGGGCGGCGTCGCCACATCATGCCCAGTCTGCGACGCGTCCGGGCCACACCCGAAGATGCTCATCTATATGGATGAGATGCTGCTGCATTGCTGCTCCTGCCAAACGCGCTTCTACGAGCGACGCGAGCGCTACGATTATCAAGAAACCGACGCTTCTGCCCTGTTATTGCAGCTCAATCTGGAGCAGAACGCCGGCATCCATCACCAGACCCGGCCGCTGTTCGCGCTCGACGACGTGGCCAGCGTGCTCGATATCGGTTGCGGCGCGGGCTTCGGGGTCGATCTGGCGGCAACGCAGGTCGGCTGGCGCGCGGTCGGCGTCGATCCGTCGTTCTATGCCGCCGCCGGCCGGGCTACGCTCGGCGCCGACATCCGCCAGGCGTATCTCACCGGGTCGACCGATCTCGGCGCGCCGTTCGATCTCGTGCTCGCCTCTGAGGTGATCGAACACCTGCCCGCGCCGCACGACTTCCTCGCCTTGCTCCGGAGTCACATCGCCCCAGGCGGCACGCTTGTGCTCAGCACGCCCGACGCCGACGCGATCGCGCCCGGATCGGGCCGGCGCGCCTGCTCGCGATCCTCGCACCTCGCGTCCATCTCGTGCTGTTCACCCGCGACTCGCTCGCCCGCGCGCTAAAACGGGCGGGCTTCCGGCACATCCAGGTCACCGTCTCGGGCGACGGTCTGCTGGCCTACGCCGCCGATCGGCCGTTTCGCTGGCGCGGCGACGCCGAGATCAGCCACAGCGAGGCCTATGGGCGTTATCTGGAAGCCTTGCTCGACCGCGTCCCACCGGGCTCGCCGCTCTGGAACGGTGCGGCCGGCCGCTTGCTGACCTGGCGCACGCCCGCCGCCGACGAGACCGCGCTCGACGACCTGTTCGCCCGCATCGCCTTAGCATGGCAGAGCGCGTTCGGCTTCGACCTCGCCGAACCCCGCCTGCCAGACCCGCCCGCAAGCGCCACCGCCGCCGAACTCGGCGCCATCCACCCGTTCAACCTCGCCGGCGTGCTCCTCGCCCGCGCCACCCGCGTCGCCCGCCTACCCGGCCGCAGTCCGCACGCCATCCTCGCCTACGCGCGCCCGGCCTACCGCATCGCCCTGCAGACCGGCCGCGCGCTGCAGGCCGCCAACATGGTCGATCACGATCTGCGCGCCACCGCCCAGCGCGCCCGCATGCTGGTGACGGACGCGCTGGCGGAACTCGCGCCCGAAATGGAGGCGGCGTTGCTGGCCGGGCTGCTGCAACCCTCGCCCGGCGGTCTCGCCGAGTGGGCCGACCCGGCGCCCGAAGCGCTCCTCCCACGCCTGGCCATCGCCTACGCCGAAGCGGTCGCGGCCGACCGGTTCGACGAGGCGCGCCGGCTCGAACCGGCGCTCGGCGACCTCGACGCGCTCTGCCGCATCCTCGACGGCAGCGACGAGACGCTCCTGCGCACGCTATTCGCCCTCGGCGTGCAGCGCCTCGCGGCCGACGCCGATGCCACCGCCGCGCTTCTGGCTTTTCGCCGCATGCACGACGAGGCGCGCCGGCGCCTGCACCGCGGGCCGGCTGTCGCCGACCTGCTCCATCTGGCGGAGCAACACATGACTCTCGCCACCGACCGCATCCGACAGCCCGGCCAGGCCTGACCGCCAGGCCTGACTTAGGGGACCTCAAAGTCGGCGCCCGCTTGTCGGACGGGCGTGTAGCCATCTATGGATTGGCCAAGCGGGTCGTCGTGATCAGAATCGACGACCTCGCCCGACTGGACGTTCAACGTGGGCGTGAACCATGGAGGTAGATGGGTGAAGTGCGTGTCCACCCCGTGCGAACCCGAGTTGCTGGTGACGCGGTCATGAGCGGGACGGTCTTGCGCTCGTGGCCGGCGCGGGTGCTCGCGGGGCACCGCTTCACGACGACCGCGGGGGTGATCGGCCTGGTCGCCTACGCACTGCTCCCGGCCCCGCACGGCAACGCGGCGCGCCTCGTGTTCGCGTGGGACCTCGGCTCGGTGGCGCTGCTGGGCATGCTCACCTACGTCATCGTGGGCGCCGATCACCGCGCGATGACCGCTAACGCCAGTGCGCAGGAGGAGGGCGAATGGGCCGTCTTCTTCATCACCTTGGTTGGCGTGATGGTCAGCTTCGCGGCGCTCACTCGGGTGATGGCGGTGGCCAAGGACATGCCGGAAGGTTTGGAGCGCCGGGCCTATATCGGGGTCGTCGCGCTGACGCTGTTCCTCTCGTGGCTGGTAACGCACGTGCTGTTCGCGCTGCGCTATGCCCACGAGTATTACCAGCGCAGCGTCGCGATGGCGCCGAAGGTGGATGGCGGCCTCGAATTCCCGGGCGACGAAATGCCCGATTACTGGGATTTCATTTACTTTTCGTTGGTTCTCGGCATGACCTTCCAGGTCTCCGACGTCCAGATCACGTCGCGCAAACTGCGCCGGCTGGCGACGGTGCACGGCCTTGTCGGCTTCCTGTTCAACACCGTCATCATCGCGCTGACGGTCAACATCGCCTCGTCGCTGCTGTAGACGGCTGCTAGACGCTAGGGGCTGGCCACGAGCTGGTCGCAATTGCTGTGGCCGGCCAGCAAACAATCCTCCACCCGGGCCTTGTCTCGCAGCGTCTGCACCAAGAACAGCCCGAGGACGACGAGAAGCAACGCCACGGCCAGCCCGGCCAGGCTCGCCGTCACCCGGTTGGACTCTTCTTGCTCGGTGTCCCTGATCCAGACACGCTGGCGCATCGTCGCCTTACCATTCACGATGCGGTAATCTACGCCTCGGCCAGAGCGAACAAAAGGTCTAGCGAACAAAAGGTCTATCGCCGTGCGCAGCAAAGCCGTCCGCCATCTCGCCAGCGCACAGCCGGAACTGGCAGCCCTGATCGGCCGCATCGGCCCTTGCACCGCGATCGTCGAGCCGCGCGAGCCCTACGAAGCGCTGGTCCGCGCCATCGCGCACCAGCAGCTGCATGGCAACGCCGCCCGCGCCATCCTGCGCCGCCTCGGCGAGCACCATGGCGAGCACTTCCCCGACCCGGCCACCCTGGCCGCCACTTCCGACGAGCACCTCCGCGCCTGCGGGTTCTCCGGCAGCAAGGTCGCCGCCATCCGCGACATCTGCGCCAAGACGCTGGACGGCACCGTGCCGACCGCCGCCGCCGCCGCCAAACTCGACGACGAGGCGCTGATCACCCGTCTATCCGCGATCCGCGGCGTCGGACGCTGGACGGTCGAGATGCTGCTGATTTCCACCTTGGGCCGCCCCGACGTGCTGCCGGTCGACGATTTCGGCGTGCGCGAGGGCTGGCGGCTGCTCACCGCAGCCGCGGCGCAACTGCGGCCCAAGGCGCTGGCCGAGGTCGGCGCGGCGTGGGCGCCGTATCGCTCGACGGCGGCATGGTATCTCTGGCGCGCGTCCGACGAGGGCAAAAGGATCAAACAAAAGCCACTTTGACGGCGCAGAGACAGTCTTAGCGCAGCGTGAGACAAGTCGTGCGCCTTATGCAGCCGGAGTCCCGGTTGCGGCGTTATGCTGCCGTCCGAAACGAGGAGACAGGACCATGAAGACTATTTTCGCCGCCACCCTGCTGAGCATGAGCCTGCTCGCCGCGCCCCACGCCGAAGCCGCCGGTTGCTTGAGCGGCGCCGCCATGGGTGGTGTCGCCGGCCACGTCGCAGGCCATCACGGCCTTCTCGGCGCCGCCGCGGGCTGCGCTGTCGGCCACCACATGGCCGTCCGCAACAACCGCACGCGTGATCAGCAAATGCAGACGAACCAGGGCCAGCGGCAGTTCGACGAGGGCAATACCC
>JAABUX010001377.1_pt1 | contig 37066 bp, 31 predicted proteins | sample 5561851 | NCBI WGS metagenome assembly JAABUX01 (sample SAMN10711883, study PRJNA513361) | rock metagenome | isolation source: Antarctica rocks | place: Antarctica: Victoria Land, Richard Nunatak red sandstone | collected 2016-01-03 | reverse complement strand
ACTTCTTGACGTCCTGCTTCGAGTCGAGCCTGCGGTCGCAGCCAGTCCCCTCGCTGCGGCCTCGCCCCAAGCTCATCTGCTGAGAAGTGCGGTCGAAACGAGTTTATCAGCAGATAAACCCCGTGAATGGTTACCTCGATCTGTCTTCCTATTCCGGCGTCGTCGCGGGAGGGGCAAGCGGCAAGGCGGTCGTCGCCGGCAAGCCTGAGGACAGCCCGCTCTATACCTTCCCGGCGCACCTCGAAGATCCGAAGATGCCGCCGAACGCGCCCAAGATTCCCCAGCGGGAGATTGACACGCTCCGCCGATGGGTCGAAGGCGGCCTAATCGAAAAGAGCGGCGACCCCGAACCGCCGACCGCCCTCGCCGGCTCGGAAACCTCGGTGGAGACATTGGTCGCGCCCGAAATCCCGACGCACGCCGGCGCGATCAGCGCGCTCGCCGTGAGCCCAGTCGACCCGATCGCCGCAGTCTCGGGCCACCACCAGATTTTCCTCTTCGACCTTGCGACGCGGAGACTCCTCGGGGCGTTGAAATTCCCGGAAGGCGACGTCTTCCAGTTGACGTTTTCGAAGAACGGCCAGACGCTTCCCGCGGCCGGGGGGATCGGGGCCGAATCCGGCATGGCTGTCTTGTTTTGGACGAAGACGTGGGCACATGTTTCGTCGCTCGGCGACGAAATCGACTCGATACTAGCCGCGGACCTCTCCCTCGACGAAACCCGCGTCGTCATCGGAGGGCCGAACCGAGCCGTCAAGATCGTCGCGAATCCGAACGGCGAGGTCCTTCAGACCCTCCGCAAGCCGACCGACCGGGTCACCTCGACCTGCTTCAGCCCCGATCGTCTGCTCGTCGCCGCCGGCGACCGATTCGGAGGGCTTTTCCTCTGGCAGACCCGTTCCGGACGGGATTTCCTCGCGCTCGGGGGCCATTTCAAGGCGATCACGGCGATCGCCTGGATCAACGACGGTGACGAGCTCTTGAGCGGCGGTGAAGATGGTTCGATTCAGATTCTTGACATCAACAATGGCAAGATGAGACACCGATGGGAAGCTCACCCGGGAGGTGTGCTCTCGATCGATGTGCATCCTTCAGGACAGATCGCGTCGAGTGGTCGAGACCGTCGGATAAGGATATGGCAGCCCTCTGGCAAGCTCGTGAGCGACTTCGGACCCACTCCGCACCCGACAACCCGAGTTGCCTGGATGGCTGAAGGGCGATCCGTGGTCTCGGGAGATCTCTCCGGCGAGCTCCGGGTTTGGAATCTCACCGATTCCGAGTCGACGGCTCTACCGATGCCGCGGACGGCGAGGCCCGCCGTTGTCGGGCTTGTGTCAATACTCTCGAACGAGAGTCAAGTCGTCTTAAAACCACCTCCGGATCGATTGGCGAAGCACGCTGATGCGTGAATGCATCTCTCGGGAATCGAGGCGGACTTTTTTTATTTCCCTCCCCCGATCGGGGCTTTAATCGTTCGACGACTCTAATTTGGTGGAACTCATGATCGAACACAACCTCGGCATGACGACAACCGAAACTTATACTTTGCGAGAGGTTTCGAACGCCTTCTTCGACGAGAGCGAGGGTTGATGCTCGCGGGGGCCGTCTTCTACGCATCCCAGGAATTTCCAACTCATTTCAAATTGCGGATCGCAAATCGCAAAGCCATACGGATGCATTATTTGCGATCCGCAATTTGAAATGTGCGATGAATTTCCGGGATCGGTATTCGAGGATTCATCCCCGGTTCCCGGAGCCTCCGCAGGCTACGGGGCCTCATCGCCTTGGAGGGTCAGCGGCCTGGTCCTTTCAGGGTGCCGAGGTAGTCGAGGAGGTCGGCGGCTTGCTGGGCGGTGAGGTCGCGGAGCAAGGCTTCGGGCATCAGGGATTTCGGCTGCGGGGTGAGGGCCTCGACGTCTTCGGCCGCGACCCGGATCGTCTCGTTCTTGGCGTCCTTGAGGACGACTTGGTGCGCGGTCTTCTCGAGGATCATCCCGGAGTGGACCAGCCCGGATTTCGTCTCTAGGGTCTGGCTGACGTACTTCGGTTCGGTGGCGAGCGATGGTTCGAGGATGTGGCGGAGCAAGGTCGGCCGGTCGTACTTCGAGCCGATGGCGTCGAGTTCCGGCCCCAAGCCGTTGCCTTTGCCGCCAACCTGGTGACAGTTGGCACACAAGGTCGAGGCGGCGGAGAAGAGCGCCTCGCCTCGATCGCGATCCCCCTTGAGCGAGAGGATCTCCTCCGGGGCGAAGGCGTCGCCCAGGCGACGGACCCGCTCGGCGTCGGGGATGAAGCGCTCGAAGAGGTCTTTGACCTCCGCGCCGGGCGAGGCTTTGACGAGGGAAACCACCTCGGCCGCCACGGGTTGGGCCAGCCGCTTCCGGTCGATCGCCCGCATCAGGTCGAGCGCCCCGCTCGGCGAGGCGATCAGGTGCCGGATCGCCTTGGCCCTCGATTCGGGGGAGGATCGGGTTTGTGGTTCGAGGCGAGCCAGCGCCGCCCGGAGTTCCTTCGCCTCCGGGCGACCGACGAAGTCCTTCGGTCGCGGCAAGCCCGCGATCCAGTCGTGGATCAGGGCGATCCCCGCCTCATCGACGGCGTTCGAGCCGGCCCGGGGCATCCGGCCCCCCCCCTGCTTCGCCATCCGGTAATACAGGACCGAGCCTTCCGGGTCGCCCGGGGCGATGATCCGGGCGTCGGCGATCCCGAAGCCTCCTTGGAGCGGCCGGGCGCCCAGCGTGTTGGTCTTCTCGATCGGCATGAATGCCTGGAGCACGATGTTCGCCGAACCCCCCGCGCCGAACTGGTGGCAGTGGGCGCAGTTCACGGCCAGGTAGGAGCGGGCGCGGGCGTCGAGGTCGGCCTTGGAGTCGTAAGGGTCGGCGAGCCTGGGCAGGGCTTCCGGGCTGTCGAGATGCGGCCCTTCGATCATGCCGGCCTCGAGGAGCGCCTGGAGCTGGCCCTTCGGCGACGGCTCGGCCGCGACCGTCCGGTTGAACTGGGCGGTGTTGAAGGCCAAGGGGGACGCGGACTGTCGGCCGAAGATGGTCCCCTGGTGCTCGACCCAGGGGCTGTGGCACAGCACGCATTCGCTCCGGGCGAACGTCCGGTACTCCTGGATGCTCTCGCCGCCGGGGGCCGAAGCGTCCTTGATCCGGAAAGTCCGGCTGACCCCCTTGGCGTCGGCGAGGGTCGCGTCGGTCTGCTCGTCGTTCCAGAGGTAGGCGTAGGGCCGCCAGGTCCCCCCTTCTTGGTGGAGGATCTGGGTTTCGAGCCGTTTCCGGGTTTCCGGGTTCCCTCGCTCCATCTCGAGGGTGATCGTCCGGGCCAGGACCGTGCCTTCGGGGGCTCGCCACGACTTCGAAGGGTCGGTGACGACCCGCCCCAAGCCGGGGATGGCCAGCAACCGTTCGCCTCGGGCGTGGTCGGCCCAGAACTCGGCGTTGATTGAATAAGGGATCACGCCGGGCGCGGGTGCGAGCGCCTTGGTTTCCGAGAACAACCCGGTCTGGCTCAAGGTCCGAGGGAACGAGGCGACGGTGTCGGCGGTCTGGTTCGCCACGAACTGGTAGATCCGCTGCGACCTCTGGAAGTCGACCGCGTACAACTCTCCTTCGTTGTCCTCGCCGAACGAGACCAGTTGGAGCGGCGTATCGGCCAGGTCGCCGTTCCAGGTCATCTTCCGGCCGTCGTGGCGGATTCCCCAGACCTTGCCCGATTGGAAGTCGCCGTAGACGTAGACGCCGACCAGTCCGGGGAGTTTCCGACCCCGGTAGACGTACCCTCCGGTCATCGACCCGGCCTCGGAGTGCGGGTGCGCCATCACCGGCGGGATGATCGGGCCGGGGCCTCGGGGTCCGTCGGGGTGGACCGGCTGCGGCCCTTCCATGATGCTCCACCCGTAGTTCCCGCCGCTCCTGACCAGGTGGATCATCTCCCACAACTCCCAGCCCACATCGCCCGCCCAGAGGTCGCCGGTCTTGCGGTCGAAGCTGAACCGCCAGGGGTTCCGGAAGCCGAACGCCCAAACTTCCGGGCGAGCACCCGCGAGCTTGACGAACGGGTTGTCGGGCGGAATCCGGTAGGACTTCCCGGCCTCGGTGCCGTCGACGTCGATCCGAAGGATCGACGAAGGAATGTCGCCGATCATCTGGCCGGTCCCGAGCGGGTCGGGCGGGGTCGGGTCCGCCGTGTCGCCCGCCCCGATGTAGAGGTAGCCGTCGCCGCCGAAGGCGAGGCAGCCCGCGTTGTGCCCGCCCGCCTTCCAGGTCAGGAGCGGCGTCTCGGTTTCCCGGGCGATCCGAGGGGGGTCGTCGCCGACGACCCGGAAGCTCGAAACGCGGGTCCCCTCCGGGCCTCCCCCCTTGAGCGTATAGCAGAGGTAGACCCGGCGGTTCTTGGCGAAGTTGGGGTGGAACGCCATCCCGAAGATGTTCGACGCCTTGGGAATGACGGCGGGGAGGTCGATCGCCAAGTCCGCCCGGTCGGAGTCCGGGCGGTTGGGGAACGAGTAGACCTTGCCGTTGACTTCGGCGACGAATAGGCGGGCGACCCCCTTGGCGGCCGTGACCACGACCGGCGAGTCGAACTTCAACTTCGGGAACGCCGGCTCGACCCGGTAAGGGGGGGCCGGGTCGGGCGAACCGACGACCCGAGAGGTGGTCCAAGGGACCCGAGCCGTTTGCCACGCGGCCCCTTGCGGACCCTTTTTGTTTTCCGATCGGTCCGAATCGCCCTCGGCAGGCGACGTCAACGGTCGGTCGCCGCCTCGAACGAGGAACCCGAGGGGGAGCGACCACGCCCCCGCCACGATCAAGACGAAGACCGACAACCGGAGACCCCGGTCTGATGGATTGAAATTCATCGCGATCTCCCTGCGGCGGAGGATGGCAAACCAGATTCAAGAGGGCGGAAGGGATGGACTGGGGTGTCGTGTTCGGCTCGGCTCGACTTGGGTTCAAGGCTTGGCGGTTCGTTCTCCGGGCCGCTTCCAGGCCGTCGCTTCGCGAGCCCAGCCGAGCGTCGCGGCCAGTTCGGCCAGTCGAGCCTGGGTTGATGATATTCGATCGGCATCGGGGCGTCGCTCGTCCTCGCCCGAAGCGTCGAGGTGGGCGCGATACGCCCCGGGGATGGCAATTCGGGCCTTTCGAACGGCTTGGGCGCGTTGGCGGTGCAACCGAGCCTGTTCGCCGTCGCCGAGGTGGTCGGCGACCTTGGCGAGCCGCTCCAGGAGTCCCTCGTCGGCCGATCGGAGGGCGAGCGCCCGGCGGTAGCACTCGGCGGCCCCGGCGGGGTCGTCGGCGAACTCGCGAGCTTGGCCGCGACGCTCCCAGAGCTCTCCGCCGGCGTCGACGTCCGCCTTCGAGGGCAACCGGGCCACCTCGGACCGGAACCCGGCGCGGTCGCCCCGGTCGTCGAGGATCGCCAGGCGTTCGGACCGGGCGGCGAGGTCGTCGGGGCGTGCCGCCAGGGCGGAGTCGGCCCACCGGAGCGCCTCGTCCGGCTTTTTCAACGCTCGAAACGCCCTGGCCAGGGCGAGGCGGGCCGCGACGTCGCCGGGGTCGGCTTCGGCGAGGCGCTGGATGGTGGCCAGCGAGGCCGGGTCGGTCGGGAACTTCCCGAATCGCAACCGGATGTCCATGATCGACCGGAGGATCGAGGGGCGGCCGCCTTCGGGAGACCCCTCGGAGATCGACCAAAGCGCCGTGATCGCCTCGTCCGGGCGCCCTTCAAGCGTCAGGAGCCGGACCAGCTCGCTCGCCGACGCCGAGAAGATCCGAGGCGGGGCCGGGTGGAGCGGGTCGTCGGCCAGGCAAGCCCGCCAGGCCGCCTCCGCCTGGACGGCCAACCCCGCCGCCATCGCGGTTTGTCCCTCGGTGTAGAGGGCTTCGGGCTTGGAGGGCCACCAGGGGGGGACCAGCCGGAACTGCGCGGCGGACGCGGCCATGTCGCCCCGTCGGAGCAAGATCCGGGCGAGCTTCAACCTCGACTCGCCCTCGAACGGTGCCCGCCTGAGCCGGTCGCGGAGGGCCTGCTCGGCGTCGTCGAGCCGGTTTCGCTCCAGCATCCGGGAGATGGCGGCGGGTTCGGCGGGCGGCCAGGCGTCCCTCAGGCGGACGAGGTTGAGCGCGAGGAGGACCAGCGTCAAGGCCCGGAACGCGAGTTTGCGGAGTCGGGCGGGCCACCTCGGAGGGGTCCGGGCCGGTCGTCCGACTTCGGCGACGTCGGGAAGTGTCGAGGCCACCATTGTCCGCGGGTCGGCCTTCATCGTCCGAGCCTCGCGATCGCGGCGACGCTCGAAGGATCATTGGTCTGGTGCCTGAGGATCAGGCGATTCCAGGCGAGCGCTTCCTGAGCGAAGCCCATCCGCTCGCGGAGGTCGGCGATCCTTCGATAAATGTCGAGCCGGGGGACGACCCCCAGGTTGGGGATGGCGTTGGCCTCTTCGTAGAGCGGGCGAACCTCTTTGTTGGCTTCGAGGAACTCGCGGCGGTCGCGCTCGATCCGTTCGGCTTCGCCCAGGTCGCCGAGCAGGCGGAGGGCGCGGGCCAACTGGTACTCGATGACCCGGTCGTGCGGCGAAGCGCTCAGGGCGCGTCGGTAGGCCGAGACGGCTCCCCGGAAGTCGGACCGCTCCAGGGCCAGCCGGGCCTCGTGGCGGGCGAACCGCGGCGACTTGGCCATCGACGTGGGGCGTTCCTGGAACGCTTCCTCCAGCCGCTCGACCTCGCCGGCGGCGTCGAGGCCGACCAGCCAGGCGTCCCAGGCGTCGAGCTGATCCGGGTGGTCGTGGGCCAGGCGGCCGAGCAACTCCAGCCCTCGGTCGGACTGGCCGGTCCGGGTCAGGGCCAGCCCGAGCGTGATGGCGACGTGGAGGTCATCCGGGGCCTGCTTCGCCGCGGCCTCGAACCACTGGACGGCCGAGTCGGGGGCCATCGGCTGGGCATCCTGCCGGAGCAATTCGAGGAGGAACTGGACCCGGTCGCGCGGGTCGGGTTCGGCTTCGTGGAGCTTGAGCGCGAGCGCCCGGGCCCGCTCGGATCGCCCTTCGAGGTAGTAGATCTCGAGCAGGCACCATCCGGCCTCGGGGACCGTCGGGTTGATCCGGAGGGCGTCGAGCCACGACGCTTCGGCCGAGTCGAGCCGCGCCAGGCGATAATCCGCCTTGCCCCGGTAGAGGCAAACCAAGGCGTCGCGCTTCGGGTCGCCCGGACCGACCTTGGCCAGATGTTCGAGCGCGATCGCCGCCGGCCCCGGGTCGGGCCGTTGCCCCTGAACCGTCGGAGGCTCGGGGCGGTCGAGCTTCAGTTGCGCTTCGAGCAAGTGGGCGTCGTCGAAGTGGGGATAGGCGCGAAGAAGCTCGCCCAGGGCAACTTCCGCCGCGTCGAAGCGACCCAGCGAGGCCAGCCTGGCGATCGGTTCGAGGGTCGGTTCGGGTCGCCCGCCCGACCTGACCGCCCAGGCCAGCGCGATGGCCTGGGCCAGGACCACGGTCGAGGCCAGCGCGAGTCGACGTCGGGAGATCATCATCGCGGCGCCGCCTCCGGCTCCAAAACTCGATGCGTCCGGCGGATCTCGGGCGAGTCCAGGGTGGTCCGGGTCCCGTTGGGCCATCGGATGTCGACCCCGTCGACCCGCTCTGCCGACCCCAGCCCGACCAAGACCCGCGGGTCGCTGGCCGAGAGGTAGCTCCCGCCCCCTTTGACCTGGCGGTGGATCACCCGCCCCCCGGCCCGGACCTGGACCATCGCGCCGATCGCGGGCCGACTCGACCGCCCACCGAGGAGTTCCAGCCTGATCCAAGGGCGAGGGGCCGACTCGTTGAGCAGGACGGCGGGGCGGCCATCCATCCGGACGATCACCGCGTCGAGGTCGCCGTCGTCGTCGAGGTCGCCGAAGGCCGCCCCCCGGCCGACGTGGTCGGCGGCGAAGAACGGGCCGGCGTCGGCGACCAGGCGGAACCGGCCGTCGCCTCGGTTTCGCCAGACCCTCGACGGCTCGGCTTGGGGGATGTCGCGGCCGATCTGGCGGAGGTTGTCGTCGACGTGGCCGTTGACGACCATCATGTCGGGCCAGCCGTCGTTGTCGAAGTCGGCCAGGGCGCAACCCCAACCGACGTTGGGCAGGCAGTCCTTGACGATCCCGGCGAAGGCGCTGATGTCCTGGAAGTTCCGGCCGTCGAGGTTGCGGTAGAGGGTGGCGTAATCCTCGCGGAAGTGGGTCGCGAAGAGTTCGGGGAGGCCGTCGCCGTCGACATCCTCGGCGTCGACGCCCATCCCCGCCTGGAACCGGCCCGACTCGCTGGCCGACGCCCCCGACGACTCGGTCACGTCCTCGAACGTCCCGTCCCCCCGGTTGAGGAACAGGAAGTGGGGTGACAGGTCGTTGGCGACATACAGGTCGACCCGGCCATCGCGGTCGACGTCGCAGGCCACCACGCCCAACCCTCGGCCGTCGGTCCGGAGGACTCCCGCCGCCGCCGTCACGTCCTCGAAGGTCCCATCGCCCCGGTTCCGAAAGAGGAAGTGGCGCTCCGGGGTGATCGACTGCGGCGAGCAGTAGGTCCGGACCCCCTTCTCGGGGTCGCCGCAGAAGGGCCGGTCGTCGCCGATGGTCCACTTGCCGTAGCACGAGACGTAGAGGTCGAGGTCGCCGTCGGCGTCATAGTCGAAGAACGCCGCCCCCGACGCCCAGGCCCCGCATTCGGCCCCCATCCCGGGTCCGGCCTTGCGGAACGTCCCGTCGCCGTTGTTGAGGTAGAGCCGGTTGCCGCCCAGGCCGGCCAGGTACAGGTCGGGGTCGCCGTCGTTGTCGACGTCGCCGACGGCCACACCATGCGTCCAGCCGTGGTCGCCCACCCCCGCGCGGTCGGTCACATCGTCAAATGTCCCGTCGCCCCGGCCTCGGTAGAGTTTGTTACCGCCCGAAGCGTCGGGGGCGTCGAGCGGGAGGTTCCGGGTGGTCGCGAAGTAGAGGTCGAGCTTGCCGTCGCCGTCATAGTCGAACATAGCCACGCCCGACCCGTTGGCCGTGGGGAAGTGCTTGTCGACCGAGTTGCCGCTGCAATGGACGAAATTGATCCCCGAAGACTTCGAAGCGTCCCGGAACCGGATCGAAGGCGGATCGGGGACCTTGGCCGTCGGTTTGCGATCGGCCTGGGCCTCGACCCGCGTCGCGGGCTTCTCGACCGCTTTCCGGTCTGGCGTCGCTCGCGGGGAGGGGACCGATGCGGGACCGACGGTTGCCGTCATCCCGCCCGCGTCACCGGCCCCGCAACCGGCCCCCATCGGGACGACCAGCAAGGCCAGGGCGACGATTCGGAGGGCGTCGAGGGTAGAGAGAATTCCGCCCCGGGAAAGGGGAATGATTCGGGTCATCGCGGTTCCTGTTTCCGGTCGGTCGGTGGGTTGGTCGACGGCCTCGGGGCCGATTTCGTGCTCATGGTGCCGGTCGTCGATTCCCCGGATGCGCCTCGAAGCTGATCGGCCCGACGCAGGAGGCGGTCGGCCTCCGCGACGTCGCCCAACCGGCGACGGGCGAGGCTGAGGCTGTAGACGGGACCGGCGTCGTTCGGCGACAACTCGCCGGCACGCCGGAGGGGTTCGATCGCCTGCTCGGGGCGACCACGCTGGAGGGCCAGGCGGCCCAGGCCGAGCCAGGGACCAGCCATCCTCGGCTCCCAACCGGCGGCGACCCGCCACCATCGCTCCGCTTGGTCGAGGTCGCCGAGTTGGCGGTATGCCGACGCCAGCATCGCCGCCAGGGCCGCGTTGTTCCCTTCGGTCAAGGCCCGCTCCAGGTGGCTTCGGGCATCGTCGGCCCGCCCCAAGGTGAGGAGATCCTGCCCCAGGTATGTCCAGAACATCGAGTGCGGAGAGAGTGGCATCCGGGTCAGCTTGGGGTCGAGCGCGAGCACTCGCGAGAATTCCTCGACGCAATGCTCAGTGTCGCCGGTGTCGTGGGCGATGGTCCCCGCCAGGGTGTGGCCGATCACCTCCCCCTCGGGGATGCGGATCAGCCGCCCGGCCAGGGCGAGCGCCTCGTCGTTCGCCCCTTGGGCGATCCTCACGGCGGCAAGGCGACGCAACGCCAGGACGTCCTCGGGGCGACGCTCGAGAATTTCACGATAGGCGGCGACGGCCAGGTCGCGTCGGTTGGCCCGGAACAAGCCGAGGGCGCGGACGTGGAGATCGGCGGCGCCGATCCGGCCCAGCCCCGCCCTTCGATAATAAGGTTCGGCCCAGTCGGCGAAGTCGAGCCGGCTGAGGCATCGGGCCGCGCCCAGGGTCGCGGCCCGGCTCCAAGGGTGCCATCGGAGGTGGCCGAGGGCTTGCCCAAGCGAGGTCGTCAGGTCGTTTCGGGCATAGGCTGCGTCGGACTCGCGGAGGGCCTTGGGCCGGAACTCGTCCCAGCCGATCGGCGCGAGAAGACCAACGACCAGCGCCGCCCTCGCGAAGGCGAGGGTGCGGCGTCGGGGTTTCGATTTGTCGCGTCCCGCGGATGGCACGGAGAAGTCCTGCTCGATGATGCCGAGGGTTGATGGGGTCGACGTCGGCTTCGCGTCGAGGGGCGGGGCGTACCCCTCGACGCGAAGCGAGGTGGACCATGATAATCAGAACTGATCGGCGCTAACCACCTCGCCGCCGCCCGCGGTCCCGATCGCGGCCCAAGCGACGGGGTTGATCGTCGACTTGATGAACTTCACCGAGCCGTCGGCGAAGGCGACGTTGACCCCGCCGGGGTGCAACGAGCTCGCCGCGATCATGTTGATGGACCCTTCCTGGCCGGGGTTTGTATAGTAGCAGGACCGGCGGTTCGGCGTCTGGGTGTGCGAGTAAGTCGCCGTGTTGCCCGACGCCCACCAGTCCCCCTTCCAAGTCCAGCCCTGTGTGGCGGTGGAGGGGATGGCATTGCAATCCGCGGCGTAGAGTTGATTCGCGTTGAACATCCCGGCGTACGCGTACGGGGTCGTGGCGACATTGTAGGTATAACCAAGGCCGTAACCGACGGTCGGGTTGAGGCCGGTGCCCTTGACCCACTCGGAGAAGGCGGCGGTGTTGCTCGTGCCGTCGGTGATGCTGGCGATGGTGACCTTCGACGGGGCGCTGAGGGTCGGAGTGCCGCTGGTGAAGGGCTTGGGGCCACCGATGATGGTCTGATCGCTGAAGCCCGGGAATGCCGCCACTCCGTTCAAGGAACCCGAAGTGGGGCTGGTGAACGGGTTGGTGCCGATGTTGATCGGATAGTTCTGGTCGCCGATGACGTGGGTCGGCTGGTTCGGGTTGTAGGTGAAGCCGTCGTTGCTCGCCACGTTGGTGTCGGACGGGCAGAGGAACGAATTGATCTGGACGGCGACGGCCGTCGCGTTATTGATGCCCCAGTAGCCTGCCGCGTTGGTCGACCCGGGCCAAACCGACTGCAAGATGTTGCCGCCGCCCTCGACGGTGTTGTCGCCGGGGTTGCCGCCCCAGCGCGGCCCGAAGCTGAAATTGATCGCGTTGTAGATCTGATTCTGCTCGACGTACGGCAGGAGTCGGGCATGGGCCGAATAATTCTGCCGTTGCGGGCAACTCGCCGGGGGGAGTGAATCGTTGGTGCTGATGTAGTTGTGCATCGCCAGCCCGAGCTGCTTCAGGTTGTTGACGCACTGGGCTCGTCGGGCCGCTTCGCGGGCCGCTTGGACCGCCGGCAAGAGCAAGGCGATGAGGACCGCGATGATCGCGATCACGACCAGGAGCTCGATCAGGGTGAACGCTCGACGCTTGAATGCCACGACGCATCCTCCTTCTTTTGAAATGAGTCCGGAGAGGGGGAGAACAGGACAATCAGCCCCGACGAGGGCCAAAGCGTGCGGATCGGAGCATGGTCGGATCGACCCACGACGTCGCGGCACGATCCGAGGTGGACGTTGAAGCTCGCCGAATCGCGAGGGAGAGGATGCCCGCCGACCTCGTCGGCGGGTCTTCGACCGACGACCGGCTATCTCCTGGCGGCCTTCGAGGCGCCGGATTTGGCTCGGCTCAAATTGTCCTTTCGGAGCTGCTCCTGCTGCTTCTGATATTCCACCTCGCTCTTGGGCGCCTCGACGGCCGCGGTGTCGCCCGTCGTCGGGCTGCCGCCTCCGCACCCCGGCAGGATGATCATCGCCAGAAAGCTGCCCGCGACGAGGCCGACGATTCCAGAGCGTGTGGACATGACACCATCCTCGCCATTGAGAGGGATGTTCGCAGACGAACTCGCACGGGCGCGACGTGGCACCACGAGGACTCGCGTTGTGGGTCGATCCCACGATTTTCGGCAAGGCGTCGAAACTTAAGGGTTGATGGGAAATGATCGCGCCGGCTGTCCCCTCAACTCGACAAATTTACTTTACACCCATTTGGCCGCTTTTGGAGCGGTTGGATGTCACGAGCGAGGGGATTCCGAGCGACGTATGTCAAGCTAGCCGGTCAAACCTAGGTTGTCAATAAGAATTTGGTGACGACTTGCCCAAAAATCATGATTTTCGAAGTTGGCTTGATTTCGGCTTGTTGATAATACTTTGGTTCGAGAAATATGATGCGTGATATCTGGAAACTTGGTCCTGCCTTCACAATCGACAATTCATCGGCACATGGCCGGGAGAGCCTTGATGTCCCGACGCCGATCGGAGAACGGACGTGACCGCCCAGCTTTCGAAGCACCGCTCGGCGACCTCGGACCTTCTGGTCGTTTGCCATGTATGGCGGATTTCGGTTGTTCATGAAGGCTGACGTTCGAGTCGACCACCCCGGGCGATCGACTCGACATTTTCGATCAAGGTTTGGCTTGGATTTCGCTGGAAGGTTGCGGCTTGAGGTGGGCATCGAACCAGTCGGCGATGGTTTTCAGGTCCTGGTCCATCCCGGGCCAGCCGTGGCCGGCCCCGGGCTTGGTGATGAGCTTGGCCTCGACGCCGGCTTCCTTGAGCTTGGCGACCATGATCTCGGCCTGCTGGATCGGGACGAGCTTGTCGGCGTCGCCGTGGATGATCAAAGTGGGCGGGTCGTCGGCGGTCGCATGCCGGATCGGCGAGATTTTTCGGGCGATCTCGCGGATTCTGGCGGGGTCGGTGATCGGCTCGAACTTCTTCCGCTTCGGGTCGAACTCGTGGAAGTCGAACGGGGCGGGGAAGCCTGCGAGGACGCCCTGACCGATCGCGGTTTCGCCCGGTTGGCCGTAGTTGAGGAAGTCGGTCGGCGGGAAGAAGCAGGCGACGGCCTGGACTCGGCTCGACTCCCGGTCCACGGGGTCCTTGGCGTCGGGGTCGCCCGGGCCTCCCGCCGTGGCTTGCATCAGCGACAGGTGCCCCCCCGCCGAGGCCCCGTAGATGGCCAGGCGGTCGGGGTCGATGGCGTAATCCTTGGCGTGCGACCGGATGAAGCGGACCGCCCGGTCCAGGTCGGCGATGATCTCGGGGATCGTGTATCTGGGCTGGCTCCCGTGGACCACGGCGAACACCGTGTCGCCTCGATCGGTCCAGAGCTTCATCGCGGACGGGTTGATCCCGTCGTGGCTCGACACCCAGCCGCCGCTGACCACGGCGATGACACCCAGGCCGTTGCTCGCGGTCTTCGGCCGGAACACATCCAAGGTCAAGGCGGTCCCGAACTTCCGGGCGTAGATCACGTCTTCCGATCGTCGGAATGAAGGCTCGTCGCCCCGGGTGATCCGCGGCGACGACCCGAGCAGGGCCAGGACGAGGAGGCTGAGGTTCCAGGGCGGCATGGCATGATGAAATTTCGGCATCAAAACTCCTTCCAAGGAGGGTCCGAAGCGGATCAAATTTGCCAGATCGTTCGGACCCATTTCAGCAAGGGCGACCGCTCGAAGCGACCCCCTTGCTGGTTGGGAGGGATTCGAGCGTCAGCGGCGGAGGGTTGTCGGCTTGCCTTCGGCCCGACGACGACCTTGGATCTGGGCGTACTCATCGCTGGCGAGGAACATGCTCGGGATCTGGTCGCGGAGGTTGCTCAGGTGTTGGCTTTGCCAGAACGTGACGTCGGCGCCGCTCGCGGGCCGGTTGAGGATGTCGCGGAACAAGGCTCGGATGAACGCGGGATCGTCCCCCCCCTGGGCCTGGTAGTATTCGGGGGACGCGAAGAAGCGGAGGTCGGCGCGGTTGTCTTTGAGCCGTCGGTTGACCTGGCGTGTGTGGGGGTCTTCGAGCGAGGCGAATCGCCCCATGTCGGCGGCGGCGGTCATCCCAACCCTCATGTCGTACGTCAATCGCTCGGGCAAGCCGCCGTGCGCCAAGGTGGCCAGGATCATGTGCGACGCGACCAGGGGGGCGAGTCGCCCGCTCCTCTGATAAAGGGCGACCCAGACCAGGCCGGCCAGGAGGGTGATGGCGACCAGGGTCAAGCTTGGGAGGTGGATCAGCCCGAAGATCGCCGCCGACATCATCGCGCCGGCGGGCCGGCTTCGGGTGATCTCCCAGCAGACGGGCCACAAGAACCACTGGAGGGCGAGTTGCTGCCCCAGCGCCGCGGCGAACTTGCCGAGCAGCCAGTTGAGCAGCTTGATCGGCGGCTTCCGGAGGAACACGAACTCGAACGTCTCGTTGGCGTCGCCGACCAGGAAGGCGGCCAGCATCAAGGTCGCCGACAGGATCGAGCAGGCAACCGTCGCTTCGAGCCAGGCTCGTCGAGTTGTGACGGTCGGTACCGAAGCGTCGACCCCTTCGCCCCTCCTCCTGAGGACCGACAGGGCGACCGTGCCGGCCAAGATCGCGTAAACCACGACGTTGAACCAGGCGGGGGCCCAGCCTCGGAGGCTCCAAAGCTCGGCTTCGAGTAGGCCAACGACGATCGCCAGTTCGACCGTCGCTCGAAGACGGCCCGAGGAGGGTTGGATTCTCAGGAGGGAGGCGGCGTCCATGTCGGTCCCGGTCCTTGGGGAACGTAATGCGGAAGTTGGTCCCCTGATATCGGCGATCCCCCCGAAAAGGTCCAGCCGACTTCCCCCCCGCTTGGGGTGAATTTACCCTCGAATGGCGGCCGACCAGTAGCCCAAGGTCTGGGCGTCGGCCCGGACCTCCCCGGAAGCCGTCCGGTCGTCAAGGAACCGGAAGAACGCCCCGGCGGCGTCGGCCTGGCCGAGCATCCGGGCGCTGGTGAGGACCCGGGTGATCCGCAGCCAATTGTGGTTGGGCGAGGTCCAGACCGCTCGCTTCCGCTCGAAGTCATCGGCTTCCACGACCGCACCCGCCTCGAACTTGAGCCCGAGGAACGCGAGGAACCGGCCCAACGACCGACCCATCGCGGCCTGGAGCGAGGCGTCGGATCGAAATGCCTCGACATCGGCATCGGTCAAGAGCGGTGCGTCGGGGTTGAACCGGCTCGGCTCCCGGAGCGGAAACATCCACTGGATGAAGTCGTGGACCGCTTCCATCTCGCGGTCGGAGTAGGCCCAAAGCTCGGCGAGCGTCCGCCCTTCGGTGTCGGTCCCCCGCCCTCGGTAGAAATCCAGCAACCTCGACATGATCGCAACCTCCCGCTCGATGCCTCGGCGGTCCTTCATTTTGACGTTCATGTGGGCAAGCCTTGTTCCAAATCGCGACATTTGTGGTGGCCGATGGGTCGACCAAACATCCAGAATTTTATCTCTTGGTCCTTGACAGCGGTCGCGCGGCCTGGGAGACTCACGCACATCGATCAAAAAGTCATTTCGATCCAGCCTGCCGCGAGTTGCGTCATGCGTCGAATTATCGTCTTTTTGCTGGTTCCCATCTGCTCGGGCGGCTGTTCCCATCAGCCGGTAGAATTGTCGAGTCGAGTCGAGTCGAGTCGAGTCGCTGGAGCGGGTTGATCTCCCCTCAAGGCTCGACGCGGAGCGGCCGGAATATGACCTGGGTACCATCCTCGCCCACGACCAAGTCATCCGCCACACGTTTGACCTCGTCAACAAGTCGTCGGCTCCAATCCGCCTGGTCCGGGCATTGGCGTTGACTCCTTGCTGCTCGTCCGTCGAAAGCTTCGTCCCGGGATTGATCGGACCGGGGCGCTCGTCCTCGCTCGGGGTCGTCTTCAAGCCCGGCCATCAAACCGGCAACAAGCGGGTCGAATTCCTGGTCGAGTCGGACGATGAGACGGTCCCCGCCAGTCGATTCGCCTTGATGGCCGCGCTTGTCGGCGATTACGAAGTGAAGTGGGTCGCCGGCTCAGCCGCATCGCTGGACGCCAACCGACCCGGAGAGCAACGTTACTCCGTCCGCTGCCGTCTGGGCACCGATGCTGGTCGCGGCTCGCCGACCGAGGTCCTTGGCACCACCGCCCTCAACGCCGAATTCGTCGGGGCGACGGTCGAACGTCACCTCTCCGACGAGATTCGTGAATCGACCCGCGAGGTCCGCGTCGTGCTGCCGTCGTCGCCCGAGCCGGGCGTCCATCGCGGCGAACTCTCCTTCCGCTGGCCCGATGGCCACACCGCGACTGAGCCGATCCAATGGACGGTGGTCGCCCCCTTGACGGCGGCACCATCGGGCTGGGTTATCGACTCTCCTCGAGGCGAGCCGATCCAAAGATCCGTCGTCATCCGGTCGTCCAACCGACCGTTCCGAGTCCTGGGGGCATCCGGGCCGCTCGCGGCCGGTTCGTTCACCGCTTCCGCCGTTGAAGCCAAGTCGCATCGGCTTGAACTCGTCCTCGACGCCGGGCTTCTGCCCGAGTCCGGCGCGGTCGATATCCGGATCGCGACCGATCACCCCGACCAGCCGGACATTTCGCTGAGCGTCCTCGCCCTACCCGCCACCAGCAAGGAGCTTCGGCCATGAAGACCCGCTCGCCCCGAGGTTTCACCTTGATCGAATTGCTGGTCGTCATCGGGATCATCAGCATCCTGATCGGCCTCCTCCTGCCCGCAGTGCAGGCGGCTCGCGAGTCGGCTCGACGCGCCCAGTGCCTGAACAATCTCCGCCAGATCGGGCTTGCTCTGCACGCCTATCACGACACCAACAACTGCTTCCCGATCGCGGTGAACTCGGTGTTTGGTCGAGCAAATGCGCAGGGGATCGGCCCGATGATTTACGCGGGTTACTACAGCTTCCACACCCGGCTTCTGCCGACCCTCGATCAGGGGGCGTTGTACAACTCGATCAATTTCTTTGTCGGGACCACACCGCCTCGTTCCATCGGTTTCCCACCACCAACGAGCGAGGAGCAATCTGAGAACGCAATCAACGCCACGGCCAGCCGAACTAGGCTGTCGGTGTTCCTTTGCCCCACCGATGGTGGCCCATTCAGTAATTCGGGCAACAATTACTGGGGTAATGTCGGCGTCGGCGTCAACCCGTCGGCCTCTTATCTTCACCCTGATAGCGGCAACGGCTTTCTCTCGGAGTTCCGTTCGACAAGCGCCGCCTCGGTCCCCGATGGCTTGAGCCACACCGCTGCCTTCTCGGAGCGGCTTCGGGGTTCCGATCAGCATCCGCTGACACCCACCCGCGATTTTTGGTCCCTCATTTCCGGGCAGGTCGGCACGGCGGATGACTTGCTTGTCGCGTGTCGGATTGCCGCTCGGCCCGAATATGACCAAGCCGGTTACGCCGCGGCGGGCGACGCTTGGTTTTGGGCCGGACGTGACCGGACTTACTACAACCATGCCCAGAGACCCAATGGCTCGGTCCCCGATTGCCTGATTTCCTCGTTCCAACCTCCGCCAGGAATGGCTACCGCACGAAGCCTTCATTCCGGCGGTGTCAACACCTTGATGGGTGACGGATCAGTCCGCTTCGTCTCTGGGTTAATCGCCCAGGAAGTCTGGCGTGGGTTAGGAACACGCAACGGAGCGGAGTTGGTGGACTGAACGCCCGGATGTTCCGGTGCGAAGTAGATCGGTTCGATTCCGCAATTGCAAGGAGCCTCTTCATGTCCCGGACCATGCTCGTTCGACTCGTGGTCGGTGTCGTCATGTTGATGACCCTGCCGATGCTCGCCGATGGCATTTTTTCGCCGAAGAGTTTGCCCAATTCGCTGCTTGCGACTACTCGAGGTGGAAGCGTTGACTTTCTTCTGCAGCTTCCGAACTCCTGCGCGGCTAACGCATTCTCACTGGTCGTTCCCCTCTACCCCAAGACGACGTTCGTCGCAAGTTGCAATGCTGGCAATGTGGGATCTAACGCTGGAACCTGCGATGTTTCCGCCTCAGCTAAGTTCGGCAAAGCTGCTTCGATCCGCGGCGACAACAACGGGCAGACGAACACGCAAGGGGCCAACTGCGGTAGGCTCCTCCTCGGTCAATGCCAATTGATCCCGCTGCCCCCTGGCCAAGCCGGTCCCCCCGGGCCGGGTGTCGTACCGACGGGCGTTGCCATCAGCCAAAACACGGGGAATCCGATCCTTTGCGGTGCCGTTGTCTCGATCGCAGCACAAGGGGGTGGGGGTGGGGGTGGGGGAGGCGCGGCTCTGGGTGACTGATAATCCAACCTCGATGACCAATAACTGAGCAACCAATGCTGGGGCGTTTCGTCAATAGCGAAACGTCCCACTCAACTACTTTCTACGACCAAAGTTCGTTGACACCAGCGACCTTGTTCATTTGTTGGTCGACCTCCAAGAACTCGAGGTATACCGTGCTTACTTTTGTCGTGACGCTTGCGGTCATCTCCCAAAGCACCGATCCGGTGATCGATGCACCCCAAGCAAGTCGCTTGCTTGCTGCGACGCGGGCCGATATCCGAGATGTCTCGTTCGTTTTCGAGGGGTATTACTCGGGATGCATTGAGGGTACTCCCATCGAAAAAGTAGGGCCTGGTCGGGGTCCGGTCTATCAGGGCAACTATGCAATCCGTTGCACGACTCCCGAACATTTTTATGCGGCACTGCTCGATCGCTTTGTAGAAAACCGCGACGCGAAACCACCTTCGGAAGAGCAGGACACGATCGGCATCCTTCAGGGCCACATGATTCGGATCACCCGACAGCCCGACGAGGGGGTCAAGTTTGTTTCCGAGGCGATCGGAGGGCCTGTTTCGCTGGCCTGGCCCGGTTCCCCCGAGCGGATCAACTATCTCTGGTACTTCTCGACTCACACCGACCTAGCCTCGCGGAACTACATATGCCAGGGATGGGAAGATGTGGACGGTCATCGGTGCTTGCGCTTCCAGGTCGACTTGATTCCCGAAGACACTCAACATGTTTCTGGCCATCACGTCGTCCGCTACTGGATCGACCTCGAACGGGGAGGTCATCCCTTGCGGGTCGAACAGCGTGTGAACGACGGCCCGAACGGCCTGGAATTCCGGGCATTCGGGATCAAGTTGAAACATCTCCCACTACCCGATGGGCGCCGAGTTTGGTTTCCAGTCGAGGGCCGAGTGGAATCATTCCTGTCAACCGCTGGTCTGACCCGTAGTCCGGTCTGTTTCGAAACTTACGCGGTGCTCGATGGCACGGTTCGATTCAATCAAAACATACCGGACGATGTTTTCAGCTTGAAGTCACGAGCCAAACTGCCCGAAACCGAGCAGATGGCAAAACAGAGGCCCCGCTACGAACTTCCGCCACCACGCCAAGATCCGGTTGGCATCAAGGAACGGCTGGATCGCGTGCTGGTCGAGGCCGACAAGCAGACGAAGCAGCTCGACGCCTCGGCACCGGCGGCTGATTCCTGGCCCTGGGTGCCGCAAGCCGGCCTGGTCGCGTTCGGCGTCCTGGCGATCGCCGGCGGGGCTTTCTGGAAGTGGAGGAGTCGATGACCCGTCGGGCGAGCCTGGCGTGCGCCATCGGTTTCGGCCTTTGGTTGTCCGCCGTCGGCCAAGCCGCCGGGGACGATGGGGTACCCGATCTTTCGGATGCTCCCTACGACTGCGGCACCAAGGCGCTCTACTTCCTCCTCCGATTCGAGGGCCGCTCCGCCGATCCCAATCGGATCGTCGCCGCTCTGAACGAAGCCGCCCCTTCCGTCGTCGGCAACTCCTCGCCCCAAGGCCGGACGATGAAGGATCTCCGAGACGCGGCGGCGCGGCTGGGGCTTGCCCTCGACGGGGTCCGGTGGCCCCGAGGCGGACCCATCCCCGACCGCCCGGTGATCGCCTTCCTCGACCGGAAGCCGCACGGCCACTTCATCGCGGTCCGGCCCGTGGGACACTCGGGCAAGCTCGTCCAGGTCTTTGATGGCGAGTCGCCCCCGGAAGTCATCGATGCGTCGCGACTGACGGCCTTGAACGAATGGACCGGCTTGATCCTGACGCCCCACCGCCCGAACTGGTCGGCGCGGCTGGCGGGAGGGGCGATGGGCCTGATCTTGATCGCCTACCCGATCGCCAAAGGCTTCCGATCACGCCCCAAAGCGCGATGAACCGGATCGGTCCTTACCGAAATCGGGGCGACCTTGCAACGTGCGTCCGGGGACGATACACTCGGAGCCTTGCGCCCTCGATTGGTCAGGGCGGAAAATCGAAACAAGACCAAGAACCGGGGAAGAGCGGACGGGCCGGCGATCGGTCGACCGCGATCGGGGAGTGTTGGGCGATGTCAATCGACAAGAGCTTGAAAAAAGGGGGCGGGATGTCCCGCGTCCGGAACGTCTTGAAGCGGCCCGAGCGGATGGCCTTGCTCCAAGAGGATGACAAGTGGACGGCCTCGGCCGGGGTTTATAACTTGCCGAAGACCAAGTTTCGCCGCCTCGCCCCCGGCCAGTCCGGTCCCAAGCGCCCCGAAGTAAAGTGAAGCCTTAATTTCGCATTGATGCCCGGTCGATCCGCCTCGCCTTCACCGAACCAACCCTGGTCGCTTTCCGCCTGGTCTTGGGCGAAGAGTGGTCAGGGTTCGCTCGTTTCTTGATGGCCGCCAAAGTTTGATTTTCATCGAGGCGACAAGATGGTGCCGCTGCTCGCCGTCCTCTGCGCGGCCGTCGTGGTGGTGAGCCTGCTCGGCGGCGCTTTGCCGCTGGCGACGGCGTTGACGCACGTCCGACTCCAACTTTATCTCAGCTTCGCGGCGGGGGTGATGTTGGGCGCCTCGTTTTTCCACATGATGCCCGAGGCGGTCGAACTGGGCTCGCCCTCGACGCTCAGGTGGGTTGCCGTCGGGTTCCTCTCGCTCTTCTTCGTCGAACGATTCTTCGCGTTCCACCACCATGAGGCCCCCGCCGACCCGCTCGAACCGTGCCCGACGCACCCCCACGAGCACGGGGTCGGGCATGGCGGGGGACACTCGGCGGGCGTCGTGGATTTGGCCGCGCCGGGCAAGGCGGGGGCGGCGACCAAAGGCTCGGCGCTTCATTGGGGGGCGGCGGCGTTTGGCCTGGCCCTGCACACCTTGACCGGGGGCGTGGCCCTGGCCAGCGTCCTCGAAGCCGAGGGGCGGCTTGGCCCCGGAGTCTGGGGGGTCTTCCTCGCCACCCTGGTTCACAAACCGGCCGATGCTTTGACGCTCGTCAGCTTGATGCTCAGGGCAGGGGTCTCGCGGTTTCGGGCCCACTTGATGAACCTGGCCTTCTCGATGATGATTCCGCTCGGCGCCTTGCTTTTCTGGGTGGGTTTGCGGGATTCGGGGGCGTCTTCGCCGATCATCACCTCGCGTTGCCTGGCATTTTCGGCCGGGACCTTTCTCTGCATCGCGCTGAGCGACCTCCTGCCCGAGTTGCAATTTCACGCCCACGACCGCTGGAAACTCTCGGCGGCCCTCCTGGCCGGCGTTGCCTTGATGGCGCTGGCGGGGAGTTTTGAATTAAACTGATCGATTCGAATGCCTTCGGATTAGCGATCAAATCGAAGTTTTCGTCAATTCGATGGGAATAGGTCAAACGGCCCTGCCGGTTGTGGCGATAAAAGTCAGCATGTCGTGATGGGGGGTTCCAGAACGGACCAGGCAAGCCAAGGATGGCTTGTCCGTGGCCATAGGAGAGGGGCTCGAACGGATGAGCACTCGACCGAACTCACGAGGAAAAGCCTCGACGCTTTTCCGGCTGGGGGCCGTGGTGCTCGCCTCGGCGAGGATCGCCTCGGCGCAGACGCCGCCCGTCCCCGCGCCGCCCGTCCCCGAACCGTCGGTCCCGCCAACTTCGGCCCCCGCCGAAGCGGCCCCGGCCATCCCGTCGGCCCCATCGGGTTCAACCCGAGAAGCGGACCTCGAAGCTCGGGTCCGCCAACTTGAAATCTTGATCCAGCAGATGTCCAGCCAGGGGGTTGGAGGCGCGGGCGCGGGGAGCGCCGGGCTTGCGACCGGGGCGGGCGGAGCCGGTGGTCCGGCGGGTGCCGGCGGCGGGGGTGGCGGAGGAGGTCCGGCGGGCGGCGGGATCGGAGCCGGGGCCGGAGCCGGTTCGCCCGGCCCGAACACCACCGACGTCGGGGGGCCATCCAACGTCATACCGGGCGGGGCCGCACCCGGGGGCAACGCTCCCAACACCGTCCCTTCGGGAACGGGGGGACCTTTGGCTCCCGGCCAGTCGTCGCCGCCCAACCCGGCTCCAAACGCCCGGTTCAATATGCCCGCGACCACGATCAACTCCCCGTTGACCGGTCGATTCGGCCCCGGCTTCGAGTTGAAGACCGCCGACGACGAGTTCGTCGCCCAGTGGCACAACCTGACCCAGTTCGACGGCCGGTTTTACGTCGCCCAAGGCCCGTCGCAATCGCCGGTCAAGGACACGTTCGTCATCCCCCGACAGTGGTTTATGTTGAGCGGTCGGATCACCAAGCCCTTCGAATACTTCCTCTCGTTCCAGAACGGCTTCGACACGATCAACATGCTCGACGTGTTCTTGAACGTCCACTACGACGATCGCGTTCAATTCAAGATCGGTCGTTACAAGACGCCATTCACTTACGAGTTCTACACCGAGCCAATCCAAGGGTTGATCCAGCCCGAGCGGTCGTTGTTCTTCAACAACTTCGCCTTGAACCGCTCGCTGGGGATGATGACCTGGGGTCGGTTGTTCAACGCCACGGCTCCGCTCGACTACGCCGTCGGGATCTTCAACGGGGCGAAGAACTCGTACCTCGACACCAGCGACGCCAAGAACGTCTTGGCTTATCTGAACTGGCGGCCGTTCGCACTCCTGGTCGACTCGCCGCTGGAAAACTTCGTGTTCGGCGGCTCGGTCATGGCGGGAACCCAGACCAACAACCCCGTCCCCCAAACGCTCCGGACCCAGGTGGCGACCTCGGGCAACGCGATCCTCGGGGTCCCGTTCCTGACCTTCAACCAGAATGTCCGCGAGTCCGGCCCCCGGGCTTTCTGGGACCTGCACGCGGCCTGGTATTACCGGCAAATCTCGCTGATCGCGGAGTGGCAGAGCGGTTATCAGGACTATGCCCTGTCCACCTCGCTCGCCTCGCACAACCGGGTCGGCGTCGAGAGCTTCTACGTCCAGGGCGGCTACTTCATCACCGGCGAAACCGTCAGCGGGCGGAACGTCGTCAAGCCGATCCGAGACTTCGACGTCCGCAAGGGCAAGCTCGGCCCCGGTGCGATCGAGCTGACCGGTCGGTTCAACGCCTTGAACATCAGCCGCAACGTCTTCAACGCGGGCCTGGCCGACCAGAACCTTTGGACCAACAACCTCTACACCGTCGATGCCGGCATCAACTGGTACCTAACCCAATATTTCAAGGTATACCTCGACTGGGAACACGCCGTCTTCGGCCAACCCGTCCAGGCGAACGCGGTGAACCAGCAGAAGACCAACGACCTGCTCTGGTTCCGATTCCAGCTCTACTTCTGATCGAGTCGGAGTCGATCCCCGGCCCCCCTCTCGACCCAACGGTCGGGCACTCCCCCATGCCGACCCCTCCACGCGGACCCGAGCCGGCCTGACCGGCTACTCGGGTCTTCGTCGTTTCGAAACCGACGGCCCGAGCGTCCGAAATCGTCGTACGGATCGGCGGCCCCTTTTGATAGGATGGAAGCACACTCGCGCCGCGACCAGACCCGCCGCTCCCCCGGCCTCGCGGCCCACCACCTTCGAGGGTCCACCCCATGCATCGGTTCTTGATCCCTCCTCGATCGACACGCCCGCTCCGGGCCGTCTCGATGGCGATGATCGCCCTATCGGCTTTCGCCTTTCGGTCCGCGACCCGAGCCGACTCGCCCGCTCCCACCCCTCCCGCTCCCGCCGCCTCGGCGCTCCCGGTTCTTGATGTTCGATCGGTGGATGGCCGGTTCGTGCCGCTCAACCCGGGCGTCGATGGCGCCTTGGCCGTGGTCTTCTACTCGACCGAGTGCCCGATCTCGAACGCCTACAGCCCGACCTTGCGAGCGATCGCGTCGGCTTCAGCCGGTTCCGATCGACCGTTGACGCTCGTCGGCGTCTGCGTCGACGCCGACCTCAAGGCCGAGGATGTGGCCAAGCACGCCCGAGAGTTTGGCCTGACCTTCCCCGTGGTCCAGGACCGCGACGGCTCGATCACGGCCCGGTTCGCCGCCAAGGTCACGCCCGAAGCGTTTGTTTATGACGCTTCGAAGAAGCTCCGCTATCGAGGCCGGATCGACGACCAGTTCGCCGCCCGAGGCAAGCGGAACGCCCGCCCCCAGGCCCACGAGCTTCAAGACGCCATCCTCGCCGTGCGGGAGGGCCGAGACGTGGCGGTCGACCGGGTCGACGCCGTCGGTTGCCCGGTGCCCAGACTCCCCGACCTCGCCTCGAAGCCGACCTACGCCCGCGACGTCGCGCCGATCCTCCGGGCCAACTGCGTCCAGTGCCACCGACCCGGCCAGGTCGGGCCGTTCGCCCTCGAAACGTATGAGCAGGCGAGAAAACGGGCGTCCGACATCGCCGGCGTCACCACCGAGCGGAAGATGCCCCCCTGGAAGCCCGCGGCCGACTTCGGCCCGTCGCTCAAGCACTCCAAGGCGTTGACGGCGGACGAGATCGCCACCCTGGCGAAGTGGGCCGAGGCCGACGCCCCCGGAGGGGACCCCGCCGAGCTGGCCCCCGCGCCGGTGTTCTCGTCCGACTGGGCCTTGGGGACGCCCGACCTCGTCGTCGAGACCCCGAGCGACTTCGTCATCCCCGCGCAAGGCGAGGACATCTACCGATGCTTCGTGATCCCCACGAACTTGCCCGAAGACAAGTACGTCAGCGCGATCGAGTACCACCCCGGGAACCGCAAGATCGTCCACCACGTCCTTGGTTATGTGGATATCACCGGGGGGGCTAGGTTCAAGGACGAGAAGGAGAGCGGACCCGGCTACATGTGCTTCTCCGGCCCCGGAGTGCCGACCCACGGCGACCTCGGCGGCTGGGCTCCCGGCTCCGAACCCGCGTTCTTGCCCGAAGGGGTCGGCCGGAGCTTGCCCAAGAAAGCCGATCTCGTGGTCCAGGTCCATTACCACCCTTCCGGGAAGCCCGAAACCGACCGGACCATCGTCGGCCTCTATTTCTCCAAGACCCCGATCCGGCAGACCTTGCACTGGAACGCGGCGCTCAACCTCGGGATGAAGCTCCCGGCGGGCCAGCCCAACATCGAGATCAAGGCCAACTGGGAGATCCCCGTCGACGTCACCGCCCTGGGGATCGCCCCCCACATGCACCTGCTCGGCCGCGACATGACGATGACCGCCACCCTGCCCGACGGCCGGAATCTCGACCTGATCAAGATCAACGACTGGGATTTCGACTGGCAGAATAACTACTGGTTCGACCGGCCGATCGACCTCCCCAAAGGCTCGACCCTGCGCGTGTCGGCCCACTTCGATAATTCCAGCGACAACCCCCGAAACCCCAAGAACCCGCCCGTCGAGGTCCGATGGGGCGAAGGGACCACCGACGAGATGTGCATCGGCTTCCTCGCCATGACCAAGAAGGGCCAGGACCTCACCAAGCCCGGCGAGCGCGACGACCTGAACCTGATCTTCGGCAAGCAAGCCGAGGAACGGATCAAGAAATACGAGGAAAGGCGCCGGAAGGCCGCCGAGGAAGCCCGAGCCGCCAAGGGCGGGGGTTGAGTCGAATCTGGCCACGGATCGACACGGACGGGACACGGATTGGTCTGATCCGTATGGATTCGTGGCCATTGGAATGGAGGGCTCGCCTGCATGACCGCCCAGCCGGTTCGAGAATTCACCTTGGTCGATGCGATGATCTTGATCGCCGCCGTGGCGGTCGGTTTCGCCGGGATTCGAGCGGAGGGGACGGACCATTACCACCTCAGGCCGGCTTACGCTCTGAATCCACTGAGCCACCGGACCTTCGTCGGGGGCGGCTCCTTCGGCGGTAATGTCGGGCTGCCCTCCGAGCAACTTCCCCCTCAATGGTTGTCGCTGGTTTTCCACTGGTCCGGAATCGTCAAACAGGCGGCTCCGGTCGTGGCGGTCCTGAGTTTGTCGTTGATCGTGATCCGATTTCGGCGACCTCGGCCAAGGTTTCGACGCTTGATCCGGCAACCGGGACTGGTCGCCGGGTTGGCCATGCTCGCGGTACTGGGGATCAACGCCCTCTTGGGGTCGGTGCAAATCCTCCTGGCGGCGACCGATCAATCGAAGATGACGGACCCGAAGTTTTATGCGAATTTCTCTTTCCTCGCCTGTCAAATGTTGCGGCCGGGCATGGTGGGTATGGCTGTTCTGGCGGCTTGGCTGGTCCTCAAGGTGAGTGGTCGGTGGCGCCGGGAGCCTGGTTGGGTTGATTCCGCCGGACTCGCGTTGGGATGGGTCTGGGTCGGTTTGCTGCTGACCGAATGGGTGGTCGAGCGCCTACGATGAGCCGTCGGCTCGCTCGTCAGTTCATCGAAGGCTCCAACGGGCCGGCGAGTTCTTCGAGGTAGAAGAGCCGACCGGGGAGCGTGGGCATGAACGAGGACGGAACCCAGGGGTCGGGGCCGTAGCGGAGGGTCATCCAGAGCGACATCCCTTGCCACTGCATCCCCCGACCCAAGGTCCCGTCGGCCCCGCCGATGATCCGGTCGGCCTGGAGGAATAAGCCGGGGCCGATCGTGTTGGCGAACGCCGGGACCAGCGTGGTCCGACTCCGAAAACTGGTCAAAGCGTTTTGCTCGATCGTCAGGGGGTGCAACTTCGCCCCCAGGCGGTAGGTCTGCAATTTCCAGGAAGCGATATCGAAATACTCGCCTGCGAATTGCGGTTCCCAGAAGGCGATATGGCAGACCCGGCCGATCCCGAAAATCACCACCAGTTCGGCCCCCGACTTTTTCAGGCCGGCGATCCGTTCGCCATACTCGGGCAAGCGATCAGAAGTAGCGAACGACCGTTGATCGGGCGGGATGCCCAAGCCCGCAGCTTCGAGCGGACCATAGAACGCCGTCTCCATCGCCGAGCGAAACGAACCCAAATGGTTGGCGGCCAAGGTCCGACCGTCGCGGTCGCTCCACTCGTCCATGTTGAAACCGTGGACGTGGTCGCACTTCACGCCCCACTCGGTCAGGAAGTAGACTGCCCAGCGGTACATCCCCATCGGCCCGACGGGCAAGATCAAAGCCAACCGACGGTTTGACTCGTGTGCTCCGCGGATCGTGCGAGCAATCTCGTGGCCGAACATCACCTCGAAGTCGGAGGCCGACCGACACGCCTGGAGCGTGAAGGAAGGATGCCACCAGGGTTGACGGTCGGAGATGGCCTCGGGCGGGTGGGCGCAGCAGGCGTCGACCCGGGCGAGGTCCCAACCTCGGGGCAAGAACCCCTCCATCATCGACCCTTCGAGCGTCGTCGGCAGATTCATCGTCGCAATCAACCTCGAGGGGGCCTGGGCCTGAAATCACTTTTCTCGAACGAACCCGATGGGTTGCACTCGAAAGCGAAGATTGTGCGTGACGTTCGCCGCCTGTTCCTTATTACTATCGCTGAATCTACGAGCGGTTAGCACACAATCTACCGGATCTGCCGATTTTTTCGACGACACTTCGAACGGTGAACTAGGGTCATCCGGAGTGACCATACTTAACCGACTTCGAGGACGACTTTACCCGGACGGACGAGGTTGTTTTCTTCCATGATCCGCTGGGCCTTCGCCGCGTCATCAAGCGGAAAGGTCTGGGCGATTAGGGGATTCAGGAGACCAGCCTTGGTCCACCGAGTGATGTCGTCCGCAGCGACTCGTTGCTCGTCGGGAGATGCGTTGAACATCGCGAAACCCAGAAGCGAACAATTGCGAGGGTAGAACGAGCCGATCGGCAGGATTGGTTTGGCGGCCCGACCGGCGATGATAATCATGCGTCCTCGATCGCGGAGGAGCGGCACCGAAACTTCGAGGTTAGGCTCGCGATGAGTTTCATACCAAACGTCAAACCCTTCGGGGGCGAACTCGCGGAGCCTGGCCGGGAGATCGTCGGTCTTGTAGTTCAGGGCGAAGTCGGCACCCAAGCCTCGGCACAACTCGACCCGGTCGGGGCTTCCCGCCGAGGTGGCGACCCGTGCACCGACCGCCTTGGCCATCTGCACGACCATCGACCCGACGCCACCCGTGCCACCCGGGACGTAAACCGTTTGACCCTCCTGGAGCCTGCCGAAACCGAACAACCCCAGATGAGCGGTGATCCCGACGAGCGCCTGGGCGGCGGCTTCGACGTCGGGTTGCCCTTCGGGGGTTGGATAAGCCAGGTCTTCGTCGATCGCGGCGAACTCGCTCGCGGCTCCTTGCCGACCGATCATCCCCTGGTTCGATCCCCAGACCCGGTCGCCAACGCGAAACCGATCGGCCCCCTGGCCCAGAGCTTCGACCGTCCCGGCAAAGTCGGTCCCGACCACATAAGGGAACGGCAACGGCATCGCCACCGCACCCGATCGGATGTAAAGATCGATCGGGTTGAACGCCACGGCTCGAACTCGAACCAACACTTGTCCCGGCGTCGGGTCGGGTTTGGGAAGGTCGCCCACGGAGATCAGGTCGGCTGGTCCCGTTTGATTGATGTACGCGGCTCTCATCGCAACGCTCACCTGATGGAAGGGTGCTGGGGCGAATTGGAAACGATTGCCCGTGGAACGACAATACCCCGGATCGCCTTGGGAAAAGCAACCGGGGCATCGAGTGGGGAAGTCGAAGCGGGGGCGGGGGCTGGTCACGTCAACTCGTCACCGAGCCGCGAAGGCGGGAAAAGTCCCTCGAACTCAGGCGCGGGCGAAGCGGCGGCGGGCGGCGACGCCGATCGAACCGACCAGGCCCAGGCCGAGCATCGCCACGCTGGCCGGTTCGGGAACGACAGCCGTCGGGATGATCCCGATCGACAAGGTGGCCGTGGTGCCGCCGACGCTGGTGAGGTAGTTGGCCGAACCGGCCGGCTCGGAGTAGTTGCCGTTGCTCGGGGTCGAGCTGGTCGCGACGAAGGTCGAGATGACGGCGTTGGCCGACGAGAAGAACACCTGCAAGGTGCCGGCGACGGTGAAGGTCTGGTTGCCCAGGGTGGTCGAGGTCAGCGACTCGGTGAAGCCGAACGAATAAGTCCCCACCGGCGTGCCATTGAAGGCGAAGGCGAACAGGGCGGGGTTCGACGGGGTGGCGTCCGGTTCGGTGCCCGACATGGCGGTAACAGTCAGCATCGGCGCGTTGGTGGAGAAGCCCATGCTGGAGTACGAGTAGTCGGCCCGGGCGACGCCGGCCGAGGCGGCCAGCAAGGCGAAGGCGGGGACGAGCAAGGTGCGGAACAAGCGAGCCATGCGAAAAACTCCTGTGTGGGCTGCGAAATGAGCGGTCGGTGAATCACCAGGACGCACCGACTCCCTCATTTCATCGGTCTTGAACGGGGAACACTGTAAACGAATCAGACACGGATGAAAACCATCGTTTCAATTTTGCAACAATGGACCGCGAAATTTTCCCTTCGCCGTGGCACCGATTTTATTCGGATCGATCTCGGCCTGGATGGAAGTCATTTGTGTAAAGGAGTTTGCTGTCGGTGTGCGGAGTTCGAACAATTGTCAATCCTCCGATTCGTGATTTGCAAAAACCCCAGGAAATCGAAGGATCATTTCGCTAATCTTTGAGGGCGATCTGGATCTCATCTCCGACGACCCGGACGGGATACGACTCCACCTTGCCTCGGGGCGCATCGAGCCTCCGGCCGTCTTCGAGGCTGAATTGCCAGCCATGCCAGTTGCAGGTGACCGACTTGCCCGAGACCTGACCATCGCAAAGGGGGGCTCCCTGGTGCGGGCAGGTGTCTTCGATGGCGTAATAGATCCCCTCGGCGAGGAAGATGGCGACCGGCCGCCCGTCGACGTCGACGGGCAAACCCTGCCCCTCGACCACTTCGCTCACCTTCGCCACGCTCTGAAATTGGTCAGCCACCGGTCCTGGTCTCCTTGAAAGTCGCGGTCGAGCGTGGTTTAATAATCATCAAGAGTCGCCAAGTCGGATTAGGCCAGTCCTTCCAAAGCTTCCCAACGCTCGAAAGTCGCCGCCAAGTCGGCCTCGATCGCTTCGAGCTTGGCTCTGGTCCGGGCGATGAGGGGACCTTCCTGGCGAAAGAACGCCGGCGCGGCCATCTCGTCGTGGATTTGCCGCTGCTCGATCTCGAGGAGTTCGATCCGTTTGGGAAGCTCGTCGAGTTCGCGGCGTTCCTTGTTGGTGAGCTTTCGGCCTTTGCCGGCGGGGTTTGGGCCGGTCGCGGTCGCGGTCGCAACCGCCCCAGCCTTGACGACCGAGGGTTGAGGCCGAGCCGCCGCCGCCTCGGCTTCGGTCCGCCGGAGCCAATCGTCGTAGCCCCCGGGCGACTCGCGGACGATCCCGTCGGCCACCGACAGGACGCTGGTCGCCACGTTGTTGAGGAACGTCCGGTCGTGGCTGACCAGGAGGACGGTCCCGTTGTAGTCGATCAGGAGGCTTTCGAGCAATTCCAGCGTCTCGACGTCGAGGTCGTTCGTCGGCTCGTCCAAAACCAGCAAGTTCGACGGCTTGGTGAACAGTTTGGCCAGGAGCAGGCGGTTACGCTCGCCGCCGGACAAGAGCTTGACCGGCGTCCTCGACCGCTCCGGGGCGAAGAGGAAGTCCTGCAAGTAGCCGATGATGTGGCGGGGTTGGCCGTTGATGACGACGTTGTCGTAGCCGTCGGAGACGTTCTCTTGGACGGTCTTTTCTTCGTCGAGGATCGCCCGGAGCTGGTCGAAGTAGGCGATTTCGAGCTTGGTCCCCTGGCGGATCGACCCGACCGTCGGTTCGAGTTCGCCCAAAAGCAGCCGCAAGAGCGTGGTCTTCCCGGCGCCGTTGGGTCCGATCAGGCCGATCTTGTCGCCCCGCATCACGGCGAGGTCGGCGCCTTCGAGGATCGTCCGACCGCCGTAAGCGAACCCGGCGCCTTTGGTTTCCATCACCAGCATCCCCGACTTGTCCGCTTCCTGGGCCAGCATCTTGACCGACCCGGTCCGGTCTCGGCGATCCTTCCGCTCTTCCCTCAAGGCTTTCAGGGCGCGGACGCGGCCCTCGTTGCGGGTCCTCCGGGCCTGAATCCCCTTCCTGATCCAGACCTCTTCCTCGGCGAGTCGCTTATCGAACAACGCGGCCTGACCCTCCTCGGCGGCCAGGGCGGCTTCTTTGCGTTCGAGGAAGGTCGAGTAGTCGCACGACCAGTCGAACAACCGGGCGCGGTCGACCTCGACGATCCGAGTCGCCAGCCTCGACAGGAAGGTCCGGTCGTGGGTGACGAAGATCAAGGTCCCGTCCCAGCGGAGCAGGTAGTCTTCGAGCCACCGGATCGACTCGATGTCGAGATGGTTGGTCGGCTCGTCCAGGAGGAGGACGTCGGGTTCCATCACCAAGGCTTGGGCCAGCAAGACGCGCCGCTTCATCCCCGAGGAGAGCGAGGCGAACGGGATGTCGGGGTCGAGCTTCATCCGGGAAAGGATCTTGTCGACCATGTGGGCGGGTGCAGGCTCGGAGGTCGGCCCCGGCTTGCCCGCCTTCCCGGTCGCTTCGGGTCCGGCGGACACTTCGTCGAACACCGATCCGCCTCGACCGGCGGGGACATCCTGCGGGAGTCGGGCGATCCGGACGCCTTGCGAGCGGATCACCTCGCCGTCATCGGGCGCGATCTCGCCGCCGAGGAGGCGCATCAGCGTCGACTTCCCCGCCCCGTTGCGTCCGACTAGGCCGACCCGTTCGCCGCGCTCGACCTGCCAATCGACCGCGTCGAGCAGCTTCGGCCCGCCGAAGGCCAGGCCGACCCCCCTCATGCTCACCAATGCCATGCGATCACAACCCGCTTTCCAGGACCCCAGGCCATTCCGACCCCAATCGCCAGCCCATTCTACGAGATCAGGGTCGGATCGCCAATGAAACAGCGGCACCGACCGGCGGAACATCGGGAGGTTGTCCCCGACGGGTCGGTGATGTTATGGTTGCGGACGCACCATCCCCCAGCGTCGTATCATCATGGCACCCCCACCTTCGCCCTGGTTTCTTGGACGATTGTCGAAGAAGATCAGGACAGTCCGGGAATCTTCAACGATGCATGATCGAGACATCGCCGGTCGAACCGCCGACTTCCGGGAAATCAATCGGGTCGAGCGGGAATTCTTCCTCGACTGCCACGCCGCGGCGCCGCCGGACATCGCCAAGGACTTCGGGATCAGCTTTCGTGAGGCCGGTTCGGTGGCGTTCCAAGCCGCGCCCGGGTTCCCGATCTATCCGTTGAACCGGGTGTTCGGCCTCGGGACCGAAGAGGCGGCGACGGAGGATCAACTCGACGACGCGATCGACTGGTTGCGGCGAAATTGCTGCCCCGCCTTCTCGATCCAGGTCGCACCGGCCGCCCAACCTCCCGCGCTCGACGACTGGCTGGCGGCCCGGGGCTTCCGGTCGGGTGGGGGCGGCTGGGCGAAGCTGAGGCGAGGCACAACCCCGGTGGTGGAACAACCGATCCGCTCGAAGTTCGAGATCCGGGAGGTCTCGGCGGGGGACCGCGACGCCCCGGCACTCGGCGCGATCTTCGGCGCGGCCTTCGGGATGCCGCCGGCCGCCCAGGTTTGGATCTCGGCCATGGTCGGTCGCCCGAAGATGCGGACGTATCTCGCGTATGATGGCGACACGCCCATCGGGTCGGGTGCCCTCATGGTCAGCGACGGCTGGGCGTGGGTGGGCCTCGGGGCGACCGCGCCCACCCACCGGAACCAAGGCGTCCAATCGGCCATGCTCGCGCGTCGGATCGCCGACGGGATCGCTTCGGGGGTGAAGGGTTTCGCCATCGAAGCGATCAACCCGCCCCCCGGCGAAGAGCACAATTTCCCGTCCTACCGGAACATGCTCCGGGCCGGCTTCGAAGTCGCCTACGTCGCCCAAGACTACTTCGAGGTGATGCCCGGCCCGCCGGAGTGATCGATTTGATCCGTCTTGGGAATGGGCAAGTCAGACCCCTTGGCCCTTCCCTGGATGAGTCGACCCAGTCCTGGTTGGATTGCCGATCCGGTGCCGGGGTCCGCCGACGGATGATCTTCCTTTGTGCCAGGCGAAAGTAGACTCATGGCCTACGGCGATTTCACGCTCAAGCAAGCCACGCGATCGCTGGGAATCTCGATCGCGCAGGCCGACCTTTTTGGGGCCGTCCCGCCGGTTGAAGCGCCGGGATGGCTCCTCGAAACGCTGGGGAGGCGGACGCTCCTGGCGACGAGCAACGAGAAGTCGCGGAGCGAGTTCATCGTCGTGCCGATCTTGCAGGCCAGCCAAGACCTCAGCCCGACCCCGTTGGCGATCTTCTCCGGCGAGCGACTCGACGTCGACCCGGGTCGCGGCCTCGTCGGCGAGTGCGACTTCATCCTGGCCGGCACGATCCCCGTTCCCCCCTTGCGTGCGCCGATCGCCGTCATCGTCGAGGCCAAGGAGAACGACATCGAAAGCGGCCTCGGCCAATGCCTCGCCCAGATGGTGGCCGCCGACCTGTTCAATCAGGCGGATGGCCGCTCGGGACCGATCCATGGTTGCGTCACCTCGGGTGAGGTCTGGCAATTCCTCCAACTGGTCGGATCGGTGGCGATCATCGACCAGAGGCGTTACTATCTCGATGATCTGGAGGGGATCATGGCGGCGCTCCAGGCCGTCATCAGCATGGGCGCCCCCAAGCCGGATCGAGTCGAAGCATCTCCCGACTGAGGACCGGCACCGATAGCGGACGACCCGCGATTCATGAACATCCCGGACGATGACCCCGAATACCAGCAGACCATCCTCGACGCCCGGGAGTCGTTGCCCCTGTTCCGGGCGCTGCTCCGGCTGCCGGGCGAAGGCAACGCCCTGGTTTGCATCAAGACGCGATTGATCGTCGGCGAGGCTTCGGCGTTCGTCTGGCTCATGGTGATCAAGCCGACGACCGACGGGTTCGTCACGTCGGTGTTCGAGATCCCGCCCGAGTTCGTGGGGATTAAGGTTGGCGACAGGATCGAGGTCGCGTCGGGCGCGGTGACCGACTGGATGTACAACATGGGCGGCCTGCTCCACGGCGGCTACTCGCTCCGATATCAGAGGGCGCACCTCGCCCCCGATCAGCAAGCCTGGTTCGACGAACATATCGGGGTGACGCACTATGCCCAACTGCCGGGCGAGTCGGGCGACTTGTCGCGGTGATAAAGTAAAGGAAAGGGTTTGCGACGAAGCGAGGAGGTCCCATGCCTGCAATCGAAACAAGACACGACTACGAGAAGAATCAACTCGACGAGTCGGCGGTCGACCGCGACCCGTTCGCCCAGTTCCAGACCTGGTACGACGCGGCGGTGGCCGCCGAGGTCCCCGAGCCAAACTCGGTGGTCGTGGCCACGGCTTCCAAAGAAGGGCGGCCTTCGGGCCGGGTCGTCCTGATGAGGGGGTTCGACCCTCGCGGGTTCGTCTTCTACACGAACTACCAGAGCCGAAAGGGGAGCGACATCGCCGAGAACCCGTTCGCGTCGATGGTGTTCTTTTGGCAGTCGATGGAGCGGCAGGTCCGGATCGAAGGGTCGGTCGAGCGGGTCGAGGGGGCCGAGTCGGACGACTACTGGCGGGGGCGGCCGAGGAACTCGAAGCTGGGCGCCTGGATCTCGGACCAGAGTCAGGCGGTCGAGCGCCGCGAGGCGCTCGAGCGCGAGCTGGAAGAGATCAAGAAGCGGTTCCCCGACGACGGCGGCGAGATCCCCCGACCGCCGCACTGGGGCGGCTTCCGGGTGATCCCCACCGTCATCGAGTTCTGGCAAGGCAGGCGGAGCCGGCTCCACGACCGGGTCCTTTATCGCCGAGCGACCGCCGATGCCCCCTGGGAGATCGTCCGCCTCGCCCCTTAATTTCGAAGAAGCCACGGATCAAACACGGATCATTGAGCCTAGCAACCTTTGTCCGTGTCCAACCCGTGTTAATCCGTGGCCCGCTTTGAATCTGGATTTATTTGGTTTGGGCGGGGGCTTGGGGTTTGAGCTCGAACCGGCGCGGCTTGGGCTTGGCGGTGGCGTGCTGCTCGGCGATGACCTCGTCTTCCAGCCCGTCGAGCCCTTCCATCGCCTTCGCGAGATGCTCGCCCTTGGAGTTCTGGTAGGGGATCTGGACCGCCCGCCAGCGGAGGTGGTGGAGGTTGACATGCTTGAGCGTCAACTGGTGGACCTTGGCGGCTTGCTTGGTCATCGGCGTGGGGATCTCGGCCAGGTTGATCCCGAGGTTGAGGTCGCTCTTGGAGAACGTCCCGACCGCCTCGCCGTCGATGCTGAGCGCGTATTCGTCGGCGGTCAGGCCGTCAACCTTGAGGATCTGCCGGTTCAAGGCGCCAAAGAAGCCCGACGCCTTGGTGGCCAGGGCGATCACGGGGTCCTTGAGGTCGACCGGGAACGGGAGCGCCTCGTCGGTCTGGGTCCAGGTGAGGGTGTCGCCGTTCTTGTTCAATTCGTCGACGTCCGTGTTGTCGACCGAGGTGACTTCGGGGCCTTTGGCGTCGAGGAACACCGAAGACACCAGCGAGGGGGCGTCCCACGCCTTGAGGAGCGCCTGGGCCATGATCAACTGGCCGCCGGGGGCGGGGTGGACGCGGTCGGGGTTGAGCTTGGGGGCGTTTTCCGAGTCGAGTTCGAGCGCCTTCTTGGTCGCCTCGACCACCGGGGCGTTCAGGTCGGCGACGGTCGCCCCCGACTTCTGGGCCAGTTCGCCCACGAACTCGGAGTAGCGGACCAGGACCGAGTTGTAGCCGTCCTCGAACTTGGGGGCGCGGGTGACGTCGTCGTAGGGGGACGGCTTGATCAGGGTGAGCTTGACGCCGGGGAGGTCGAGCTTGAGTTCCTCGACGATGTGGCGATACCCCGCCGCGTACCGGTCGAAGATTTCCTGCTTGAACGGTTGGTACGTCCCGTCGTTCATCCCGAGCATGACGGTCACGACCGAAGGGTGATAGGCCACGACGTCGCGGGCCAACCGGCGGTCGATCGACCCGCCTCCGCCGCCGGTGACGCGGTCGCCGCCCCAGCCGGAGTGGGTGAACTTGAGGTCGTAGTCCGGGAAGCGGGTGACGGCGAAGGTCTCGGCGAAGGTGGTGTAGAGCCGCTGCTCGGTGATGCTGTCGCCGTAGAAGACGACGCGGTCGCCGTCCTTGATCAAGAACGAGTCGTCGTCGCCCCGCGCGAGCGCGGGGGCGGTCATCACCAACGCGGCCAGAATGGTCAGCACTTCGAGGTAGCGGAGCGGCTTCATGGACGGGGTCCTTCGGGCGGGAAGCACGGCCAGGATTGGTCGTTCGATCATAGCGCGAAAGTGGGCGGTTTCCAAGGGTTTTGATCACCCTTCCGCCACGGTTTTTCCCGCCGAGGAGCCGCCTGTTGGCCTCGACACGGAGGGCCTTGGGGGCTTACCTTAACCGGCTCATCTTTCGGAGTAGGCTCCGATTCCTCCCAGCATCTTTGCGACGAGGCGAGCGATCATGGCCAAGGTCGACCATCACGTGCATACCTCCCGGCACTCGCCCGACAGCGACATCGACCCCAAGGAACTGGTCGCCCAGGCCAAGGCCGCCGGGCTGGACGCGGTGGTCATCACCGAGCACGACTACCAGTGGCAAGCCGACGAACTCGCCGAGTTGAACGCCCAGAGCGCCCCCTTGGTCGTCCTGGCCGGGGCGGAAATCTCGGCCCTGGAGGGGCACTTCTTGGTCTACGGCCTGCCCAACCTCGACGCGGTCCCTCCCGGCGTGGCGTTGGCCGACCTGATCGCCGAGGTCCGCAAG
>JAABUX010001376.1_pt1 | contig 37073 bp, 29 predicted proteins | sample 5561851 | NCBI WGS metagenome assembly JAABUX01 (sample SAMN10711883, study PRJNA513361) | rock metagenome | isolation source: Antarctica rocks | place: Antarctica: Victoria Land, Richard Nunatak red sandstone | collected 2016-01-03 | reverse complement strand
GCTTCCCGGCGAGCGGCTCTCATTGCAGCATTGGCACCGACACTGACTCGCTGCCCGACTTGCTTGCAAGCACGATCTGCGTAAAGCTTTTTCTTAGCGGATAACTTTATGACACAGTAGTACTAGCAGGGTGCTGAAAAACGCGGCGGTTGCGCGACGGTCTTTCGGTGATTTGCTATCATGTTTCCGTCGTAAAAACATACCTTCGTTCTACGCCAGCGTGCCGGTCGGCAAACGGCTCGACGCACAGACGAGGCGAAGGCTCGAGGGCTGGCGTGCTGCTGGCGCGGCAGGCGCTCACAATGAAGCGACTGCGTTCGGTACGCCGTTTTGTCGATTTTTCGTTGCGGGCGGTAAACGACGTGCCGCCTCCCTGTCGGCGGCCGCTTCGAATCCCTCATCGATACAAACTTCGATACGTTGCCGATAACTCGCTAGCGCAGGACGATATTCGCGGGTAACGGTCTGCTCCAAGTCGATGACCAGCGTCCGAAGCCGGCGCATCACGTGAAGCGAGCGACGTCCGTAGAGTAGGATTTCCTCCAAAGCATGATCGACGTACTGCGCCCACGTCACGCGTGGAACCAAAGCGCGCACGACTTCCCTCTCATCGCGGTCAACATCCGGGCGCGGCCCGCTTTCAGCGACGCGCCGCAGCAACTCGTGCAGCTGGTCGAGGACCTGGACGGCCGTCGTGGGGTCGTTGATTCCGGGCGACAGTGCCTTGTCGGCGATGTCGACGAGTTGTCGGAAGCCGAAAAGGGCATCTTCTCGCATCGTCCGCTCGCGTTCGATGGACACGGTGGCCGCAATCTCGTCGTTTTCGGAGCTCGAGAGCGCGTGCGAACACCACACGCGAACGATGGGCGAACCGGTGCAAAGAAAGTCCCCGGGCACGGGAACGACCTCCAGGATCGCATCGAGTTTCATGCCAATCTTCGTGAGCGCTGTGGCATCGATTGTCGCGACAACACCATGTTTTGGGGCAGTCACGACGCGCGGAGTATTCTCAGGCAGGATCAACGCGGCTGCAGGGGGCCTATTTGAATGCAAACGAGTCAACGACTTAGTGGTCTCATCGGTGGCGATCTCGATAACGCTCACGGCGCGAATGCGTTGACCGACGTGATCGATATAGATGACGAACATTGCTAGGCTCAGCCACACCAACGTTATCGCCACGTAGGTTGATAGACCGGGGACGAACGGATGCGCCGGATCCTCGCGAATCTCACGTAGGACGAGGATTGCATAGGCAAACGTCGCGATGAACGTTCCGAGTGCGAGCTGAATGACCCGGTCGCGAAAGAACGAGCGCATAACGCGGGGCGAGAACTGACTGCTCGCTAACTGCAGGACGAGAATCGTCGACGAAAAGACCAGGCCGATAAAGGTGATCATGGAGCCCGCGATCGTGGCGAGCAATTGACGTGCTCCCGACGGCGATCCGCCGTAGACGAACCAGGCTCTAGCCGTGGTATCGAGACTCCGGTCGAAGACGCCCAGGCCGCGCGAAAGACCGTAGGCCACGACGAAAGCCAACAGCGGAATCAGCCACAGATTAGCGGCCAAGGCATCGATAACTCTTCCGACCTGTCCCTTCATCATTCGTCCGCGCTTCCGCACGCTCGCTTCGTCGGACCGTTGGCAGGAGACGCCGTCGCGTACCGCAGCGCCGGGAATCCGACGATGTCGTACGTCGCTGAGGCGATACCGATGTGCGCTTCGTCGAACGCTTCGAGGACGTCGCGGCTCATCGCATCTTAAGAGCGCGCGCCCCGTGCGCCGGCGCTAAGAACCGCAATCCGAGCTCAAGCCAATTGTCGGTGATGCGATAGAAGACGCGCGGCTCGACGTCGGTTGCGTGCATCGTGAAGCGGCGCATCATGGCCTGTAGCGCTACTGAACCCGTGTCTGCGAGCTCCTCCGTGTGCCGGCGGGCGGTCTCGAGAAGAATTTGTTCCGCGCGCACGCGATCGCATGAGTAGGTGACCGGAATGTGCATCTCTTCCCAAATGATCGGGAAGTCGCGGCTATAGTTGTAGACGGGTTCGTCGAAGATCTTGCTGTTGGTCACCGTCACGATGCGCCCGGTGAATTGTCTGCCCGATACCCACATCGCCGGGTCCGCCCCTTGGACCGATGGCGGCTGCCCCATCTCCATGATCGTCGTTTGGATGAAGCCAAGTGCGATGACGTCGCCGCGCACACCACCCATGGTGATACGATCGCCGACATTGAACGTCTTACCGCGCACAATAACGAGGTAACCAGCCAGTGACGTAATCACTCGCTGAAGCGCGAACGCCAGTCCGGCCGACGCGAGGCCGACGCCGGTTGCGAGGTTGGCGGGATTGTCAAACCATATGGAGAGCAAGCCAACGATGAGGATCACCGTCGTCGCGACATCGATCCCTTGGCGCGTCCAGAAGCGAACCCGCACTTCTTGGTAACGAGAAAAAAGTAGTTGGGTTAGCGCTTTAAGCGCTAGACGCAGCACGACGAAGCAAGCGATCAACGTGAGGGTGAAAAGTAGCTTCTCGGCCGTATGCGCATTCACGCCGATGAGCTTAACGCCGTAAATTTCCATATTGGCCCCCGAATCGAAGTCGCGTTAGCTTTCGACAGTCCGCGGTGCCGCTTGCCGCCGCACGGTCCGTTCGTCCTGGGAAACCGAGAACGTTTGCAACTCCGTCGACTTCATCACGGAGCTGCTCCGCGCCCGTTTCACGGATGTTATTCTGGGCTAAATCGAAGAGCGATGTGGACCCCGCCGGGCACCTGGCGCGATCCAACGCTGCGCCGTCCTCGGCTTGCGCGATGGCCTCCGAGTGAGTTCCGTCCTTGGCTTTGGCATCAAAGGTGGGGGAACGGATCGCCGGCCACTCCCCGCGGGTTTGGCGTCGTGGGACCTGTGTCGCTCAAGTTCTCGCGTTCGCGCCCATGGACCAACGTTGCTCGCAACGCTGGCGCTATCACCCGTACGATGAAGACCTGGACGACCGCGGCGCCCGGCACAGAGAGGATCGCACCGGGCACGCCCAGGAGCGCGCTCCCGATGACGAGCGCAACGACGATCAGCAGCGGATTGATCGCGACGACGCGATTCATGACGAATGGCACGAGCGTATTGCCCTCGATCTGCTGGATCGCAACGTAGAGCAGGGCCACTTGCAGTGCCTTGCCCGGACCGAACGCGAGGAGCGCGACGAGGACCGCGGCGCTGCCCGCGAGCACCGGCCCCAGGATCGGGATCGCTTCCGTAAGTGACGCGACGACGCCGAGCAAAAGCGCGTATGGCACGCCGAGCAGCGCGACGCCGATGCCGCTCAATAAACCGATCACGAGCATATTGATCAACACGCCGCGCAAATAGCCGCCGATCTTAACGCTTAGCTCGTCGAGGACTTCGCGAACGGCCGGCCTGCGCTTGGCCGGCGCAAAGCTCAGAACGAATATGGCGAGCTCTTGGGAGGCCATTAACCAGAAGAACACGATCAAGAGCACAAGGAACGCGTTCGAGAGCACACCGGCCAAGATGAGCGGCGTTTGCAGTACTATGCCGATTTTGGATGTAAGAAAGGTGCTCACGCGTCCCGGCAGCTGCTGTAAAAGGAGAGCCGCCTGCGTGTTGTCGTGCAGAAATCGCTGGTATACCTTGAGATAACCTTCGGCGACCGCGGCGAAGTGCGGGATGTCGCCGATCAACGCGACGACCTGCGTCACGAGCGGCTTGAGGATCAGCCAGCCGAGGCCTCCGAGAATCGCAAGAGCGACGAAGACGATCGCAAGAATCGCGATCGGTCGTGGGACGCGCTTGACTACGAGCCAAGCCACAAGGGGGCGCATTCCTTCGGCGACGGTGATCGCGCCGAAAAGCAGCACGAGCTGGGGAACCACGTGCGCACCGATCGTCCAAAGCAGCGCCCCAGCGATTGCGACCCCAGCGGTGGTCCAGATCGTTCGCGTCGAAACCGAGATCACGTGCCTCACCTCCGCTCCCTTACCGGCGAGCGTTTTGACAAGCACCTTACGTTTGAGGCCCACCGTCGTCTGAAGCGAACGACTGAGCTTCTGGTCGCGCAGTCCGGGTTAATCGATTTACCGTTTCGAATGAGCGCTTCCCCATATCTCTATGGCCGCGGTGCGGCCGCTCCTCGTTGTGGTGGTTGAGCCGGATGTCGACGACCGCCTTTAGCTCGTCTACGCTCGCGTAGACCGTCTCGCGCATCTCGGCGCGAAGAACTCGTTGAATGTGGCCCTCTTGAAGCGTTCGCGGCGTCGTTACCGCGGCGAACGCTGGTGCTCGAAACGACGTTCGATGCGGGCCGACGATGGGCATCGTGCTGCCGGCGGTTCTTTTCGGCGGCTTATACGCGTGGCCGTTCATCGAGCGTGCGATCACGGGCGACGGCCGCGCGTGCAATATCGACGACATGCCCTACGATAAGCCGTGGTGGCTCGGCGCGGGCGTCGCGATCTTCACGTTCGTGACGGCGATCGGCTTTGCGGGCAGCGACGATATTCAGGCGAAAATCTTCCACATCGACGTCGAAGTGCTTATGGTCGCGACGGTATGGACTCCCACCAACGGCCGATCTTTGCCGCCCTCATCGTCGCTTCCGCTCTCGGCGTCAACGAGCTCGATCCGCAATTCGCAGATCGGCAGCGCTAGTATGAGCGCGTGAAGTCCGTTACGAAGCCGGCGCGCCCGATTTCATCGGGCGGTGCGCCGGCTTTCCGTCACGCTGCGATTCCGCTTTCTTGGGCTTGGAGAGCTTCGGCGCGAACCAGTTATACATTACCGGAACGAGCAGCAACGTCAGGAGCAGCGAACTCGACATCCCTCCGATGACGACCGTACCGAGGCTGCGCCGCACCGCGGAACTCGGATCGAGCGCAAGCGCCAGCGGGAAGAGTCCCGCGATCATCGCGACTGTCGTCATCACGATCGGCCGCATGCGCGTGGCACCGCTTTCGATAATTGCCTCGCGGCGCTCGAGCCCTTCTTTCTGCAACGCGTTCGCGCGATCGACGAGCAGGATTCCGTTTTTCGTAACGATCCCGACGAGCAGAATGCTGCCGATCATCGAAAACAGGTTGAGCGTCTCGCCCGTGAGCCAGAGCGCGCCGAGCGCGCCGACCGTCGCGACCGGGATAGCGAACAAGATCACGAGCGGCGAGCGATAGCTATTGTAGAGCCCCACCATCAAGAGGAAGATCAACATGATCGAGATGACGAGCGACGTACCGATCGCGTGGAGGACCTCGTTCATGTGTCGTTGCTGTCCGTTGGAGGTCGGCGTCACGATGACGTTCGAGGGCAAGTGAAGGGCCGCGAGCCGCCGGTTGAAATCGCGTTGTACGTTCGAGAGGGAATAGCCGCCCGTCACGTTGGCATCGAGGTGGATCACGTCGTTCTGGTTCTGCCGCGTTATGAGGGGCGGCTCGGGAACGGTGTCGAGAAAGGCGATGTCGCCGACGCGAATCATCTTCCCGGTCGCGGTTCGCAGGGGGATATTCAAGACGCTCGCGAGCTCCTGACGGTGCGCGACGGGATAGATCACGTCCACGTACACGACGCCGAGGGCCGTTTGAATCTGCGTTGCGGTCGCACCGCCAAAAGCCGCCTGCACGGCGATGGCGGCGGCGCCGATGCTCGCGTCCAGTGCGCGCGCCTTGGCGCGGTCGAAACGGACGACGACATTGGGGCTGAGCTCGCTCGCCGAACTCGTGACGTCGACTGCCCCCGGCGTCGCCTTGAGCGTCTTGAGCACGAGGCGCGCGTAGTGGACCGGATCGCCGCCGCCCTTAACGCCCACGAGTTCGTCGATCGGCTCGACCTGTCCGCCCCCCGTGCCGTTGGCGGGAATGACGATTGCATTGGCGCGCGGTACCTCGCGCCGCAGCAGTTTCTGTAGGTCGACGACCCAGTAGTTGGTCGAATGCGAACGACCATCTTTGAGGAACAGATGGATCTCGCCGACGTTGGGCGCTTGTACGAAGCCGCCGAAGGCCGCATCGTATCCGCCGACCGTCGTCGATTCGGCCCGCAGGTCTGCGAACGCGTCGACTGCGTGCTCCACGTCGAGCATACCGGCCCGCGTCGCATCCAGCGGCGTGCCGGGTGGATAGAAAAACTGCACGAAGATCTCGCCGCGATCCTGCGGCGGAATATACGCTTTGCCGACAATCCCGAGCGGAAGCAGCATGACCGCGGCGACGAACGAGACTGCCGAGATGCCGACGACGATCCACGGAAAGCGCAGGGCCCAGGGAAGCGCGCGCGAGCGATACCAGTCGCGCACGTGCTCGACGCCGACCGAGAACGCCGCAAACCAGCGCGGTGGTTTCCACTTTGAGTACAAACCCCAGCGTCCGGCAAGCGCCGGCGTCACGGTGAACGACATGAAGAGCGATGTCAAAGTCGAGATCGTAACGACGATGCCGAACTCGGAAAGCTCGCGTCCGATCGGGCCCGATAATAGCGCAATCGGTAAAAAGACGACGACGTCGACCAGCGTCAGCACGACGGCGGCCGTGCTGATTTCGGCGCGGCCGCGCACAGCCGCTTCCGACGGTTCCTCGCCGAGATCATCGTGGTGTCGCTGCACATTCTCGAGCACGACCGTCGAATCGTCGATCAAGATCCCGATGACCAGCGTCATGGCCAGCAGCGAGATCGTATCGAGTGTCAGGTGCGTGAGGTGCATCACGAAGAGCGCGACGGCCAGCGACGTCGGAATCGCGACCATGATGATGACGGCGCTCCGCCACGATTGCAAGAAGAAGAGCATCACGATCGCGATGAGGATGATGCCCTCCATCAGCGTTCGGATCGCGCCGCTCAGGGCGCGACTGGTCAGATTGGCTTCCACTTCGACGGTCTCGAACCGAACGTTGGGATATTGGGCGCGCAGTGCGGGCAGTGCGGCTTGCACGTTGTTTGCGACCGTCACCTCGGAGGTCGCTATCGTCTTGTGGATGTCCAGCAGAATCACTTGCCGGCCACCCGAGTACGCATAAGTGATGCGCGGTTTGTACGCCTTGACGACGGCAGCGATGTCGCCGATGCGGACGATCGACGTCGGAACCGTCCACGAGTTGAGCGCGCCGACGCGCCCGTATGCCGCGCCGCTCGCCGAACCGGCCGGCGTGCCCGGGGCGGCTCCAAGACCCGCAGCTGCCGAGCTGCCCTTTCCCAGCGGCAGCGCCTCGATCGAAGCCGCCGAAGTGATGTTCGCGGCGACGTCGATGGACGTTTGCCGATTCGGTTCGTAGGCGTAACCGCCGGGCGCGCGCAGATTGTTCGCGCGCAGGGTCGCGACGACGTCGTCGATCGTGTAACCGTCGGCGGCGAGCTTCCCCGGGTCGACACGAATGTCGAAGGCCGGCGTGACGTCGCCCACGACGTCGACTTTCGAGACGCCATTGACCTGCTCGAGCGACGGCACGAGGCGCGCGTTGACGAGCTGCGCCAGGTCGACTTGCGAGAGTTTCTGCGAGGAAACGGCGTAGTGAATGACTGCGATTTGACTTGGACTGGTGGCGAAGATCGTCGGTGGAATCAAGTTAGGCGGCAGGTTCCCTTGGGCGGCTTGATACGCGCGCGCGACGTTGGAGAGGTCGGAGTCGACGTTCGAACTCAAATTGAAGGTCGCGCTGATGTTCGCTTGACCGTTCTGGATGATCGAACCCGTCGACTGCAGCTGCGGCGTTCCACCGAGTTGCACGACGATTGGCCGAACGATCGTATCGCGCATGACGGTCGTCGAGGCTCCCGCGTCGGCGATCGAGATCGTGACGGTCGGCAGCGAGATGTTCGGATATTGTTGACGGACGAGCAAACGCCAGGCGAAGGTGCCCATCATCGCCGCGAGCGCAACCACGACGAAGATCAAGGTCGGGCGCCGGACGAAGAGGCGCGTCGGCGACATCAATGCACGGCGACCCGCTGACCCGGATCCAAGCTGCTGGTCCCGTCGCGAACGACGCGCGCCCCGCTGCGCAGGCCGCTGACGACGGCGTTCTTCCCGTTATCGCCGACGAGGGTGACGGGGACCGTTCGCACTCGCTGACGGACGATTTCGAACACGCTGTTGCGGTCGTTCGAAAGAAACGCGGACTCTGGAATCTGCACGCCGTGTAAGGCCGGGAGGGCGACCGAAGCGACGACCGGCATGCCGGGCCGCAGCGAGCGCTGCGGATTCGCGAAGAGCACTTTCACCGCGTAGTTGGTCGCCCCGGGCTGCACCTGATCGAGGATCGCCGTAACGCGTCCGTGCAGCCGCTGGGTCCCGATGCCGAGAACCGCGGGCGCACCCTCGTGGATGTCGGCGACCTGCGTCGCGCTCGCGTCGAGCACCGCGTAGACGTGAGCAATCTGCTCGATCGTAAAGATTTGCCGGCCGCTTGGATATTCGCCTGGATTGAGGTTGCGATTGGCGATGACGCCGTCGAGCGGCGCGACGATCGTCGCCTTCCCGATCTGCGCCCGAATTTGATTCGCCGTTCCCTCTTGCGCGAAACGTTGTTCGCGGGCGGCGGCGACCGTACTCGCCTGCAGGCCTTTGCTCGGCGTCCCATTCACCGAAACGCTTTCCTGCGCGGTCACGAGCGCCGCTTGGGCGGAATTGACGGCCGATATGTCGTTGCGAACCAGGCTGCGCGCCTGGTCGGTTACCTTGAACGAAACATAGCCCTGCGCGAGGAGTTGGGTGTCCCGCGCGAGATTGCGGCGATCGTTTAAGAGATTGTGCTTGGCCTGTGCGAGCAAGGAGCGCTTTTGCCGAACGATATCGCTTACTTGCGTCAGCGTGTAGTCCAGAGTGTACGAGGCCGCAGCCGCCTTGGCCGCGTCGGAGGCGGCCGTGCGCGTCGCCGCTTGAAGCTGTCCCTGCAGGTCGGCCGTCGCCAGGCGCGCGAGTAGCTGCCCTCGGTGGACGACGTCCCCTTCCCGCACGTACACCTTAAGCGTTGGTTCGGCCAATGTGTCGGAAAGTGCAACGATCGCTACCGGCGCAATCAGGCCACTCAGCTCTTGGCTGCGCTGCAGGACGCCGCGTTGGGCGACGGCGGTATCGACCTTCGTCGTCTGCGCGGGAAGCTGCGCCGGGGCGGCGGCATGCTGACTGCAGCCCGAAACGGCGCTGATGCCGAAGAGCACCGCTGCACCCCCTCGTATGGCGCCGAGCGCGGCCACCTCGACCATTTTAGGCCATCTCACGAGACGATCTTCGTCTTACGATCGCGATGTGCAAGTGACAAATATGGATCCATCGGCAAAGTTCGCTGGCGGCGGACGCAGCAGTTCGACGGCGCCAGCTTCCCGAGGAACGAACATCTTGTACCCGTCCTGGCCGGCGATCGCCGGGAGCCGCGACACTTCGAACCGCGGGAAGCCTCCCTTGCTTTTTGCGAGAGCAGAAAGCGTGACGCCCTCGCAACTCGGCGCCTGTAAGCCAACCGTTGCGCGACGCGGCTCGACCGGTGCCGATTTTCGTCGCTGCACGGCATCGTCTCCGAAGGGATTTCCCTACAGTTCGATTGTGAAAATTGCGCCTGGACCAGACTCGTCCTCGAGTCCGCCGCTGATGTAGGCGCGTGCACGCGCGGCGTCGAGCCCAACGTGGCTCGTACAACGGTTTCCCGACGGGATACGGCGCACGAGTGTCCCGTCGCGTGCGTAGAGGAGCACCTCGCGCGCGCCGAAGTGGGCAACGTAGAGTGAGCCGTCGTCCCCCATCGTGATGCCGTCGGGAACGGTCACTTCACCCGGCAGCGTGGGGACGTCGGCAAAGAGGACGCGGGATCCAAGCGTCCCGTCATTGCGAACGGGATACGACCAGATCTGTCTCGTCGTGCTCGCCGTCGCATAAAGTGTCCGGCCGTCCGGCGAGAGTCCGACGCCGTTCGCATAGGCGATCCCATCGGCCACGACGCTGACCCGATCGTCGCGCGCAACACGAACGATACGTCCCTTCGGTTTACCGTCGATGCGCTTGGGCGTCGTTTTGTAACCTGAGTCGGTTGCGAAAAAGCCACCGCGATGCGGATCTAATGCGACCCCGTTTGGATAGATGAGGTCTTCCCCGTCGGCTTGCGTGGCGAGCACGCGAGTGATCCGCCCGCTCTCATCCAAACGCAGAAACGCGCCGGTGCTCGACATGACGATGTGTGTCCCGTCCGGTGCGACCGCATGACCGTTAGCACCCGGCACACACGACCAGAGGCGCGGCCCACGACCATCGTTCTGCGTTGCGACGACCGAGATCGTTGAAATCTGCGTCATCGAGAAGTAGAGCCGACCGTCCGGTGCGACGACCGCCCCTTCCGTATAATGATCGCAACGTAGAAAGAGCTCAGGCTCGGACATAGTTCATGTATGCCCGTTTTTAAGAAGGACGACTTGGGAATCAGCTAGCTCGAGCGCTTGCGAGAGGCGACCGTATCGTGATTCCGACGTCCCACCTCTTCGGATTCAGTCAGTTCACCACCACGCCGTGGTCCTTCGAACGAGATTTGCACGAATACCCGCGCGCCGGCGCCAAGGTAATCGAGATTTGCGAATTCAAGCTGAACCGTGCCGACTATGCACCGCAGCTTGCGGCCGTCGATGCTGCCGGTCTCTTCGTGTCGTCGGTTCAAACGACGATTCACGCGATTTTTCCGGACAGTCTAGCCCCCTCGCCCTTCGATCCGAAGCGACGCGTCGGCCACATTATGACGGCGATGGGCCGGATGGCGCCGCACCTACCGCGCGATACGCCATTCGTCGTCGTCACGGGAGCAGCACCAAAGGGCGACAACGAATACGTCTATCGCACGATGCTCGAAGTTTTGCCGGAGTTAGCGGAACATGCCGCGACATTGGGGATGCGACTTGCGTTCGAGGCGCTCAATCCGATTTTGTTTCATACCGATACGGCGCTGTGGGGTTTGGACGCCGCTCTCGATCTGATCGAGCGCGTTAATCATCCAAATTTAGGCCTCTGTTTGGATACGTGGAACGTATTCCAGACACCTGACTTGTACGAGACGATCGCACGTGCCCGGGGACGCATCTTCATCGTGCAGTTGAGTGACTGGCATCGCCCGCGGGCCAATGCGGATCGCCGCATACTTGGCCAAGGATTGATTCCGACCGCGCAGATCTTGGCCGCCGTGCGGCGCACCGGCTATGAGGGTCCGTGCGTCGTCGAGATTTTCTCCGAAGAATCGCTCCCGGATTCATTGTGGCGCGGCGACATTGCCGCGAACTTACGCCTCAATGCGCAAGCGTTCGCCGCTCTACAGGCAGAAATGCCAGCGTGAACGTTCAACGAGAGCGCGACGGCCAGCGTCGGCTTAGGTTGCGAGTTGATTTAATTAAGGCCCTCAGGAGCGTCGTCACCGGCTTTTTCGGCGGCTTTTGAATTCTCTACGATATCACCGCTCTTGAAGAGCAAATGTTGAAGAACGGCCTTCCACTTCGGTTTCTGCCGAAGCAAGAATTCCAGGTCCATGCCGAAGTGTTTGAACTCCTCGGTCTGAGCTGATTCCATGATGGCCTTTGCCTCTGCGTCCGGTTCGACCGACATGCGCTGCTCGTACCAATCGATCGCTTGCGCTTCTTCGACGACCGACGAGATCATGCGGGCAAACGTGCGTACCTTGGCTGGAAGTTCGTTCGCGGGTTCGTGATATTGATCGAATCCCATCATGCGTATCCTTCCTCGTTAACGGATCGTCGCCGGCGCGACGTTCGCGTGAGCATCGTTAGCTGCCACGATCGCCGAAGGGCGGATCGAGTTCGTTGAGGCGCCGGCCATCGGCCTTGGTGCCGGTGAAGTAGATTACCCAAAACAAGAAGCCGACGCCGATGATCGCGCTGACGGCACCCTCGGAAATCGGCCCGAGATAATCCATAACGGTGCCGCCGTAGGTCTGCGGCGCTTCGGCAAGATATCGAACGTAGGTTGCGACCGCGTCGACGTCATCGTCGGAAAGTTGGGCGTCCGTAAAGCGCGGCATGACGCCGGGACCGATGCGGATCGCTTCGCCGATCTGCGTCGGATTCGCCTTACGCAGCGGTAATGCGACCCATTGATACCCGGCTGTCGCGCCCTGGCCGCGGCACCGTGACAGGCTTCGCAATTGTTCTCGAAGATCCGGCGCCCGTGTTGGAGCTTGCCGGCATCGACTCGAACGCGCGGAATCGGCGTTTGCTGCTCGGCGTGCTCGCTCACGTACGCGTCGAGCGCCGCCGTTTGTCGCGCATCGAAGAGCGACGGTACATGGTAGGCTTGCGAACCCTTCGCACTAAGGTTTCCAAGCGGACTAGCACCGGGACCTCGTGCAGCGGAACGGAGCGCGAGCGGCATCCGGCCAGTCGTAATATAAAAGTCTACTGCCGCGCCGCCGGCTTGCAGAAGCGAGGGGACGCCTTGGGAGCCTTTGAGATCCGCGCCGTGGCACGTCGAGCAGTGCTCGTCGTAGAGCGCAGAGCCCTCGCGCAGGAGTTGCGCGCGATCGGCCACCGGCGGTGACGCGCCTCGGGGCGCAATGCCCGCCGAGAACAACGTCCCTTTGCCGACGACACGTTGTGAAGGCGTTAGCCAATGCGTGGCGTCTTCAGCGCGCGCGACCGAGAGCCAACCGCCGCTCGCGATTGCGCCGGCAAAGGCCGCCACAATCAGGCGGTGCATCGCGCGCTCACGCCGGATCGGGCGCTCGTTCGTCGTCAAATCCGCCCTCCGCATTGCGTCGCACGAGGGCGCGCCTGATCTGTGCGTGGCCCGCGCGAGATTCGAAGCGCGCTCTCAACTCGAATCCGATCGCCACGGCGATCGCGCCGAAGACGATCGGTCCCAAGAGCGCAAGGAAGCGGTAGAAGATCATGAGCACTTCGACGTCGATGTGCAAGATTTTCGCCTGAATGTCGTCGCTACCGGCGAATCCGATCGCTGTGACGAAGGTGAAGACGGCGACCCCGGCACCGAGGCGCCACGGTTTATCGTACGGCATGTCGTCGATGTTGTGCGCGCAGTCGTCGCCCGTCACCGCGCGTTCGATAAACGGCCACGCGTACAAACCGCCAAAGAGAAGCGCGGGCATCAGAATTCCCGTCCAGAACAACGGCGGTATGGTGTGACCAAAGACGTGCAGCGCGAGAGCCGGTCCGAGCCGGAGTGCCCCGTCGAGCCACGCGACGTACCAGTCGGGTTGCGCGGGCGATGCGATCGTCCAGCCGTCGAAGGGCCCGTAGACCCAGATCGGATTGATCGTGAAAAAACCGCCGAGCAGGGCGAGTACGCCGAACGTCGCGCTGCTCAACGCCAGCGACTTGATCAAATAACGCGGCCACAGCGACGATCCCACGACGTTGTCCTCGGTGCGGCCGGGGCCCGCGAACTGCGTATGGTGCTGACGCCAGACCATGCCGAGGTGCGCCGCTATGGCCCCTGCGATCAGCAACGGCACGATCCACACGTGCAGAATGAAGAGACGCGGCGTGGTTGCGTCGGCTGGAAACGTGCCGCCGAAAAAGATGAAAGCGAACCACGTGCCGATGATTGGAATCGACTGCGCCACCGAGTAGGCGATCCGCAATCCGGCACCCGAGAGCAGGTCGCCCGGCAGCGAGTAGCCGCAAAAGCCTTCCACCATCGCCAAGAGCAGCAGCGTGACGCCGACGATCCAATTCATTTCGCGTGGTTTGCGGAATGCGCCGGTAAAGAAAATGCGCATCATGTGAAAGAGGATGGAGCCGACGAAAACGAGCGCGGCCCAGTGGTGCATCTGCCGGATCAAGAGCCCGAGCTTGGTCGCGAACGAGATGTCGAGCACCGAGGCGTACGAGGCCGGGACGGACCGTCCGGCAAGCGACGCATACGCGCCGTGGTAGATCGTCGGCGCGCTCGAATCGTTGAAGAGAAACGCGAGGTAGGTCCCCGTTAGCAGCAGCGCTACGAACGCGTAGAGGCAGATCTCGCCGAGCATGAACGCCCAGTGGTCCGGAAAGACCTTGTCCAGCGCAGACTTGATGAATGCCGAAGAACCGAGACGGTCGTCGAGAAACGTGATGACGCGTTTGACGATCATGCGCGTTCCCAATACCCGGGGCCGATCGGCTCCGGAAAGTCTCCGAGCGCTTCGAGCGTGCCGTCGCGCGCGATCGCGATCGGCAACTGCGGCAGTGCGCGCGCGGCAGGTCCGAAGGTTCGCGTGCCGCCCGTAAGCACATCGAATGTCGACTGATGGCACGGACAGAAAAGCTCGCGGGCGGCGGCGCGATAGAGGCCGACGGGACAGCCCGCATGCGCGCACACCTTCGAGAACGCGAGTAGTCCTTGCGGACCCCACGCCGCGCGGTCCGGTGGTAAGTGCAACTCTTCGGGCGGGACGCGGACCAACACCGTCGCATCGTTCGCCATCGCGTTCGCAAATGACGGTCCAACGTGGCCTTCGGGAAAAACGGTGATGACCGAATTGATGGCGAGATCGCTGGCGCGCACGAGCGAGCCATCCTCGCGCACCAGCCGTGAGCCCCTACGCCACGACGTGGTCGCCAAGTCGGCGACCGAGGCGAAGGTCGGTGCGAACGAGCGCAACGGAAAGAGCGCGGCGAGTCCGAGCGCTGCGGCCGCGCCCGCAAAAACTTTGACAAGCCACGACCGGCGGCCGACCACCTCGTCGATCCCTTGCAGGAATGTTCGTGCCGCCGCCTCATCCTTGTCCGTCCCCGAGGGAAGAGAACCGCGCTCTTCGACTGCCTCACGCCGCGCCATCAGTTCGTGCTCCCATACGACCATCGCGGCTGAGAGCGTCCCGAGCGCGACGCAGAGCAGCGCCGCACCAAGTTGCGTCTGTGCGCTCGTGGCATAGACGTATGCAAAACCGACGCTCGCCAGAACGGTGATGACCAGCAGGCCTGCGACGATCGCTTCCTTCGCCTTCACCGCTTTGTTCCTGGACCGTTACTGCACGACATAGATCGAACCCCAAATGAGCAGCCAGATAATGAACACGAAGTGCCAGAAGAATCCGATTGCTTCGGCTCCGGCGCGGCGGTCACGCTGAAACGCAGTTTTTTGCATGTTTCCGAAGAGGATGACCAGCGCAAGGACGCCCGCCGTCACGTGGCACACGTGAAAGCCCGTCATGATGTAATAGAGCGATCCATACGCGTTGGTGTCGATGCGGAACGGGTTTGCCAGCCAGTCGCGATACGACAGGAGGACGAATGCCGTACCCAGCAGGATCGACGTGCCGAGCTACAGGCGCGATACGGTGAACTTGTTGCGCGCGAGGTAATGCGTGACCAGGAGCATCGAAACGCTCGAGGCGGCGAGCATCCCCGTCGAAACCGCCGCCGCCGTCTTGTCGAGCGTCACGCCGGGCGGGGGCCATACGTTGGCGAGGCCTCTTAGATTGAAATAAGCGGCGATGAAACCGCCGAAGATCATCAAGTCCGACGCGAGGAACAGGACCAGGCCGAAGACCAGCGGGTGGGTTCGGAGTGCGAGATCCTTCGAGGGGATCGGGCCGTCGATGCGCTGCGACGCCGCCGCCTGGAGCGCTTTCAACGCCGCTCTCCCACCCGCACCGGACGCTGCTGCGAGAGCAGGTGCGCGGCGTCGATCAACCCGGCATGCGAGAAGGCCTGCGGAACGTTACCGACCGCAATGCCTTGCCTGACGTCGAACTCTTCACTTAAAAGGCCGACGTCGTTGGCAGTCGCGAGCAAACGCTCGAACACGGCTCGAGCGTCGTCATGGCGGCCCAGCAGCGCGTATGCTTGCGCGAGCCAAAAGCCGCACATCGTGAACGCTCCCTCGGTCGGCGACGCGCCGTCCGGCTCGTGCACCTGGTCGGCAGAGTAACGATAGATGTATCCGTTCTCGATCAGTTCGCGCTCGATGGCCGCGACGGTCCCGACGATCCGCGGATCGTCGGGCGGCAGAAAGCCTAGGACCGGCATGAGCAGCAGACTCGCGTCGAGTTCTTTGGATCCGTAGTATTGGGTGAAGGTGGCGCGATGTTGGTCGTAGCCGGCGCGCTCGATTTCCACGTGAATGCGCGCAGCAAGGGCGTGCCACCGCGAAAGATCGGTTGCGAACCCGCCGCGCTGCGCGAGCGCGATGCCGCGATCGATGCCGACCCAGGCCATGAGCTTCGAATCGACGTACTGCCGCCCACCCCTGCGGGTCTCCCAGATGCCGTTGCCGGGACGCTGCCACACTTTCTCGATGTACCGCATCAACGATTCGACGATCTGCCAGTGTTCGCGTTCGAACGGCACGCCCGAGCGTTGCGCGTGCTCGAAGCACATCAGGACATCGCCGTAGACACCGAGTTGAAATTGGCTGTGCGCGTCGTTCGCGATACGGACGGGCTTGGAGTTCGCGAACCCGCCGAGCCACGATGCTTGCTCTTCGCCCGTCAAACGTTCTCCGCCAACGCCGTACATGATGTGCAGGTATTCGGGATGGCCGGCGCAGACCGTCGAAAACCAGTCGCGCCAACGCCGCGCTTCATCACGAAACCCGGCGCGCAGCAACGCTTCGACCGTGAAGCTGGCATCGCGTAGCCAACAGTAGCGATAATCCCAGTTTTTCGTACCGCCGACCTCTTCGGGCAGCGAGGTCGTGGGTGCCGCGACGAACGAGCCGGCCGGCTCGTAGGCGAGCGCTTTGAGCGTGATCGCCGAGCGCAGGACGTGGTCGCGCCATTCGCCTTCGTACCGGAAATCAGCGACCCATGCGCGCCACCAGGCAGTGGTCCGCGCCTCTGTCTCAAAGACGTCGACTGCAGCGGGCGGCGCTTCGTGCGCTTTGAATGCTTGCAGCACGAAGGCTACGCGCTCGCCGGCCTGTACGGTAAAGGCTGCACCGGTACGGCCGTTAGCGTCGTCGCAGTGGGCGGTCGTTCGCAAACAGAGGGCGTCCGGTGCAACCCGCGCGATCCACGCGTCGCCCTCGCGGCGCGAGAGTGGAGGGATGAGCCCGTACTTGAAACGCGGCGCGAGCGTCATCCGGCAGGCGACGTTGCCGGCGATGCCTTCGACGATGCGGACGATCGTGCGCTGCCGCGCTCCGGTCGGCATGAAGTCGACGAGACGGATGCTGCCGTCGATCGCGTCCCAGGTCGTTTCGAGCACGAGCGTGTCGTCGCGGTAACGACGGGTGACGCGCGCGTTGTCATCGACGGGTGCGATCGCCCAAGCGCCTGACTGGTCGTCTCCGACGAGTGCGGCGAGCGATGCGTCCGAATCGAAACGCGGCGCGCAGAACCAGTCGATCGAGCCCCTCCGGCTCACGAGCGCCGCCGTTCGCATGTCGCCGATGAGCGCGTAGTCGGCGACCGTTCGGGCGCGGCCGCTCACGTGCTTTCCCGAACGAGGAATCGCAAGGTCCAGGCGATTAGCGCGGCGCCTACGAGCATGAGACCGAACGAATCGCCGGCACGAAGACGATGCCAAGGATGAAAAGCGTTGTACCCGCCGCGGCCAGGATCGGCCGATAGCTTTCTAGGGCGAAGACTCCTCGCTTTTCGCCGGCGATGTCTGCCGGACATCTCCGGCTGGTCGCCTGCGAGGTTCGCTTCAGGTTCCGCGACGACGATAAAGATCGCGACGATCACGAGTGCGAGCGCCATCATTCCGAGGAACACGCTGCCCACGACGTCGTGCCTGGTGAAGCCGTAGACAACCGAGATGACGACGCCGAAGATCATGGACGAAAGGAATAGCCGAACGCCGATCTTCATCGCGCCGTTCCTTTAGCGAGTTCGGGATGGTTGAGATCGAAGGCCGGCCGCTCCGAACGCACGGGCGGAATCGTGTCGAAGTTGAGTTCTGGTGGCGGCGACGTGGTCGCCCATTCGAGGCTGTTCCCGTCCCACGGATTGTCACCCGCGGGAACGCGCTTCCACGTCGAGACGTAGACGTTCGCGAAGAAGACGAGGATGCCGATCGTTTGAATAACCGCGCCGGCCGTCGCAACTGCGTTGAGGGCCGTCCAGCCTGGGAGATCGGGATAGGTGTAGATGCGCCGCACCATGCCCATAACACCCAGGAAGTGCATCGGAAAAAACGTGACGTTGAAGCCGATGAAGACGAGCCAGAACGACCACTTGCCGAGCCGATCGTTCAACATGAATCCAAAGACTTTCGGAAACCAGAAATAGATGGCCGCGAAGATGGCAAAGAGACTGCCGCCGCCGATCACGTAGTGGAAGTGCGCGACCAGAAAGTAGCTGTCGCGCGCTTGGAAATCGATCGGTGGCGAAGCGACCATGACGCCCGTGATCCCGCCAATGAGAAAGTTGAGCAGGAAGCCGAGCGAGAAGAGCATCGGCGTCGGGAAGGTCAACTGCCCCTTCCACATCGTGCCGATCCAGTTGAAGAACTTGACGCCGGTCGGGACCGCGATCAGGAACGACACTGCGGAAAAGAACGGATCGACGACGGCGCCTGTCGTGAACATGTGATGCGCCCAAACGCCCATCGACAGTCCGGCGATCGCGAACGTCGCGAGCACGAGCCCCGTGTAACCGAAGACGGGCTTGCGCGAAAAGACAGCGATGATCTCCGTGATGACGCCGAAGTAGGGCAAGATCAGCACGTAGACTTCCGGATGTCCGAAGAACCAGAACAGGTGCTGATAGAGGATCGCGCTACCGCCGAGATTGGGGTCGAAGAAGTGGCCGCCCAGGTGCCGGTCGACGAGTAGCATGATGAGCACGGCGGTCAACATCGGAAATGCCATGAGGATCAGCAGCGACGTCGCAACCATCTCCCAGGTGAAGATCGGAATGCGCCACATCGTCATGCCCGGGGTCCGATAGATAAACACCGTGGTGAGAAAATTGACCGCCGTAAGGATCGATGACGTACTGACGAGCAGAATGCCGATGATCCACAGATCCTGGCCCGCGCCGAAGCCGACGCGCAAGGTCGAAAGGGGCGCATACGACGTCCACCCGGACGCGGCCGCGCCCGTCACGGTCGTCGAGCCCGCGAAGACGGTGATCGCCCCGAAGAGGAAGAGCCAAAACGAGAACGCGTTGAGGCGGGGGAACGCCATGTCGGGCGCTCCGATCTGCAATGGCAACAGATAGTTCGCGAGCCCGAATGCGAAGGGTGCGATGAATAAGAAGATCATCGCGGTTCCGTGGAGGGTGAAGATGGCATTGTACGCATGCGGCCCGACGAGGTGCAGGTTCGCCCGTGAGAGTTGCGCCCGAATCACGAGTGCGAGAATGCCTGCGATGAGAAAGAACGAAAACGTTGAGCCGAAGTACAAGATCCCGATGCGCTTGTGATCGGTCGTCGCGAGCCACGAGAGTAAGCCCGTGTGAACGAGCCGCGCCGCCGGGGAGCGTGGGGCGGAGGCGACGCCCATCAGAACGTTTCCGTGGGCGATAGAGCGAGGTGCCGATGCGCGCGTGCCCAGCGTTCGAAGTCGCTTCGGCTCACGACCTTGACCGTAAATGTCATTAGCGCGTGATCCAGGCCGCAAAATTCGCCGCACTCGCCGCGAAACGTGCCGATCCGCGTCGGCGTCCAGTCGAAGACGTTCTCGAGCCCCGGAATCGCGTCGCGCTTGAAGAGAAACGCTGGTACCCAAAACGAATGATCGACATCGACCGAAGTCACGTTCAAACGTGTCGTCGCGTTCACGGGCAAAACGAACTGAGGTGGTGCGCTCGGCGTTCCGGTGACGCTCACGCCGAGTTGGGGATAATTGAAGCGCCACGACCACCGAAACCCCGTTACGTTGACGACGACTTGCTGTTGCTGCGCGATCGTTTCGACATGCCGTTCGGCGGCGTACGTGACGAGAAACAGCCCGATCACCATGAGGATCGGAATGCCCGTGTACACGATCTCCATTGCGTTGTTGCGGCGAAATTGCTCCGGAAAGGACGTGTCCGTGGGGCGTCTCCGATAGCGCAGGACGCACCACCCAATGAGGCCGTAGACAAGAATTGCGACACCGACGCCGGCCCAGAAGAAAACGACCCACATGTCGTGGAGCGACTGCGACTGAGCGGTGCCCCCCAGCGGCAACGGTTCGAAAGAACAACCGGCGAGAGCCACGAGCATCGCGGCAATCGCGCAGGCCGGCCTCAACGCTTGGCGACCGCACAGCCCACGGCCATCGCCGCTAGACCACTTAGAAGCCAATAGCGGTGTTCGGTCGCCCAGGTAAACGTGCTGTGCGCTTGCGAGCGCTCGTCGAAGGCCCCGTGCGCACCGTAATCGCCGGCGACGGGTTGCATCAAGTTGTCGGGACTTCCCGGCTCGCGGCCACCATCGTACTGCTGCGAAGCATACCCCGTCTTGCCGAGATAGACGTCGAGGAGGCCCGGAATAACTTTCGTTCCCCACACGGCCTGGGCGGTCGGAAAGCCGACGAGCAGCTCGCGCCGCCCAGGATGATGCGCCGCCCAGTGAACCGCGCGCCCCGCAACTTCGGGCTGGAAGATCGGTGGCACCGGCTGGGGTTTGCGCGGCATCTTCGAGCGGCACCACGAGAACTGCGGCGTGTTGACGGCCGGCATCAACACGACCGTGACGCGGACCTTACTCTTCTGATGCACGAGCTCGCAACGGATAGAATCGGTGAAGCCGCGAATCGCCGCCTTTGCGCCGCAGTACGCCGCCTGAAGCGGGATGCTGCGATAACAGAGCGCCGAACCGACTTGCACGACCGTGCCCCGGTTCCGCGGCTGCATGCGACGCAGCGCCGCCATCGTTCCCCAGACGAAGCCGAGATACGAGACGTCGGTTATACGCTGGTACTCTTCAGACGTCAGATCGGCGAATTCGGCGAAAACGTTGGTGAACGCATCGTTGACCCAAACGTCGATCGGACCTAGTTCCGCTTCGATGCGAGCGGCGGCTCGTTCGACGGCGTCGGCATCCGCAACGTCGGTCGGGATCGCAATTGCGGTCCCGCCGAGGCGCTCGACGTCGCGCTTCGCATCCTCGAGGCCTTCGCTGCCGCGCGCGATCAATCCGATCGCGCACCCGTCCTTTGCGAACTCGCGGACGCTCGCGCGGCCGATACCGGCCGAAGCACCGGTGATGGCGATGACTTTACGATCCATTACCGCTACTTTCTGAGGTTTGCGAGTGACCGAAGGCGATCGCACCGATCATCGGATGTACGCTCGTTCGGGGCGCTGACCCGGCGGACCAGCTGGGCCTTGCTCGATCGCCATCTTGAGAATCTGGGACATATGCAGCGCATGGCGATTCGTCGACTGCGAAATCTGCTCGCGACAGCTGAATCCGTCGCTAATGAGGAGCGTTTCGGGCGATGCTTCGCGGACCTTGGGCAACAACACGCGTTCCCCCGCTTTGGAGGCAAGGGCGTAGTGTTCGCCCGCTTCGAATCCGAACGCCCCGGCCATGCCGCAGCAGCCGCTGTCCAGCATCTCATATGCGAGCCCAAGCCGATCGAGCAATTTTTTTTCACCATCCATGCCGAGAACCGATACATGATGGCAGTGGCCGTGCACGAGTGCCTCGCGTTCGAGACGCGGCGGTGACCATGCGCTGTGATTGCCTAGAAATTCGCCAAGTAAAAACGTCTGATTCTTGAGACGCTGCGCATTTTTGTCATTCGGCAGCATATTGACGAGCTCGTCGCGGAAGACCGAGACGCAGCTCGGCTCGAGTCCGACGATCGGCGTTCCGTTCTCGATGTGCGGGCGCAGCGTCTGCAGCGTTTGCCGTAAGAAGGTCTTGGCGAGATCGAGCATACCGTAGTCGTACAGCGGACGTCCGCAACAGACAACGGTCTCCGGCACGATGACCCGGTAACCGGCCGTCTCGAGCACGTCTAGCGCTGCGACTGCCGTGGCCGAATGAAAGTAGTTGTTGAAGGTGTCGGGCCACAAGACGACCGGCGATCCGCCCGGGTGTTTTGGCATGCGCTTCTTGGCGACGCGTTGAAATGAGATCGGCGCGAACGCCGGAATCGTACGCTGCGGTGCGATCCCCGTGACGAACTTCGCAACGTCGCGTAAGCCCGGAGTCTGCGTCACTGCATTGGCGAGCCACGGCGCATAAGAGCCGAGGTGCGCCCAATACATGATGAGTCCGAACGCGTACGCCGTGATCGGGCGACGATGTTTCTCATAGTAGTGTGAGAGAAACTCAGCTTTGTACGTCGCCATGTCCGTGTTGACGGGGCACTGGCCTTTGCAGCCCTTGCAAGCCAGACACAGGTCGAGCGCCTTCTTGACGCCTTCGTCCTGCCAGCCGCCTCGCACCGGGTCGCCTTCGAGCATCTCGAAGAGCAATCGCGCGCGGCCACGCGTCGAGTCCGCTTCTTCGCGGGTAACCATGTAGCTCGGACACATGACGCCACCGCCCGCGCGGCGGCATTTTCCGACACCCACACATCGGTTCGCGGCGTTCGCAAAGCTGCCGTTGTCTTCGGGGAACGCGAAATGCGTCGCCGGTTCCCGCGGCCGATAATGCGTCCCGATGCGCAAGTTGGCATCGACGCGGTACGGCGCGACGATTTTGCCCGGATTCATTTTATTCTCCGGATCCCAGATCGCTTTGAACTCCCCAAACGCGGCGACGATCCGCTCGCCGTACATAATTGGCAAGAACTCGGCGCGCGCTTGGCCGTCGCCGTGCTCTCCCGAAAGTGAACCGCCGTACCGCGCGATCAACTCCGAAGCATCGCGCATGAAGGCGCGAAAGCGTTCGATGCCGCCCGCGCTCTGCAAATCGAAATCGACGCGGCCGTGCACACAGCCTTGCCCGAAGTGGCCGTAGAGCGCGCTCTCGTAGCCGTACGCGTCGTACAGCCGGCACAGGTCGCGGAGATAGTCGCCGAGCCGTTCCGGCGCGACGGCCGAATCTTCCCAGCCCGGCCAGAAATCGGGTTTCCCCGGAACTTTCGCGGTTGCGCCGAGCGCCGCTTCGCGCACTTCCCACAGCGCGTGCTCGTCGTACGGCCGGTCCAGCATCGTCATGGCCGGTGCGTCCGGTTTTGCGCGGTACGCTGCCATCAGCCCCTCGGCTCGACGGTCGGCGTCCTCGTACGAATCGGCGCCGAACTCGACCATCGCCCAAGCCTTGCCGTCCGGTAAGCGTGCGATCTCGCTTGCGTGCACGTGCTTGCGGCGCATATGATCGATCATCCGGTCATCGAAGCCCTCGAGAGCAATCGGCTCGAAGCTGTTGATGAACGGCACCTGATCGCCGACCGTGTAGATGTCGGGAAATCCCAGGACGACGAGCGAGCGGCACGGCGGGTTATGGATCAGCTTGCACTTTGCCGCGAGAACGGTAACGAGCGTGCATTCGCTCCCGACGAGCGCCGCCGCGACATTGAAGCCGCGCTCGGGCAAGAGGTCGATCAAGTTGTAGCCCGAGACGCGGCGCGGAATGTCTGGGAAACGAGCGCGGATATCGTCCGCGTAGGCGTCGCGCAGCGCTTTCATTGCAGCGTAGATCTCGCCTTTACGGCCGCCCTCGGCTACGATCTCAGCCAGCTCCGCGTCGGTCGAGCGACCGACGCGCATCCGGACGCCGTCGTACGTGAGGATATCGAGTTCCTCGATATTTTCTTCGACTTTGCCCGCCATCTGCGCGTGCATGCCGCACGAGTTGTTGCCGATCATGCCGCCCAGGGTGTTGTGATCGTGCGTCGCGGGGTCGGGTCCGTACGTCAGGCCGCCTTCATTTGCCTTGTCCCGCAGCGTGTCGAGATTGCAGCCCGGCTCGACCCACGCGAATTTCTTCTCGTAATCGATTTCCAGGATCCGATTCATGTACTTGGACATATCCATGACCACTGCGACGTTGCAGCATTGCCCCGCCAGGCTCGTTCCGCCGCCGCGCGCGAGAATCGGCGCGCCGAACGTGCGGCACGTTTTAACGGTCGCGATCGCATCGGCGGCGTCGCGGGGAACGACGACGCCGATCGGAACCTGACGGTAGTTCGACGCATCGGTCGCATACATGCCACGCGTCGCGTCGTCGAAGCGGACTTCGCCGCGCAAGCGCTCGCGCAATTCCACCTTTAGCCGCCCGGCATCGACGTCGCTCGCATTTACCGCATCGCTGCGGTGAGCCGCAGGCGGCTCGCCGTCGCTGCCGGCCTTGAGTCGGGCAGACTCGATGAGATCGAGCAACGAGATCACGAATGCACCACGCCGCGACTTACGAGATACGTCGGATGCCGACGACTGCTGCGAGCCCGGTCCGCAGCGCGCTCACCGTCTGGTCGCCCAGATTTGCCGCGTACCACTTTTCGATGTCCTCGACGATCTCGAGTATGTCGATCATCAGGTGTCGTCCTTTGTCAGTGAAGATGAGGAGCCGTCCGCGCGCGTCGCCTTGATCGACCCGCCGCGTGATATAGCCCATGGTCTCCAGCTCGTCGGCCAGCGTACCGGCTGCCTGTTTGGACATTTCCGCCCTTTCGGCAACATCGCTGATGCGGCTTCCGGCGAGATCGATATTGGCGAGCAACGAGCTGTGCGTGAGGCGGATGCCTCCGTGACCACGTTTTGCGAGACCCTGGAGCACGAGGACGTTGAGCGTTCGCGTCGCGCGAATAAGAAGCTGACGTAGATTTCCACTGCGTGCTTCACTCAATCGTGCGGCGTTTCTCCTTGAGCCTTTTGCGGTCGCCATGAGCGTAATGCCTCCGGATTAGTAAAGTCAACGTATCATGTGAAACGAAGTGGTGGCGTCTTGATCGCTCGCTCCTACCTACTACGACGGCGATGCTTGTTGCGCTACGGCAGAGCGATTGGCCGAACTCTTTAACTCTGCGAGTTTTGAAAATAGGGCACAGGGTATGACCAATAAACGCGGCAACGCTTCAAACAAAACTCGGGGGCTCGGCACGATGGCGACCACCAGCGACTTCCTTCTCGCGCGTCTCGTCGCATGGGGCGTGCGGCGCATCTACGGATATCCCGGCGACGGCATCAACGGCATCATCGCCGCGATCAATCGGATGGAAGGCAAGATAGATTTCATTCAGGTCCGTCATGAAGAGCAGGCGGCCTTCATGGCTTGCGCGCACGCGAAATTCACGGGTGATCTCGGCGTCTGTCTCGCTACATCGGGACCGGGTGCGATCCACCTCCTCAACGGTCTCTACGACGCCAAAATGGATCACACGCCGGTCCTCGCTATCGTCGGCCAAGCGTCGAGCGCGGTCATTGGTGGAAACTACCAACAAGAAGTCGACCTCAACGTGTTGTTCAAAGATGTTGCGAGCGAGTATCTCGTGACGGTGAGCAATCCGATGCAGATGCGGATGGCCGTGGACCGGGCGGTTCGCAGCGCCTTCGCTACGCGTTCCGTAACCGCGATCGTCGTCCCGAAAGACGTTCAAGAAATGGACGCGGTCGAGAAGCTTCCACATAAGTCCAATACGGTCCACACGGGCATCGGCTACACGCGGCCGCGCGTCGTTCCCCAGGAGAGCGATCTGCGCCGTGCGGCCGACGCCCTCAATGCCGGCCAAAAGGTGGCCATGCTCGTCGGGCAAGGTGGCGTCGACGCGGTCGACCCGTTGATCGCAGTCGCCGACCGCCTGGGCGCCGGCTGTGCGAAGGCGCTGCTTGGCAAGGCCGTGCTGCCCGACGATCTGCCGTGGGTCACCGGTACGATCGGTCTTCTGGGCACGAAGCCGAGTTCGGACATGATGCGCGAGTGCGACACGCTCTTCATGATCGGCTCGAGCTATCCGTACGGCGAATTCTTGCCCAAGGAAGGTCAAGCGCGCGGCGTTCAGATCGATATTCAGGGGAAGATGCTGGGCTTGCGCTATCCCATGGAAGTTAATCTTGCAGGCGACGCGGCCGACACGCTCGTTGCACTCCTTCCGTTTCTCGAACAGAAAACGAACGCGGGTTGGCGCGACGCGATACGTGGCTGGCGCGAAGAGTGGGCCAAGGTAAACCTCTCGGAGGCGAAGGTCAGCGCCGATCCCATCAATCCCCAAGTCGTTTTCAGCGAACTTTCGCCGCGCCTGCCGGACAAGTGCATTCTCAGTGGCGACGCCGGCACCGCCACGAACTGGCTCGCGCGCCATTTGCAGATGCGTCGCGGTATGAAATTCTCGCTTTCTGGAAGCCTCGCCACGATGGGTCCCGCCGTGCCGTACGCGATTGCCGCCAAGTTCGCGTTTCCGGATCGCGTAGCGATCGGCATGACCGGCGACGGCGCCATGCAGATGAACGGTCTCAACGAACTCATCACGATCCAGAAGTACTGGCAGCGGTGGAGCGATCCGCGTCTGATCATCGTCGTGCTCAACAACCGCGACCTCAATCAAGTCAGTTGGGAGATGCGCATCGAAACCGGCGATCCCAAGTATGACGCTTCCCAGACTCTGCCGGACTTTCCGTATGCGCGCTATGCAGAATTGCTCGGTCTGCGTGGTATTCGCGTCGACCGCCCCGAGGACGTCGGCCCAGCGTGGGATCGTGCGCTTGCCTCCGACCGGCCTGTGGTTTACGAAGCGTACGTCGACCCGAACGTCTCGCAGCTTCCGCCGCATATCACCTTCACGCAAGCGCGCAACTTGACTTCGGCGCTCGTGAAGGGCGACCCGGACGAGCTCGGGGTTATCGTCGAGTCGGCGAAATCGGTGCTGGCCGGTATCGTGCCCGGCCTCGGCGTCACGCATCCGTGAGCGTATCGATGGCAACCGCGCACGCGGTGACGGTCGATGCGCTCGAGGTCTCCGCCTATCGGATTCCGACCGATAGTCCGGAATCCGACGGCACCGCCTCTTGGGATTCCACGACGCTCGTTCTCGTGGAGGCGCACGGCGGCGGGAAGTGTGGGCTCGGATACACGTACGCGGACGTCGCCACCGCTCTACTCATCAAAGATGTCTTAGCGGAGATCGTCGTCGGTAGCGACGCGTTCGCGGCGGGCAAAACGTGGGCGCGTCTGATCGGCGCCATCCGCAATATGGGGCGGCCCGGCATCGCATCGATGGCAATCGCGGGCGTCGACAACGCGCTTTGGGATCTCCGTGCGCGCCTCTACGAGACGCCACTTGTCTCGTTGCTTGGAGCCGCGCGCGCGCGTGTTCCGGTCTACGGCAGCGGCGGCTTCACGTCTTACACGATAGCGCGATTGCAGCAGCAGCTAGCCGACTGGGTCGCGCTCGGCATACCGCGCGTCAAGATGAAGGTCGGTCGTGATTCCGCGGCTGACGTAGCACGGGTGCGTGCCGCCCGCGAAGCCATCGGCCCGGCGGCGCAACTCTTCGTCGACGCCAACGGCGGATACAGCCGCAAACAAGCGCTGGAGAAGGCGCTAGAGTTTGCCGAGCTCGGCGTCAGCTGGTTCGAAGAGCCTGTCTACCACCTCGATTTCGAAGGCCTTCGGCACATTCGCGAACGCGCGCCTGCCTGCATGGAAATTTCCGCGGGCGAGTACGGTTACGACCCGATGCACTTTGCGGCGATGCTCGAGGCGCAGACCGTCGACGTCTTGCAAGCCGATGCGACCCGCTGCGAAGGCATCACCGGGCTGCTCGTGGTCGATGGGTTGTGTGAGAGCAACCTCATTCCGCTCTCGACGCACTGTGCGCCCTCCCAGCACGCGCACCCAGCGGCGGCGCTCAAACGGCTGCGGCACATTGAATATTTTCACGACCACGTTCGCATCGAACACCTGCTCTTCGACGGCGTGTTGACGCCAAGAGAGGGCGCGCTCGAACTCGACCTGAGCCGGCCGGGAAATGGCCTCGAGTTCAAACGAGCCGATGCGCAGGCGTATGCCCTCTGAAGTCGTCGTCTGCGAGGAATCGGTCGCGGCCGCCTATGCCTAGGCGAGTCGTGATTCTGGGAGCAGGTTTTGTCGGGCTGTCGTTGGCGCGCGAACTCGAACGGCACCGCGATATCGCCGTCACCGTCGTCGATCGCCATAACTATATGCTCTTCACCCCGATGTTACCGGAGGTGTCGAGCGGCGCGATCGAACCGCGTCACATCGCGCAGCCGTTGCGCGTCGCGCTCCATAAGACGGCCTTCGAACTCGCGGAAGTCGCCGGCGCCGACTTCCAGAATCGCAGCATAACGCTCGAAAACGCGCTGCCCGGCCGGCCCTCGAGCATCACCTACGATGCGCTCGTCATCGCACTCGGAGCCACCACCTCGACCCACGGTGTTCCAGGCGCCGCGGCACATTCGTTTGCGCTCGCCACGATCGACGATGCCGTCGCTCTGCGCGCGCAGACGATCCGGATGTTCGAAACGGGGGCAACCAGCGCCGATGTGGGCGAGCGCCGCCGTGCGTTGACGTTCGTTGTCGTCGGCGGTGGCTTCAACGGTGTCGAAGCCGCCGGTGAAGTGCGCGGCTATCTCCGGTCGATTCGGCGCTTCTATCCGGGCGTGCAGCGCGACGACGTGCGCGTCGTGCTGGTCGCCGGCGGGAATCGGCTGCTCGAGCAACTTCCGGCCCTCTTCGGAAAGCGCGCGAACGAGATGCTCGCACGCCGCGGAATCGAGATCGTCATGGACGATGATGTCGCGGCGGTCGATGCAGGTGGCCTCACCTTAAAATCCGGTGCTCGTTACGAGTCGCGCACGATCGTCTGGAGCGCGGGCGTTCGCCCGTCGCCGCTCGTCGAGAAACTAGATGTTCGCCAATCCGAACACCATGCGGTCGTCGTCAACGCCGACCTTTCCGTACCGAACCGGTCACATGTCTGGGCGGCGGGCGACTGCGCGCAGATTCCAAAACCCGGCGGCGGACACTATGCGCAGACGGCCCAGGACGCGATCCGCGAGGCCCCGCTGCTGGCGCGCAACATCCGCGCTGCCTTGCACGGCCGCAGAACCCGCGCGTTCCGCTACCGTTCACCTGGGATGATGGCCTCCCTCGGGGATCGCCAGGGACTCGCCGACATCGGGCCCGGCGCCATGCTCAGCGGCTTTCCGGCCTGGCTCCTCTGGCGCGCCTACTATCTGTGGCGTCTCCCAGGCTTCGCGCGCAAAACGCGCGTCGCACTGGACTGGACCCTGGCGCTGTTCTTTCGCGGAGAGATTGCAAGCATCGGATGAACTTGAAAGATAAAGTCGCGATCGTCACCGGCTCCGCGACCGGGATCGGGCGCGCTATCGCGACCCAATTCGTGCACGACGGAGCAGCCGTCGTGATCGACTACGTCGGCAAAAGCGATCCCGCAGACCAGCTCGTCGGTGCGCTCAAGATGGTCGACGGGCGCGCAATCGCGGTGGCAGCCGACGTGAGCGACGCCGCCCAGGTCGACATGCTGATCGCAGAGGCGGTCAAGGAGTTCGGCCGGCTCGACATTCTGGTGAACAACGCCGGCATCGAGCACGAGTATCCGTTTCTCGAAACGCCGCATTCCGAGTGGGACAAAGTCATCGCCATCAATCTGACCGGGCCGTTCTTGTGCAGTCAAGCCGCGGCGAAGCAGATGGTCGCGCAAGGCGACGGCGGCCGCATCGTCAACATTTCATCGGTTCACGAAGACCTTCCGATGCCCACGAACAGCCCCTACTGTGCGGCCAAGGGCGGCTTGCGGATGCTGATGCGTACGATCGCGGTCGAGCTGGCGCCGCACGGCATCACCGTGAACAACATCGCCCCGGGTGCAATCGATACACCGATGGATGCGCCACTCAAGCACGATCCGCAGAAAATGAAGACCCTGCTCGCGGAAATTCCGCTCGGGCGGATGGGGACGCCGCAAGAAGTAGCCGAAGTCTGCGCCTTTCTCGCGTCGGACTCTGCATCGTACACGACGGGTTCGACGTATTTCGTCGATGGCGGCATGATCCGTCACGCCGGGCGCCTGTAATGGGAACGCAGTACGCCGAGGCGACCGGCGCGGCTGAGCGCAGTGATGAGTACGCGATCGCCGACGGCGAGATGGCAACAGGCAGTACCCTTGGCGGTCCGAAGCTTGCGTTGACGATAAAAGCGACGGGGGCGATCGAAAAGATTTACTCCGTCGATGCAGGCCAAGTGTTGTTCGGATCGGTCGTTCTGCACCATTGGGACGAGCGCACCGGGATTCGGCTCTCGCCGCAGCCCGGAATCTTTAGCATCCACCCCGCGCATCAAGAGCACCTCTTCACGCTGACGAACGGTGTCGAGGTTCGCGAAAATATCTTCGTGCTCAGCGGTGCACCGGCCGGCGATTCCGTCGATCCTCCGGCGGCGTATTATACGGTCCGCTTACACAACGCAAGCACGGTCGCAACGACGATCGATTCCTACGCGTTCTGCCAACTGCGCGGACACGCCGATCACGACGTGACGACCGCATACGACGCCAACGCGCACGCGATCGTCGCTTGGAGTAAGCAAAGCGATCCCAAGCACGTGCGCATCTTCGGCATCTCGAAGCGGCCGACGAGCGTCGAAGCGAACGCGGACCACGCCCAGGCGGTCTCCGCGAGGAGCCCTGGCAAACTCTCCGGGGACGTGGAGCTTCCTGCGGGCGGCGATCCACTCGGCGTCTTTCACCTGCGTCATACACTTGAACCGGATGCGAGCGCCGAGTTCTTCTACGTATTCACGTTCTCGCTTCAGGGCCGCAAGGACGTAGAGCGCGTGTATGCCTCGTGTCCGCCGGCAGCCCACGCTTTGCAACGCACGAACGACTACTATGCGGAGGTGCTGGGACGGTCCGTCGTCGTCACGCCGGACGCCGACGTCAATCGGGGTGTGCTCTGGGCGAAGGCTAACATGCTTCGCACGCAACTCCATCCGCAAACGGGCTGGTCGTTTGTCAACGACCCGACGCGGTCCAACAACAGCGTCGCTCGCGACACCGCCTGGTTCGGCTTCGGGGCCGATTACATCACGCCGCACTTCGTGCGTCAATCGTTGCTCGCGTACGTCGAACGGCAAGAGCCTTCCGGTATGATCGTCGAGTACTACGATATCCGCAACGGCAAAACCGCCGACTACGGGCTCAATGTGAACGACAACACGCCGTTGCTCGTGCTTGCGCTCTGGCATCACTACAACGCGACGGGCGACGATGCGTTTCTGGCCCAGGTCTATCCGGCGGCGCTCAAAGCGGTCCGCTATCTTCTCTCACAGCGCGACGAGCGCGGCCTGGTTTGGTGCACGTCGACGAAGACCTCCGACTGGGGCATCGTCGGTTGGCGCAACGTCATCGACAACTACCGGCTCTCCGGGGCGACGACCGAACTCAACTCCGAATGCTACGCGGCCCTCCTTACCGTCTCGCACATGGCGCGCGTCCTCGAGAAGCACGACGAGGCGGCCGACATGGCGCGGGAAGCAACTGCTCTGCGCGCTGCGATCAACACGCATCTTCGCAACCCTACAAACGGCCTGTACTATCTCAACATCGACGTCGACGGAGAGATCCGCAGCGATGTCACCTGCGATCTGGTTTTCCCCGTCATGTTCGGCGTCGCGGACGACGAGACGGCGGCACGGATCGTCAGCCGCTTGAGCAGCGACGACTTCTGGACGGACGCGGGTCCACGAACCGTGCCGCGCGACGCCCCGGGGTACGGACCGACGCACGGCTACGGGTTGCTCGGCGGCGTGTGGGTCGGCGTTTCGTTTTGGTATGCGTTCGCGGCGGCGCGCTTCAATCCGGAGCGCATGGCGCGCGCCCTCGCCACCAGTTTCCGTCACTACTCGCGTGACCCGCGCCGCAACAACACGGTGCCCGGGCAGTTCTCCGAATGGCTGCACGGGGAGACGCTCGCGAACCAAGGCATGATGCTCTCACCGTGGTTCCCCCCGCGCTATCTGTGGGCGGCGATCGAAGGCGCGGGCGGTCTCGATCTGAGCGGGGGCGCACCGAGCGTCGAGCCGCGGCTCGCCCCGGATTGGAAGTGGCTCGGCGTGCGAAACGTGCCCTACCGCGACCGAACGCTGACGTGGTTTGTGGTGCGGACGCCCGAGCTGCGATTGTATTCGAACTGCGCGTTCCATCAGCCGACCCCGTACGTGGCCTACGACGACGACATCAGCGAACATTTACACATGAATGGCCGAGCGGCGGCCGTGATCGGCTTGCGCCGTGGAAGCGACTTCGTCGTGATGGTTGGAAACGACATGGAGCGGACGATTGCGACCGCGCTACGCTTCGATCTCGAGCTGCGTGGATCGTACCGGGTTCGAACCTTCAACAGTCTGCGCGGCGCGTGGGTCGAGGGCGGTCCCGTCAGTGCCGCCGACCTACAGCGCGGCATCGCGATCGAGCTCGAACGCAAGGGCTTCTGGGCCGTCGAGCTCGAGCAGGAGACATAGGTCATGAAGGCTGGAGACGAACTCCGCATCAGCATCGTCCGGATGCGTGCTTGGCTCCGGTGTCTCGATTGATGGCGGAGCTGTACGGACGCCAATATTCGCGCGCGGAACTCGAGCGTTATATGGGCCGGTTGGATCAAGTTGCTGGGATTGTCCCGCTCGAACTCGCCGAAGGCTTTAGCCGGGGCGTGCGCGCCCTCGCGGTCACGACCGGCAGCGGTTTTGCATTCACGGCGATTGCCGATCGAGCGCTCGACGTTTCGAGCGCGACCTTCGAGGGCATTCCGCTCTGCTGGCGTTCATGCAACGCCATCGCCGCGCCGGCATATTACGACCCGCAAGGCGCAGCTTGGTTACGCACGTTCTTTGGCGGCTTATTCACCACGTGCGGGTTGACGAATTCAGGCCCCGCGGGCAGCGACCGCTACGGTGCCTTCGGATTGCACGGGCGCATCAACGCCGTGCCGGCGGAAGCCGTCTCTTACGAGACGCGCTGGCAAGGTAGCGACTGCGTGTTCGACGTGCGAGGAACGATGCGTGAGACGACCGTTTTCGGCGAGGAGTTGCAAATGGAGCGCCTTCTGCGCACGCGCCTGGGTAGCAATCGCTTGGAGCTCCACGACCTCGTCACGAACGTGGGGAGCAAACGAACGCCGCACATGATTCTCTACCATTGCAACGGCGGCTTTCCGATCCTCGACGAAGCGGGGCGGCTCTACGTCTCGCAGCGCGGCGTAAGCCCGCGCGATGCCGAAGCAGCGAAGGGTCTCGCCGAGTGGGACCGGGGCGGCTTACCCGACGCGACGTTCGCCGAACAAGTCTTCGTGCACGAGCCCATCGCGTGCGCGGATGGACGCGCCGCGGTCGTGCTGGACAATCCGGCATTGCGCGATGGCCGCGGACTCGCGCTCGCCATACGCTTCGATCTCGCCCAACTGCCCGCACTCTTCACATGGCGCATGCTCGGCGCCGGCACGTACGTCATGGGCATGGAGCCGGGCAATTGTCCGACGGTCGACGGACGGGTTGAAGCGGAAAAACGTGGGACGCTGCCGTTCCTCGAACCGGGCGAAAGCCGGCAGTACGATCTCGAGTTCGAGGTTGTCGATCGTGTACCGACGCGTGAGGCCCTGTTGTCGTCGGTTGCCGTCGCCGGGGGGCCGGGATCGTGATGGAGGGAAACATGTCGCGTCAGGAAGACGCGCTCGAGCGTCTGGAGGACGACGTCGAACAGATCGATCTCGCTATTCGCGAGGGGCGGTTTCAACGTTGGCTCGCGCTGATCGCCGGTATGTCGAGCGCGCTCAGCGGACTCGAAGTCACATACGAACACTATCGGGGCAGCTATAGCCGGCGCATCATGTATACGCCGGTGATTCTGAGCGGCATGCTCTGCGCGGGGGGCGTCGCCGGATTCTTCAGCCGCGGCGCGGCCCGCACGATTCTCCCGGTGGTCTCGATCGTCACGCTAACGGATTCGGCGGTCGGCTTCTACTTTCACGTACGCGGCGTCGCGCGCAAGCCCGGCGGCTGGAGATTGCCGGTCACCAACATGGCGATGGGTCCGCCGATCTTTGCGCCCCTACTGTTCGGCGTGAGCGCCTATCTCGGTTTACTCGCCTCGTTTCTTCGCCGCGCCGAGAACGGCGACGATGGAAACGTACCGCGGGGCGCCTCGACGAACCACTGGGCGAAGCGCGTCACGGGCGATCACGAGCCAATCGGCTGGATCCAGCATGTACGCGAGGGCCGTTTCCAAAAACAGATGGCGTTTGCAACGGCTCTGTCTGCGTCGCTGAGCGGCTTTGAGGCTTGGTACTCCCACTACAAGAATAATTTTCGGTATCGGGTCCAATGGAGTCCGGTGATCATCGCGCCGATGCTGACCGTCGCGGGACTCGGCGCGATCAAAAGCGTACGAGCTGCGCACACATGGCTACCCGCAGTCTCCGCAATCGCGGTCCTCGACGGTAGCATCGGCTTCGGGTATCACTTGCGCGGCGTGCTGCGGCGTCCAGGCGGCACAAAAAAGCTACTGTACAACATTATTTACGGGCCGCCGATCTTTGCGCCGCTCCTCTTTGCAGCGAGCGGATTCCTTGGACTGCTAGCGAGTTTGCTTGGGAGAGACGATACCGCATGAACACGAGAAATCAAGACGACACGCGCCCGATCGATGCCACCACCGGAAATCCGCTTTTGCCAATGGCGCAACCGGGATATTACCCCAGCTTCAGTACGCTCGATCAACAAAAATTTTGGGATGCGAAGACGCGCGATGTCGTCCTCGAGCGAGTCAACAACATACCCGAGATCCGCTTCTTCAGCGCGGAGCAAGCGCGGCTTCTAAAGGCCGTCTGCGATCGTGTGCTGCCTCAAGACGATCGCGACGAAGCGCACCAAATCCCGATCGTACCGCAGATCGATAAGCGACTGTACGAGAACACGCACGACGGCTACCGGTACGAAGACATGCCGCCTGACCGCGAGGCGTTCGCTCTGGGATTGCAAGGCATTGAGGAAATCGCGCAATTCCTCCATGCGCGTGCCTTCATCGACATTGGACCGCGCGAACAGGATGAAATCCTATGCTCTTTGCACGACGCCAAGCCACCAGCTGGGAACGTAATTTGGGACCGCATGCCTGCCCACCGTTTCTGGATGTTACTATTGACGGACTGCGCGGAGGCCTACTATTCGCATCCCTGGGCTTGGGATGAAATCGGCTTCGGCGGCCCGGCGTATCCTCGAGCATACATGCGGCTGGAGCGCGGTGAGCCCGAACCCTGGGAAACGGCCGAACAACGCTACGAATGGTCCGCCCCACCGACATGCGTCTCTGGAAAATACGAACTCGTCGCGGGCCGCATCGAACACTATGGTACACCCGGTTCATAAGCCGTCGTGAACGAAGCGCCATTGTTGGGAGCATTTACCGCGCCGAACGGTGAGCCGCACATGCTCGGCTCCAACCAGAAACTCACTTCGCCGATGCATCGCTTCGCGGACGGTCAAGAGGTCGATTATGTCGTCGTCGGCGTCGGTGCCGGCGGCGGAGTTCTCGTGCAACGTCTCGCACGCGCCGGCTTCCGCGTGATCGGGCTCGATGCCGGACCCTTCTGGGATACCGAGCGCGATTGGGTGAGCGACGAAAAGGGCTCCCACAAACTCTACTGGACCGAACAGCGCGTCACGGGTGGTGAGCACCCGCTCGCGTTCGGTGCCAATAACAGCGGTCAGGGCGTGGGCGGCAGCTCCGTGCACTGGGCCTCGTTCTGCCCGCGCTTGCATCCCTCCGATTTCCGCACGTATTCGACCGACGGCGTCGGCATCGACTGGCCGATCGCGTATGCCGATCTTCAACCCTACTACGAACTCATGGAGCTGGAGCTGCCTGTCGCTGGGCCATCGTATTATCCGTGGGGCGCCCCGCACGGATATCCGTATGGGCCGCATCCGATGGGAGGTGTCGGCGACGCGCTGATTCGCGGCTGCACGAAACTCGGCATCGGCGTCTGTGCGGGTGGTCCGGTCGCGATTTTGAGCGGCTCGCGGGCCGATCGGCCGCACTGCATCTACCGCGGCTTTTGCATTCAAGGTTGTAAAGTCGGCGCCAAAGCGAGCACCCTCATCACGCACGTCCCCGATGCGCTTGCGCACGGTGCCGAGATACGCCCGAACTGCATGGTGTCGCGCATCGAGCTCGGACACGCGCGACGCGTAACGGGCGTCACCTACTTCGATCCCGATGGGCGCGAGCGCTTTCAAAAGGCGAAGGCGGTCGTCGTAGCGGGTTACTCGATCGAAACGCCGCGTCTCTTACTCAACTCGGCCTGTTCGGGGTTCGAGAACGGCTTGGCAAACTCGAGCGGCGTCGTGGGCCGTTACTTAATGGCGCAAGCCGGAAACATGATCCTCGGCCGTTTCGACGAGCCGGTACGCATGTACAAAGCGCCGCCGGCACACGCGTTGACCGAAGCCTTCTACGAGACCGATCCCAAACGCGATTTTGCGCGCGGCTTTGCGATCCAGACGGTCGGCCCGCTACCAATCTCTTTCGCCAAACAGATGATGACCGCGAAGGGCGCTTGGGGTTGGGGTCTGCGGCGCGTGATGATGGACTACAACCATTGGGCCGCCTTCGGTTTTCTCGGTGAAATCTTGCCGTACGCAGAAAACCGCGTGCAATTGGCCGAGGAAAAGGATCGCTTCGGGCTCCCTGTCGCCAAAGTCAGCTTCAACTTGTTCGACAACGACAAGAAGCTCATCGAATACGGCAAGAATAAGACGATGGAAGTCATGTGGGCCGCCGGCGCAACCGAGGTCGTGCAGGAAGCGCGCTACGCGCACCTGGTCGGCGCGGCGCGTATGGGCAATGACGCGCAAACATCGGTCGTCGACCAATTTGGTCGAACGCACGATATCGCTAACCTATTCATTTGCGACGGAAGCATCATGCCGACGCAGGGCTCGGCAAACCCGGGATTGACGATCATGGCGCTAGCGGCACGCATCGCCGACTACCTGATCACGCAAGGCAACGATATCTTCGCTTCGGAGAAGCGCAGCCTGGAGACGTCGCCGATTCGGCGCACACTGTCGCCGCCCGATACCTGGGGTCACGGCATGCCGCGCATTTGACCGAAGAAACGAGACATCTGATCGCGGCGAACACGAATTAGTCCGGAGCTACGCTGAGGAAAGCGCAAGAAAGCCCGTCGCAGTAGGCTTTTTTGCTTACAATTGGTGGCTGGGTGCTGTCTACGATGCCGGTGCTTTCCGGGCATACTCCAAGGCGCGTGCTTGCAGC